>JACCDI011883780.1_pt1 | contig 11473 bp, 5 predicted proteins | sample 7442791 | NCBI WGS metagenome assembly JACCDI01 (sample SAMN15323434, study PRJNA562643) | freshwater metagenome | isolation source: river surface water | place: USA:Blue River Watershed | collected 2017-08-15
ACCGTGTTCCCATCAAAAATGGGACCCAAGGCGCAAAACGTAAGCTCTCTAAGTGTGTCTGAATTATTCTGCTGCATCAAACAACTAACAGAAGTGAATTTTCAATTAGTTCTTTTGTTCCAACGATGTCTGACATTTGCCTGCTTCAAAATAGTTTTTAACTGGTATCATAACTCATATACATGTCTGAATATGAACATTGCTGACCCAGCAAACTTGTTAAGCTCAAAATTCCTTTTCAAACAGACTAAGGTAGATTGCTTGGGCCCTTCTAGAAACTGATATACGTCTTGGCAAAGGTCAGGGCAGCAAAAAAAATTAAAAATCCTTTCACTGCACGATTGTCACCCCTTGTAGCAACCAGTCATTGGACTAATTAACTTCCTCCTTTTGTGCAACATTAATGATTCCAACTCATTATATACTAAACTAAAATAGTTATTAATCTTAATGTCATCCTTCCTCTTTGCAACCATACTATCACACAATTGAATGGGTTGCAAAACTACTAGACTTCTTTATCCAAGATCCCACTGCATCCATCCCCACAAAAAATAATCTCTTTTTTGTGTCACAGGATGTTACAAGAAAAATAAGAGATTTTTTGATGTTTCAAAGTTTTGATGGGTTGGTGTACATGAAACAAATTAATCCTACATAGAAATGGTACAAAATTCTACACAAATGTAACACATGCGCAAAAACCCATATTAAACTGGTAGAGAAAAGCCTTGACAATCTTAAAACTAGATGTTCTACATGGAGTTAATATAAAGGTATTATTAAAGCATAAACTAGCAAAAAATTATAACTAGAATTCATCCTTGTTATATTTGTATAATTTGGTTGTCGTGTAACAAATTCCCATATAAAAAACCAAAAGGGAGTTTTTATCTCCAATGGTGCTTATTATTCTTTTAAGAAAAACCTTAAAATCCAAAATTGCTAAAATTTCCCAATCTAAAAATGTATTATGTATATGTACCCTATATATGTTATTGCCAAATATGTATTAAACCTTGTAGAAAGAAGGAAGATGCATTGTTGGTTGTCAATTACCACTTTTGGTAGCCTCCAAATCATGGAAAATTACCTGGAATTTGGTAATTACCAAATCAAGTCACTTTTATGGAGGTATTTAATCATTTGTACTGTGTACTTAAGATGCTAAGTAAAAAATAGATGGTAATAATATTCAGCACACAAATAAGGTGCATGAATTATAAATCTAAACATTTTTTCCATTAAATTTCATGTATAATGTATAATCAAAATTCAAAATTCAAATACAAACTCAAACCTATTTAGTGATTATAGAAATAAGATGAACATATGTGGTGTCATTTCTACTGGTTTTGAGCACTTGGTCTTTCTGTTGACAATGGTTCACAAAAAATGTCATTTACATTACCATGACAAAAACTCTTTGTTGCCAGTCAAATTACAGATGATATTTCCTAGAAAAACTGGGTATTATCAAGTTATAAATGACTGAGATACACATGAAATTAAATCCTTTTTGATGAATCAACAGTTACAATCAAATTACATCATAAAATGCCAGAATGTAGTACAAATGAATTTATACTCTGAAATCATTATTGATACATACCGATGGATGATAAGGATGCAACATATTGTAAGTTGTTCCACTATAACACTTGGATTTAGGCATGCATTTTGTGGTCTAACTTTTAATCATCATTTGTTATGTTAAAGACTCATATTTATGAGATGTTTTGCGAAATAATGCCCATTCCATATTGTCATCATGTTGTACTTTGTAGTGATTGAAACTAACATAACAAGTAAATCACTTTTGGGATTTTGTTACCTTTGAACTGTGATCAAAAAGTAATAATTCACTACATTGATCATTCAACAAAACTTGGTGAAAGATTAAATTGCACTAGGTTATTTCCATTTTGGATTCATTTAGTCAACAAAATTACTTGGTTTATATATGTTCAATTTCATCAAATCAAAATTGTTATGCCATACCTAAATACTGACTTTTGCTTGACTTTTACTGTAGCGTTTTTGGTCTTAGATCAAGACCATAAGATGGAATACAAATAACTTCAAATCAACAAAATTCATTTGGAAAAGAAATGATCCCCATGTTTCAATTTGAATGTTTTGACATTAGTGAGTGGTGTCTTTGAAAAAGGTCTTTTGATATTGTCATAAGATGACAGGTCATGTTGCCATGTTAAGAGGCACAGAAAAGTTAAATTGTGCATCTCCAATTTGAATTTTTATCTCATCAAACTTAACAATCAACTCACCACTAGGTATATCAGTAAGTCTTTTTGATGTAATAGCAATGATGATTGTTTTCAAATTGTTTTGTGAACTGGAGAATTGGCATAATTATTTTGGTAGAATTCATATTCAAAATGAAGTAGTTTGATTAATTGAAGTTATTATTTTCAAGTTGGAAATTTATGGAGTTTATAATCACATCAGATTATTGTTTAAACTTCATTACATGTCATTATGAGTCACAGAAGTCTATCTTAGGCTACTTCACATGGATTTTACTTAGTACATTTTGAAGAATAATGCTATTGTGATGTGTCAAAGTATGTCATTAAAATTAACAAAATGACAATCCTACAATATATGATTAGAAACTTTTTTTAATTTTTCACAGTTGGCAGTGTTCTATGGAAGGTGCAACAGGCTAAACAGCCACCTCCTCACCCCCAGCAACAAACAAACTAGTCAGCATTTTTGCTAAGGGGAGGAGTACCAATTGGCGCAGCAGCAACTGTCAGAGTGGCTAGTTGCGTGAAAAATAGCAACCACCATGGACAGCAGAGTTTGTTTCCATCAAACACATGGTGGGCTTATTTTGGTGGTTCCTCCTCCTCATGCAACCTTGAGGGGAGATATGTGGTCATGGCAGGTATTTCTTCTCTGTTGGAATTAGTAAATACATAACTATTGTAAAAAACACAAGATCAGCAGTCACTTGTCATGGACATACAACACACCTCAATTATGAGACTAAAATATTTAAAAATGAAAAATGTTCTCAAACATCACTCTTTTTTGCAGATTAAACAACAAATCCTGTATGTTGCATCATGATGACATCATTACATTTTCATTTTAAACTAAAGTGTTGAATTACTTCTTCACTTTTGCTCAATTTTACACATAATAGTTTCCTCATGCCTAATCTTCATTGAGCTTTGTTGAAGCCAATAGACCTTTTTTATTTTTAGCATAACTGTTTCAATACTACTAAAAACAATAAGTACAGGTTTGACCAAATACCAAGAGTGTGCCAAATAGTTGATAGGGGTGAATCATCTTTCAATAAGGTATAATATTGCATTTGACAGTTTTTGATTTAGTCATCTTGTCAGTGATAGATTTTTGACAACTGATACATGCTTTAGGTGGGATATGAATAAAGATGAGTTTGGATTAGAATTTTGTTGACATTATGATGTCACAAATTGACAAGTGTATAGATGACTTAACAAGTCTTGCTCTCGTCAAGGCAATTATGCAAAAAACAAAAAACACTTGACAAAACCTAAATTCTCTTCTAAAGCTGAATAATCAAAATTTAGATTTTTGTCTATTTTCTTTTGATCAATTTTTATTTTTTGTTACCAACTAAATCATTTTTTTCTAATTTAAATATATTATTTAATATGAGTAATATGTTTTTTTATTACTTGGATCTTTTATGAACTTTCACTCTCTCAACCCTCCTGACAAACACTGTTTAAAGCGTTTTATTTTGGCAGTGGATTTGATAATTTTGCATTCTAAAGACCATATCACAAAATGCTACATGACCACATGACATCAAAATTGCATGTGCATACCTTGAATATCAGGATATTGACAAGCAACATTGTCACTCTTACCTCGGACAGTCCAAAATTTGTTGTCATCAGATCATGATGATTCTATTCAATTGGTTGCAGGGATTGAAATTCAATCTAGTGAGCACAAATGAGTTAAAGTCCAATTTTACAAGCAACATGCACTTCTCTCTGATCTCTGATCATTGGCAATTAAAGCATCAATTTGTGAGTACCATAATCCTAACAAACTAGTTCCATGCATTGACCAGCAATACTATGAATTCAACATATCTCACTTTTATCACATCAATGGGAGTTACTTTTGTTCAAGAGAGTTTTTTGCATACATGGCAACAAAATGAATTGTTTTGTTCAATATATGGGGTTCAACTCATATTTTTAACTCATAAGTGTGTAAGAAGTTGTTTACATTGCTGTCAGTCACAACAATATTACAAACAGAAATCAGTCAGGCGCAATAGATGTCACTGTTTTAAAAAGATGAAATGGATTCAGTCATTGCCTGGAAAGTCCCCATGGTTATTAATAATTGGGGATCTTACAATGTGGTTGTTGTAAAGAATTAGTCTAATGTTGTGTGTTTTGGGGTGGTTGTTGTAAATGAACTTTCATGTCATAAGGTCGTTTTGTAAAAATATAAGTTGCTTTAGTTTTATGGTAAAAAGAGGATTTGGATGGTAGCAAATAACTCACATTGTGTGAAGGATTAACTTGTTTGAAAAATAATCATGGATGGTATTAGGTAAAAATTACATTAAAAAAGATTTAAACATTTGAAACTGCTCCATTAGTATATAATTTGGGGAGGATAGAAAGTAAGGCATCATGACCATGGAATGGGAAAACCAATAGAATTAGTGTTATTTATTCAAACATGGATGGGAAAGAAAATGATTGTGATAATCAATTTGAGAGACAAACTGTGTTGTGAATGTTGACTCATCAGTCCAGTTGAAGAGATCATTTTATTGTTAGACAATGTGAAGGGAGGAATTGATGTATTGGTCAAAACATAAGGCATTCACAAACAGATGGAGTAAACAAGGTGGGAGGGGGAGGTTAATGAGCATGGATCATTTTGCATTGCCAAAAACATGGGTGATAGTTTTAAAAAATTTGTTACTCTTGGAGTATTTTTTGAAGACTTTGGCATGGCAAGCAGCATGGGTGACTTTTTTAAATAAGTTTACTCATAAAGTATTGGTTGGAGGTGACAGGAATAAGAAAACAAATGGAATATGTTTTGGGGTGACAAAGAGCTGTACACAAAGTTGATCATGGTTGATTAAATTTACTGGATTTTCTCCCACAGGATTGAGTGAGTACTTTTGATACACCCAGTAGTGAGTATGATTATGTTTATTAATTTAGACTCATAAGACTATGGGTATAGAACTAAACTTCATTGTCAAGGCAACACATAGTGACAAGACAGTATTGACATGAGAGAGATATGAGGGGCATGTGCTTGGCAAGTGAATAAACATAAGGGAAGCCTAGGAAACCACAAAGAAGGATTCCTGGGGATCAAGGTGAGGCACAATTAGGCATAAGAACTAGCTCCCACCCAAAACCAATTCTTTGGGGGAGGGGAGTGGAACTAGGTTTGCAGTTACCGCTGTTTTACCATGATTTACTGTGTTTACTGGTAATTTACTGGGTTGAACACAGTGAACAGTAATTTTTTGGGGCGGTAATTTGTTTCGGTAATTTTCAAAATTACCGTTGTGGGTCACTTTTGTGTCTAGACGCCACCATTGAAAGTTCAATTTTACCGTAAAAAATCTGTGGGTAAACTAATTTTTTACCTATAGGTAAATGGTAATTACCAGGTTTACCCTCAGTAACAGGTAATTTACCCCCATTTTTGCAGTAAGTAAAAACGGTAACTGCAAATCTAGGAGTGGAAGCAAAAATTAACCTGCAAACACACTACTTCTTGGTACATAGTAAAAACAACCTGCAGTCAGAACCAAAGCTATTCTAACACAGCAGCCCTAGACCTTCCAAAAATGGATGTCACAGTTTCTTCAATCTGAATCAAGAATCTACCTTGCCAAAGCTGCAGGCTTTGTCATCAAATAGTTATGAATTACAAAAGTCTTATATCAATTAGTTATTACCCCTCACATTCATATAGGAATGCCCAAATATCAAACAGATACTGGGATTAAAATGTCCACTGTTAAATAGAATATATATATCATTGTGGTAAAGTCTTCAGTATTTGTAAACTCCTGATGCTCTGGTAAAGTGTCAAGATGCAATTGCCTTGGCATCTAAAAACATTTTTTGAAACTGTACAGTGATGCAAAGGTAAAATCTGAATACAAGATATGTACTACCAATGACAATCTTGATTGTGTATCTGATATTAAATCTAACACCAACTTATCTCCTCAGTTTCCAACAAAGTTTCTAGACAAATGAGTATTCAAACTGGAATCAGGCACTAAAACAATGTCATTGAAGAAATGACAATCACTGATTTTTCCACTTTGAATACCAGCCAAAGGGGTAGTGTGGACCCATTCTAAGCAACTGCATGAAAACACCAATGAAGTTGGGAGGACTTTTGAGATACAAGTAGGGAAAATTTGAGGTTTGCATATTTGTTTTTCATTCATTGAAAAAGTGGTGTAATAATTTTTCAGGTGAACTGATTAAAATTGATACCCAGTCTGTTTATGAGTCAAATCAAGGACAATTATGAAAAGAAATGTTTTTAGATCCTTATTTTGTTTGAGACAGTGCATCCATAATGAAGATATCACTTCTTAATATGTTGGTTATGTATGATGTTAGGTAGTAACCTCATGTAGTGTATCTATTTGTGACTGCACTGGAAATATAGTTGGTGTTGAGAAGAAGGAAACATAACTCGTCAGCCCTACTTCAAACATTAGTTAGATAAATTCATTCATCAAAATATATACATACTCATTCTTTTTTGATGGAATAGCAAATAGCAAATAATGAATATTCTGAATAGTTTATGTGTGCCATTTTTCCCAGGGCCATATGATTTCATGTAGTGAACATGGTCTGTCACTGCGCAGCAAGTTGTCAAACTGGTGGCAATCAAGCTATGGTTTTTATTTTTTCATCCATAATTAACTATTTCTTACTTTTACCCCTTTGCAGAATCTTGTGTTGAAGACCTGCATGATATGTAAATCTTTGTCAATGGAGCCGATCATGCCATATTAAGCTGGGACTTAGTTTGCCAGTTGGATTCATGAAATGCATTGAAACTTGAAATTTGCAGAACTGCTTTTGGGAGTCTACCAAAACTTATTAAATTGTTCTTTCAATTGACAATGTTGAACATGAGGTTTTTTGGAGGTTCATTTTATGTGGTCTGAAAGTAATTTTTCTTGCATTGAATGAATTTCAATACTGCAATTCAAAAATTCTTGCAATGGACAAACTACTTTTTTGTTGATATTGCTGACAGATCTACTAAACAGCCTATCTTGATGTTGAATGTTGACAACCTGTGTGACTCAAATGATATTTTTATTGACTGCAATGAAGAGTTGGACAAAGTGTTTGATGAGAAAAGCAATGATTTCTCAGTTAATCAGTTGTAAGCTACGAGTTTGTTGTTTTCAGCATGAATTTTCCTTGTTGAAACTGAAATTTCTTTTTATCATTAGTGACTGCAAGTCTGAATATGAAGATTTTAGATTGAGTTCCATCATTAGTCACTCTTGGCAAAAGAGGAAAGTTCCATTGGAGCATGATTTGGCTATTTCTAGTTTGGTTCTTTCACTCATGTCTGAGATTTCTGCTGTTGTTATGGAGAGATTAAAGAGTGATACAAAGAGGGCAAATGAGAGGAATGACAAAAAATGTCACATACCATGATATCCAAATCCAAAGATTGAGTGAGTTTATTCTCGATACTTTTGGAATGATATAGGGCCTTTGAGAACAAGAAAGGACCTTATGGTTTTCTCTCTAACAGACATTTTACTCCTGATGCCATTAATGATAATTAATATTTGTGGTGTGAGTAATATTTTTACCTTGCTATACTCAAATACTTGGTTTCAGTGGTTACCATGTCACATCAATAAGACTTGAAACGGGCTATGCTGAAAATTGATTGCCAGTTGTGAACCATAAAAAAGGAAATAGCCTAAACTTGGTGGTTCTAGCCTTGAAAAGAAGGTGATTTCATTCATTTAGAGAAAACCGAGGGAAGTTACCATACACCATTCTTCCTCTAATTCTGTTTCTACCATATGATGTGAAGATGATATCAAGTGAGTTGTAGTTGAAATATTTCATTTACATTTAATTTTTTCTAAAATTTTCAATTCAGTTTTGATTTGGGACTATGAAAATTGGGGTGTCATTGTAATTTATTTAGAGAGCCAGCAATCTCACATACTTTTGAGGTACAGACTGAAGATTGAGAAAATGAGAAGTAATCATAGAGTGGAGCTGTGAGCTAGGTACTGTACTCTATCAAATACACAGATTTGTACTTTGTTTTGCCTACTAATGTTTATATGTACCACAATTATACACAATGCTATGGTCCTGGTGTCAAAGAACATAAATTTACTCTTTTTCCTGCTGTTACCTTGATTTATAAGATACCACACACTGAAGAAATACAAGTTATATATCCAAATCCAGTAAGTAATAGGGACAAAGCTTGGATCCCTGTGAAGCCAAAAAGTCTTAGTGAAAAGTATTTACATTTTTATTCATTGTTTTTTCATATTTCATCCATTATAATAAGTACTTTTATTCTTCATTCCTTTTGTACCATAGTATAAATGGAGGTTAATTTTTGTGTCTTTTCTAATTTCATATGTCAGCACACAATGATCTTGGCAACAAAAAAACACTGACATCTTTGGACAAGAATTAGACATGTTGGGACTTGTTCAATGTTTGTATCAGTGTTTTTGAGTTTTGATTTTTGTTTGTTGGATATCACCAATTATGTTATACATATGCCTGTGCTGTACTTTTGTGAATAAATCAGAGTTGCATGTCAAAACAATATTTTTTATAGTTGTTAGAGATTCCAAAATGGGGTGGTAATAAGGCATTATTTTGAAAGAATAATGTTTTAGCCGCAATAGTATATCAGGGTGATGTAAAGTCATTTTTTATTGGAAAGTTGTGCAGCTGGGCTGAAGACATCCCTTCTGGCATGTACACAACAAATGCCACAAACCCTCTTAGAACTTGTGGACCACAGTATAGTAACAACAATATAATCTATGAACTAAACCATTACCTCAATACTTAAAGCCAGTCTTAGTGCTCTTGCATTATCTTGCAAGATGCTCCACAATGTTCCTCTCACTACAAAATGTTGTTGGAAACATCATTGACATGCTGTCAGCATGCTGACAACAAACCAAAATGTCAAAATATTCCAAAAACAATGTTGGAGTCATCAATACCTGTTCTTCAAGATTCATTGAATGTAGGCATACAAGATGAATACCCAGAGAAAAAACTACATATCTTTTATTTTTTATGAAGTTTTGAGCTCTTTGAAACAAGACAAGTACACTGTATGAAAAAGAAAAAATGCATGCTTGGAAGTACCCATTTTGCCCTAAAGGTCAGTATTTTTTGAGCTTTTTTGACATGTCTAAACATTTTGTGAGTCTGTTTTGGTGTTAGTGTCAAGAAATTTTTAGATGTCACTACATCCCACAATTCCAACTAAGGTGTAATGGCAAATCATCACCCATAAATTAGAAGCTCTTGTAGATAATTCCCTGTTAAAGACCAACCAATGATGTATCAACTCTGATTACTTTGTCAGAAAACAAGAAATAATATAGCAAAACAAGAAAAGACAAATTAGCCATCTTAACCTTGAGACTGTTTGATATTGTATGTATTCACACCAATGGGACTGTTACCATACAGCTCCATTATGATGTAACCAAATGCAACACCATTTACTGCACCATTCCTAGCAAAAACCTCTAGAACTGATGAAGGAACAGTTCAAAGGGGAAGAGTGTAGTGCCTGTGAAAAGAATGACAATGCTTCATGTAACCGGATTCCTGGGAACTCCAAGTTTTTCCATTCACCTGAATGGATACCCTTTACTATTTTTCCAACAGTAGTCAACCAAAGATTGTCAGAACATCAGATGATGCTCTGCACTGGTGCTCTCTTTACATGAGACTTGCATAAGAAATGACGTAATAAATTCTGTGTTAAGATATCTAGAATCGCTATTCACTTTTCACTGGGGACATCACAAGAAATCACTAACTGATTCTAACAAAAACCATGAAAAACTATCAAAACTACAAAGAAGGCATGAGGAAGACTCCCTTATGAACAATCCAATCCTTGTCAACGGTACGCTATTCCAAAGGGTTCTGAAACTAACTCAGCAAAACCATCTAGTCTCAAAGTCTACATTGATACCTTATAACATGACAAGTAGTATTTGGCTCCAACATTTCTGACTGTATTTGTCTAAACACTCCAGGACATTATGGCTAATATGTGCAAACAATTTGTGTTCTTGGGCACCCACTCCTCTTATTGTACTGGAAAAAAGTCTGTAAAACCCACTGCAATCTGAAGTGGAATGATGGTACCTGGAACAGTGATTCTTTATCTCTATAGCAAAAGTCTAAAAAAATAAAGTGCTTTCTGACAAGAATTCAGTTGCTACCTGGGACGTCTTTTGAACCCATCTTAGTATAGGCCTGAACAAGCCTGACACAATTTTCCCAAAGGCCTCCCTTTGGGACCCTCATGAAGCTCTATGATGAACTCAAGACAGACTATGAACTATCAATTTGAAAGGAAGGAGTGGATCCATAATTCTTTACTGCCTTCTCTGAAGAACATTGAACTGTGTTTGTGCAGCATCAAAGAGAATACCAGAACACATTTATGGATAATCTCAATGACTTCTTTCAGATCTACCTTGTGTCATTGTAAGGGAATAAGGTAAAAGGTATCCAATGCTTGGACAATCCACTGAAAATTACATAGTAATATCTAAATTTCTTTGTTGGCATTCTTGGTGGTCAAATAAATGGTGTTTTTGTGTCTTCATTTTTGGGGGGCAACTTGATTGTCTTTTCAATCTGGAAGGTTGCTAGTTTGAGATCAACCTAGTCTGGCAAAGTTTTACATGCATATAGTTTGAGTCTATATAACAATACCAGTTTAATAACTTGCTCAAGTGTTGCAAGAGGGTCTTTGACAAGATCATAACCAACCCTCTCTTTTTATTCCCCTCAAGCTCTGGAACTGTTTTATTGCAAGACATTGTTGCAAAGCCTGTTAAAGGGGGTATTCAATACTTGATTCCCTTTTGATTGATGTGTGATAGCACATAAGAAATCAGGTACAAGCAAAGACATGTCATTTTTCTGCATGAGCAATCATCAAAAATATCTCCCTTGGCCATCAGCCCGCTCCTCAGTAAAGTTACCATCACTCTTTCAAACCAAAACATTACCATGCAACACAAACACACAAGAATCTATGGATATAACTCCATTCAAGACCACCACCCCTCCCTTTTCAGCATGTCCTTCTCCAGTGCAGAGCACATGTTGAGCCTTTTTATGACTATTTTTCTGCTGCAATATCATAATAGACCACA
>JACCDI010606287.1_pt1 | contig 11471 bp, 12 predicted proteins | sample 7442791 | NCBI WGS metagenome assembly JACCDI01 (sample SAMN15323434, study PRJNA562643) | freshwater metagenome | isolation source: river surface water | place: USA:Blue River Watershed | collected 2017-08-15
GCACAGCCCAACAGCGTGAGTCCAAGGCGACTTCAAATGCCGAACGAGTGTTGAGTGAGAGTAAGAAACAAGCAACTACAACAATCGAATTAGCTGAAGCAAAAGCCAAATCAGCTCTAGCTCAAGCAGAATCACGCGGTCGCAAATATATTGAAGCAGCAGAGAGCGATGCTGCATCAATTCTCTCTAAAGCTGAATCTGAAGCTGAAGATCTACTCAATTCAAAGAAGCGTGAAGGAAGCACGATCACCTCAAATGCAAAGAGAGAGGCAGAGCGTCTCGTACTTACCGCAACAACTGAGGTCTCTGAGTACCGAAACTGGTTGGCTGGAGTCATCTCTGAGGCGGAACGTCTCTATCGCATTCAGACTCAATCTCTCGATGCAGCAGAGAGCGCAATCTCTCAATCTCGTCAGCGTTTAGAGAGCGCCTTCAATCGTCTAGCTGAACTTCAGAAACAGGTTATTTCGGCGATTCAGCCAGATGGAACTCCGACCGGTGATTCAAGGGTTTCGCATCGCATTGCTCAAGCCCAGTCACACGATACTGCCTCAAAAGGTGAGGGCTCTGCCCTCCAGAATAAGAAGAGCTCTGCTGCGCCAAAGAAAAATAGTGGCAAAAAAGCCAAGAGCGCTGGGCAGAAAAAAGCAAAGTCCACAGCTAAAAGATCTCGGTGATGTCCAGCTCCAGTAGCCGCTACATCCATTCAGTAGATGGCCTTCGGGCAGTCGCTGTACTTGCAGTTCTTCTGTATCACCTCGGCATAGATTGGATTCCCGGCGGGTTTCTTGGCGTTGATCTTTTCTTCGTCATCTCGGGTTATGTCATCACAGGTCTCATTCTTGATTCTATTGCGCGCTCTGGAACCCTCGATCTACGCGCTTTCTATCTGAGTCGCATTCGGCGTCTACTTCCTGCTCTCGTTGCGATGTTGGTCTTCACAACTTTATTCATCGGTGTCTATGCGCCTGAAACAGTTCGACGCTTTGTGTCGGATATTCCGTATGTACTGACTGGATCTATGAACTGGGCGTTAGTTGCTCGCGAGCAAGATTACTTCGAGAGCATCGGCCGTCCGCCACTTCTGCAACACACGTGGTCTCTGGCGGTCGAAGCGCAGTTTTATTTCATCTGGCCACTTGTACTTCTCTTCATCTTGAAGTATTTCGGAAAGAAGAACATCTCTTTTGCAGCTCTTGCAATTGCTATCGCATCCGGCGTTGCGCTCTTTGCGTATTCCGTGCAGATAGATACCCAACAATCGGCCATTAGCCATGTCTATTTCGGAACAGATACTCACTCTATTGGACTCTTTTTAGGGTCTGCTCTCGCAGTCAGTTGGCAGCCACAGAACCTCACCCGCGAGATTTCTAAACGCGCACAAGACTTTATCGACTTAATCGGTGTTTTTGGATTCCTCGGATTACTCAGCACATTTCTCTTTATCAACGAGAGCGATCCAACGCTCTATCGCATTGCATTCCCACTTTCTGCACTCTTTGGATGTGCAACGTTGATCTCCGTCGTGCATCCTGCTTCTCGCTTTGCTCCCCTACTTAGCACTCGGCCATTGATATGGATTGGCGAGCGCTCCTATGGCATCTACCTCTGGCACTGGATTGTCTTCCAATTGACCCGTCCATCCATAGATCTTGTCGGTGATGATTGGGCTTTATATGCTCTTCGCGTACTGATTGTCTTTGCATTGGCAGATATTTCGCTGCGCTACATCGAGATTCCAGTCCGTCGCGGATATTTCGAACTCTGGTTCCGTGGAATGAAGTACCGAACAAAAGCCGTCCGTCTTCGCCAAAAAGTCTCCACTCTCGCCGCAGTTCTCCTGACCCTAGCCGCAACCTCTCTGGTTTCTATTGATGCCATGGATCGAGCTGATCAGATTGCAGCGCAAGAAAAATTAGCGGCCGAGCAGGCGAATGAAGGTGGCATTGATCAAGTCATCACAGACGCGCAGACTCCTGGATTGTGGGTCACTGGCGATTCGGTGATTCTTGGAATTCGCAATGTACTTGCAAAGTACGAACGGATTGAATTAATCAATGCTCGGGTAGGACGCCAGATTGGAGAGCTGATTGAAGTAACTCGTACTGATCAACAATTCGTCGGCGACTCCCCTGTGGTGCTCAATCTTGGGAACAATAATCGCCTTGTTGAAGCAGAGATTGTGGAGTTGATGGAGATTGTTAAAGCTCAGCCAAAAATTATTGTCGTCAACACTGCGGTTCCACGTTCATGGAAAGACTTGAACAATCAATTGATACGAGAAGTCACCTCTCGTTATCCCAACACGATTTTGGTCGACTGGGATCAGATCTCATCAAATCATCCCGAATACTTTGCGACCGATGGAGTGCATCTCAATCCTCCAGGAGTTAATGCATACGTGTCGGCCATCAGAGAAGTTCTCAACAAATAAAAAACCGCCCCAAAAAATGAGGCGGTTTCTTGAGAGATTTTGCGTGAGTTACTGGAACTTGCCCTTGAGTGAGAATTTCTTCGCATCAACCTTTGTTCCATCTGAATAGACAGATTGGAGCAAGAACTGGGTGCCGCCTTCCTCGCCTACCTTGGCAATCTCGTATGAGAGCTGATCTGCAGATACGGTCGTAACTTCAGTGAAATCAACTGCGTTATAGGAGACTGAAATTGCATAGCCAGTCAGGCCTTCTGTGGCGGCTGGTGCTTTCCAACGAAGAGTGACTCCGCCATTGGAATTTGCAATCGCAACAAAACTCAATGGAGCTTCATATGCGCTGAGTGCGGGCTCTTCGGTTTCGCTCTCAGATGGTTCTGCTGTTGGTTCCTCAGAAACGGATTCCGATGCGGTTGGAGCAGGTGTTGCGCCTTCATCATCCGAAGAATTATTCATAGCAAAAATCGCGAGGAGTACTACGCCCGCGATAACAAGGAAGAAGATTCCACTTGGGCTCTTCTTCTGAGCTGCAGCAGGAGCTGGAGTCGGTTTTGCTGGTGCCGGTGTGCTTGTGACAGTTGAGGCGCCACGAGTTGGGACCGGTGGAATCACAATTTTGGAAGCATCAACCTTTGCCGAAGTTTTCTTTGCAGCAACACGTTTGGCAGCGGCTTTCTTAATCGGACGCTTCGTGGACTTAGTTGCCGCTTTCTTAGCTGGCTTACGTGCAGATTTAGCAACCGACTTTTTGGCTACTTTCTTGACTGACTTTTTCGCGGAACTCTTCTTAGCTTTGCTAGCAGGGCGCTTTGCTGCCGCCTTCTTGATTGGACGCTTGGTGTTTAAGCGCTTGGTGCTTGAGCGCTTAGCAGAGGCTTTCTTCTTTGCTGCCACAACATCTCCTTAGACTTGATTAATTCGACATTACCCGTCTTTCAATAACCATAAGCCTACCTGCGGCTCTTCCAAAGTAATGGCTTTTAGGCGTTGATAAATGGCGCGATTTTTGGGGCAATTTCTCGCAGCGCCTTACCGCGATGGCTTATTGCATCCTTCTGTTCTGGGCTCATTTCCGCTGTGGTGATAGTAAATCCATCGGGTTGAAAAATGGGGTCGTATCCAAATCCTTGATCTCCCATCGGGACTCGTCGCACCTGCCCTTCCACCTCTGCCCTAACAGTCATGGAGCGTCCATCTGGGAGAGCTAACGCGATGACGCAGACGAACTGTGCACCTCTGTCAGCATCAGGAATACTGTCGAGTTGCTCGAGGACCTTGGCAATATTGGCGGCGTCGTCACCATGTACTCCGGCCCAACGCGCTGAATAAATTCCAGGCGCACCTCCCAGCGCATCAATAGCGATTCCGCTGTCATCGGCCAGTGCAGGCAAACCTGTGTCACGAGCAATCGTCTCGGCTTTCAGCAAAGCATTCGCTTCGAATGTATCGCCGGTTTCTTCCACATCATCGAGATTGAATTCGGAGACTGAGCGAACGTGTATCTGTGGCGCATGAGCTTGAAGAAGGCGTTCGACTTCAAGGATTTTTCCCGCGTTACGAGTAGCAAGGACTAGTTCGGCCACAGGTTTACTTCAATTACAAGCTTTGAGCGAGAGCTTGTTGCTGCATCTGCGCTAACTCTTGGCAACCGCGAGAACCGAGATCAAGAAGTTGATTCAACAAGTCGCGATCAAAAGGCTGGCCTTCTGCGGTGCCTTGGACTTCAACAAACTTTCCATCGCTCGTGCATACGATATTCATATCCGTCTCGGCAGTGACATCTTCTTCATAACAAAGATCGATCATCGGTGTTCCGCCAATAATTCCAACACTTACCGCAGCGACTGATTGTTGCAGCGGAGATGCACCCACAATGTGACCCTTCTTTGTCGCCCAGGCAATTGCATCGCTCAGGGCAACGTATGCGCCCGTGATCGCCGCTGTTCGCGTTCCACCGTCGGCCTGCAGAACATCGCAGTCGAGCACAATGGTGTTCTCACCTAAAGCTTTCATATCGACTATCGAGCGAAGTGAGCGACCGATAAGTCGTGAAATTTCTTGAGTTCGACCGCCGAGTTTGCCTTTGACGCTCTCGCGATCAGAACGAGTGTGAGTCGAACGTGGCAACATCGAATACTCAGAAGTCACCCATCCTTTGCCTGAGCCAACGAGCCAACGAGGGACTCCTGGCGTAAATGATGCAACACAGAGAACGCGGGTATTTCCGAAAGAGACAAGAACAGAACCTTCAGCTTGATTGAGCCAGCCGCGTTGAAAACTAATGGGGCGTAATTGATCGGCGCTTCTACCATCGATGCGCTTAGTTGTTTCAGCCACGGTTACGCTCTCCAATTCCTTTTGGTTTGATAATCAGATCTTTCCTTTGACGAAATTAACTTCTGGACCTAGGAAGCGTCGCGCCAAGTGCGCAAAGGTATCGGGGTCACCACTAGAAATGAATTGATGACTCGGTGGGGTCGTATCGCTACGAAGGAGATTTTTCTCGATCAATACTCGATAAAGATCTTTTGCGGTCTCTTCAGCGCTGGATACAAGGGTGACATCGTTGCCCATCACATAGGAGATGACTCCGGTGAGAAGTGGGTAATGAGTACAGCCCAAGACAAGCGTGTCGACGCCAGCGCTTTTCAGTGGCGCAAAGTATTTCTCTGCAGTTGCAGTCAGTGCTGCGCCCGACGTTTCGCCTCGCTCTACAAAGCTCACAAATTCTGGACAGGCGACGGTCGTGAGATTGAGTTGAGGGGCGGCAGCAAAAGCATCGTTATAAGCCTGTGAATCGATCGTGGTCTGAGTTCCAATCACGCCGACCTTGCCACTCTTGGTCGCAGAGACTGCGCGGCGAACAGCAGGTTGGATAACTTCAATGACGGGGATGGAATATCTCTCGCGGGCGTCACGGAGCATGGCTGCGCTTGCGGTATTACAGGCGATGACAATTGCTTTGACGCCAGCCGTCACAAGTGAGTCCATGATTTCAAGGGCAAAGGAGCGCACCTGCGCCAATGGCCGTGGGCCATACGGTCCACGAGCGGTGTCGCCGAAGTAGATGATCGATTCGTTGGGAAGTTGGTCGATGATTGCCCGAGCCACAGTAAGTCCGCCGAGACCAGAGTCGAAAATTCCAATCGGAGCGGCGCTTCCGGGTGTGAAAGTTTGCAACCCGGCCTGTGCGGTTGCGTGGGAATCCGACATGTTGAGAAGTCTAAAGGTCGCGCGCGAGACCCACGTTGAGCTCCCGTTAGCGCTGAAGCGCTCGCTGTGTAGGCGTGCGTGAAATTGGATGGAAGTACTGGTGTTCTCGGCCAGAGAGCCTGGACATGTCCGTTTTGCCCCGATACGAGGTGAAAAAATATAACAATTCTTAAGAAATGCCGTGATTTCCGCTTGAACAACGCATGAGTAAGTAGGACCCTTTTGCCTAATCGCGTTAACCGAGGCTTCATATGGGCCTACGGATGATGCGATCGCTCGGCCCTAATTGAGTCGAGCAAACCGGATCGCTTGGTGAAGATCAAGCGAAACTAATTGCCCACGGAGGCTAATTTGATTCAGTTAACAGCTACTCAGTGGAGCGTTGTTTATAACGTCCTTTCATTCGGACTTATCTCAATGCTTGCTACCACTGTTTACACATTAGTGTCACAACAACGCGTTCTTCCTAAGTACCGCAACGCGCTCGTTCTATCCTCGATGGTTACATTCATCGCTGGTTACCACTATCTCCGAATCTTTGATTCATACAAGCACGCAACTGCTGAAGGCACCTTCAACGTTGCAACCGATGTCAATGCAAGCTCCCTAGCATTCAACGAGGGATATCGCTACGTTGACTGGATTCTTACAGTTCCACTTCTTCTCGTTGAGGTAATTGCAGTTCTTGCTCTCGCGAAGGAAGCGTCAAAGTCACTCATCACACGTTTGGTCCCAGCGTCAGCTGCGATGATCGCACTTGGATATCCTGGAGAAACTTCTTCAGACCAGGGCGAGAAGATTATGTGGGGCGTTCTCTCCACAATCCCATTCCTCTACATCCTTTATGTTCTCTTCGTAGAACTAGGTAAGTCGCTCGATCGTCAGCCTGAGGGAGTTGCAGCAACCATTGGTCGCCTCCGCCTCCTCCTCATCGCTTCATGGGGCGTTTACCCAATCTCCTACCTCCTTCCAATCATCGATGCAGACGGAGCAGCAAGCTCTGGAGCATTCGTTGGACGCCAAGTTGGTTACACCATCGCTGACGTCGTTGCGAAGTGCGTATGGGGTCTAACAATTCTCAAGATCGCTCGCATGAAGTCCATTGCTGAAGGCATGAAGGACGATCACTAAGAAGTAATTCTTAGAAAGAGAACAGTTAGCAATAACTAGCTCTAGAAATCAGGGCCTGGGAAACCAGGCCCTGATTTTTTTTATTGGGCCGACTAAAGTCCTTGAATCAAATCAATCTAGGCATTCCAGTAATGATTGCTGGAGCCAACCAATCCAGGAATAAACCGCATAGACAGCCTTCATAGGATCGCTTTCAGCCATCAACTCGTATTTTTTGCGGTACTGATCCTGGGTTGCCTCACCTTTCGCACCGTCGTTAAAGGCAGAGAGATCGTCGGCTACTTTCGCTTCAGAGTGAGAGTCTTGAGAGTTGCGGGCTCTGCGCTCGGTGCCGATATCGAGCCTGACAGCAAGAGCCAGTCGTAGATCGTTAAGCCCTCCGAGCCACGCCATGACATCAGTCCCAGGGATGTTTATTTCGATTGTTGCTTTATCAAGCGGCGCATCAGCGCTCCACTCTTCATCCTGTGGAAGTAGTGATTCATAAATCAAGTGGGCGTGCGCTTTCTTCTTCTCGCGCAAACCATGCTCGGTATATCGACGGAATTCGCCTGCTTCTCGCTCGTCGTCGTAGGCATTAGGTAAAAGCCTGCGTAGAACAGGATCCTCTGGAGGAGCATCTGCGTTAGAGATCCCAACTAAATGCAAGAGCGGGTCTACTTGGTGAAATTCCCCTTCACCTTCGCCCAATAGTTCGAGAAGTTGCTCGGTGAGATTGATTAACACATGCGCCTCTTGAGAGGTAAAGACAATAGTTATATCGCCATTCGGGGTTCGTTTAAAAGATGACATTAGAACTCATCATCTCGTTGCACTGTGGCCCAAAGCCCGTACTCGTGAAGTCGCTGAACGTCGCGTTCCATCTCTTCTCTGGTTCCGGATGCAACGGTAGCGCGACCTTCGTTATGAACTTTCAACATGAGTTCGGTGGCTTTTTCCTTTGAATATCCAAAAAGGACCATAAACACATGCGTTACATACGACATGAGATTAACGGGGTCATCCCAGACCACACATACCCATGGGCGATCTGGGCGGAGATCTAAATCGCTCTGCGATTCAGTTGCTGTTCCCAGTGCCATTTCCAGAATTTTCATCAGGGCCTTTACGTAGGCCGGCGTGAATTTCTTTACATGTTGGACAGATAGGAAATTTCTTGGGATCTCGTGATGGAATCCAGCGTTTGCCACAGAGTGCAGTCACAGGCTTTCCAGATACGGCAGATTCAACAATCTTCTCTTTGCGGACGTAATGTGAAAATCTCTCGTGATCGCCTGAATCCAACTCTTCTTCAGAGCGCGTCTGGGTATCAGTCAGAGTGTCGGTATCAGCAATTGAGCCCTTGCCCCGAGTGAAGAGTCCCATGTCAGCATCGCTCATGAGGCACATAATAAAGGCTGGGGCTTACGAGTGAAGCCGTAAGATATGCAGATGAAGGATCTATTACGCACCGAAGATCTCTCGCGCGCAGATGTCGAACTCTTGCTCTCGACTGCCGCAGATTTTGCCAAGGATCCGACCAAATCTTCTACCGCTCTGGCCCATAAGAGCGTAGCGATTTACATGTCTAAACCATCAACACGTACTCGCCTGGCATCAGAAACTGCTGTCGCTCACCTTGGTGGCACTCCGATCTTCCTGCGAGGCGATGATTTGCAGATTGGGCGCGGAGAAACGATTGCCGATACCGCTCGAGTTGTCAGTCAGTTCTGCAGCGCGCTATTGGTTCGGACTTTTGCGCAATCTGATGTAGATGAGTTAGGCGCCAACGCCACAATTCCAGTCATTAACGGACTCACTGATTACGATCACCCGACGCAAGTGCTCGCAGATTGGCTCACCATTCGTGAGAATTTTGGTAGCGATATTTCTGGACGTAAATTTGTTTATCTTGGCGATGGAAATAACGTCACAACCGCATGGTTGATGATGGGCGCAATTATGGGAGCGCATGTTGTTGCAGCTACTCCTGAAGGAAAGTGGGCGCCAGATGCGAAGGCTGTCGACGTTGCTCGTGCTATCGCTTCGCGCAGTGGTGGCACTATCGAATTGAGCAATGATCCTCGAGCAGCGGCCACAGATGCGTCAGTCCTTTACACAGATGTGTGGATGTCCATGGGCGATCCAGAAGAAGAGAGAAAAGAGAAGGAGCGAGTTCTTGCACCATTTGCAGTAACGCAAGATCTCATGTCGCTGACTTCATCGGATTCGATTTTCATGCACTGCCTCCCAGCACATCGTGGCGAGGAAGTTGAAGCAGCCGTGATTGATGGGCCGCGTTCTGTGATCTGGCGTGAAGCGTTCCACCGTCGCACCACAATTCAAGCCATCATTTATCACCTGGTACGCGGTGAAATAGGTGGGGCTAACTAGCAGCCATCTGCTGTGAAGGCTAGGCTTACTAAATGCGTGTTGTTGTTCCTGCTGAAAGCAAAGCGGGCGAAAAGCGAGTCGCTCTCGTGCCGGACATTATCTCCAAACTTACGCGCGCGGGATTAACTGTTGCCATTCAATCGGGCGCTGGCATGCACTCTGGAGCCACAGATGAGGCTTATCGCGCATCAGGCGCTGAGGTTTTCGACGATACTCAGTTAACAGCGGAATTGGGTAAAGCCGATGTTGTTCTCTCCGTTCAACCTCTGAACGCCACAACTGCCCAGCATTTGAAATCTGGAGCAATCACAATTTCATTTTTATCTCCCACTACCTCGCAAGATTCAATCGATGCTCTCGCCAAAGTCGGGGCTACGGCATTTTCGCTGGAAGCAGTTCCTCGAATTTCTCGTGCTCAGTCCATGGATGCGCTGACATCGCAAGCTCTCTGCGCTGGTTATCGCGCGGCTCTTGTGGCCGCAGAACTTTCACCGCGTTTCTTCCCACTGTTGATGACAGCAGCCGGAACAGTGACGCCAGCAAACGTTCTCATTCTTGGCGCGGGCGTTGCTGGTTTGCAGGCGATTGCAACTGCTCGACGTCTTGGTGCGGTGGTCTCTGCTTACGATGTTCGACCATCATCTGCTGATGAAGTGAAGTCAATGGGTGCAACATTTATCGAATTGGAATTAGAAGCTCTGGAGGGTGCGGGAGGCTACGCACGTGAAATGACTGAAGAGCGCGCTGCTCGTCAACGCGAACTGCTTACTCCATACATTTCTAAATCACACGTTTTGATCACAACTGCTGCGGTTCCTGGAAGACCTGCTCCGCGGTTAGTCACCAAAGAGATGTACCAATCCATGGCAGAAGGCTCAGTCATTGTGGATCTTGCGGCCGAGAGCGGCGGAAACGTCGAAGGTTCTAAGCCTGGTGAGATTGTGACTGTCGGTAACAGCATCAAGATCTGGGGCGGCAAAGATGTTCCGAGCCAACTTCCTTTCCATGCCTCGTACTTGTATTCGCGCAACGTGGTCAACCTCTTGTTACTTATGACAAAAGAGGGCGTTGTTACACCAGATTTCGCAGATGAGATCATCGATGCGGCGGCGTTGACGCATGGTGGACAGAATCGGAAGGGTGCGTAATTCATGGATGTCATAGCAATCATTACGATTTTTGTGTTGGCGGTATTCGTGGGCTTCGAAGTTGTCTCGAAAGTTTCTTCGACTTTGCATACGCCTCTAATGAGCGGTGCGAATGCGATTCACGGCGTAATTTTGGTGGGCGCAATAATCGTGGCGGACCACAGCGAAACAAATCTGGAATTAGGGCTCTCGGTTGCGGCCATTGTTCTTGCGACCATCAATATGGTCGGCGGATTCGTCGTTACAGATCGCATGCTTGAAATGTTCAAAGGTAAAAAGTCATGAGTCGCGTGCTGGCCATGAGTACAGAGACAATGTTCAAATGGACAATGTTCAAAGGTAAAAAGTCATGAGTCGTACTATCTATGACTTGATTGGTCTGAGCGCCGGCGTGATGTTTATTCTCGCCCTCAAAGGTCTCTCTCATCCCCGTACAGCCCGACGAGGAAATCTCTTCGGAGCTCTTGGCGCAACAATTGCAACGGTCGCGGTTTTCTTCTATGCCAAAGAAGGTTCTGAACTTCCACTCAACAACTTAGGTTGGATTGTCGGCGCAATTGCATTTGGCGTCGTAGTGGGCGTTCCTGCTGCGCGCAAAGTTCAGATGACTGCAATGCCTCAATTGGTGGCTCTCTTTAATGGCGTGGGTGGAGGCGCTGCAGCCCTTGTTGCAATCGTTGAATACTTAAAACTGGGTGATGCTGCGACAACAGCGGTTGTTATTGCGACTGTGTTTACAGTGCTGGTTGGTTGCGTCTCGTTCTCGGGATCGATTGTTACATTTCTTAAGCTTCAAGAGTTGATGACTACGCGCCCAGTGGTGTTTCCTGGTGGCCGTTTTGTTATCGCTGCTACTTTGGCTGGAACTCTGGCGAGTGCAGTCTGGGTCGTTGATTCCATGGGAACGACTCCCCTATTGGTTCTCGCTGGCTTGTCTCTGTTATTTGGTGTTCTGTTTGTTCTGCCCGTGCGCGGTGCGGATGTTCCGATCGTTATCTCGCTACTTAATGCGTTTACTGGTCTCACGGTTGCTGCTGGTGGATACGTTCTTGATACGACCTTGTTGATCATCGCTGGAACCTTGGTTGGAGCGTCAGGCACGATCTTGACTCGTTTGATGGCTGAGGCGATGGGTAGATCGCTATTTGGCACTCTCTTTGGCGCATTCACTGCCA
>JACCDI010018836.1_pt1 | contig 11467 bp, 5 predicted proteins | sample 7442791 | NCBI WGS metagenome assembly JACCDI01 (sample SAMN15323434, study PRJNA562643) | freshwater metagenome | isolation source: river surface water | place: USA:Blue River Watershed | collected 2017-08-15
CCAAAGAAGAAATGCTGGAAATGAAGGGTGTTGTGACCGAAGTCCTGCCGGACTCGCGTTACCGCATCACCTTGGAAAACGGTCACTCGTTGGTGGCCTATACCGCCGGCAAAATGCGTTTGCACCGCATCCGCATCATTGAGGGTGACAAGGTCACTGTCGAGTTGTCCCCCTACGACATGACCAAAGCACGCGTGACCTTCCGTCACATCGAAGGCAAAGCACCGATGGGCGCTGGTGGCCCCGCTGCCAAACGTCGTTAAGCAGGCTCAGCGTTAAGTAACGCAGGCTTCAGGGCTGAGCAGATGTATCTACCCGCACAATTCAAGTCGAAAGACGAAGAACATGCATGGGCCCTGATGCGGGCCCATCCTTTTGCACAACTCACCAGCGTGGACGATGCTGGTTTTCCATTTGTCAGCCATTTGCCGATTCACTTAGAGCAAACGGTTGATAAAACTTTGTTGTTAGGCCATGTGGCGCGTGGCAATCCGCATTGGCGATATTTGCAAGCGCGACCTGAAGCACTGGTGGTTTTTACCGGACCGCATGCCTATATGTCGCCACAGGTTTATCCGGACCTCACGCGTGTGCCCACTTGGAGTTATTTGGCGGTGCATGCGCGAGTGACCACACAGCTACTCGAAGGAGAAGCCGCCAAAGATGCTTTGCTCAAACAACTCATTGGCGACCACGAACCAGCTTATGCCGATCAATGGCGTGGTCTTGACCATGCGTATCAAGAAAAAATGTTGAACGGCATTGTGGCGTTTGAAATGCACATCACCGACTTGCAGTGCAAGATCAAACTCAATCAACATCGTCCAGAATCACACCCAGCCATGCACGATGTGTACTTGCATGGCAACGATAACGAAAAGGCTTTGGCGCAGTGGATGGTCACAGTGGGTTTGGTGCCCCACTCTGATAACCCAAAACAAAGTGAAGGCTGAGTGCAAAGCATGCACACTCCCGCTGCCACCCCCGAAGACCTGCATTTCATGCAACTCGCTTTGAAACAAGCGCATGCAGCAGCGCAAGCAGGTGAGGTGCCTGTAGGTGCTGTTGTTGTCAGGGCAGGGCAGGTGATTGCCGAGGGAAGAAATTCTCCCGTGACCAACAGCGACCCCACCGCACACGCCGAGGTCAATGCCATGCGCTCCGCTGCCAAGGCGCTGGGCAATTACCGATTAGACGATTGCACTTTATATGTCACTCTCGAGCCCTGTGCCATGTGCAGCGGTGCTTTGTTGCATGCGCGTTTCAATCGCGTGGTGTTCGGTGCCACCGAGCCCAAAACCGGTGCGGTGACGTCAGTGGTGAAGTTGTTGGACAACCCACAGCTCAACCACCAAACCCAATGGCAGGGTGGTGTGTTGGTAAACGAATGTGCAAGCGTGTTGCAAGATTTTTTTGAACAACGCCGTCAATCTCAACAGCAAAATAAAACGCCATTGCGAGAAGACGCCTTGCGACCCAATGACACCATTTGGTCCACCCATGCTTTGCCCAAAGAATGGTCAAGGTTTGAAAGCCAATGGCATTCATTGAACGGCCTCAGACTGCATTGGTTTGACAACCGCTCAGCTGACGCTTGCAACACGCCTGTGACCATTTATCTGCATGGTTTGAACAACTGGAGTGCTTCATACCTTTCGCAAATGCAAAACACAACAAACGCAGTGGCACTCGATTTACCAGGCTTTGGTTTGTCAGACAAACCCAAAAAAGAAGCTGCTCACACTTTGGCCTGGCATGTGCAAGTGCTGAGTGATTTTCTAAATCACATTTCACTTCACACCAGCGCTTCGTCGCATCACTTGATCGTCCCTCAAGACATGCAGCCTTTGATGGCACCGTTGCAACAAGCTTTGCCAATGTTGCGCATCAGTTATGCATCATCGGTTTCAACGACGAGCGGTGAGCATCAGGCTTTACTAAACGCCCCGTACCCTGACCGTGGTCATTTGGCAGGGCCGCGTGCGCTAGGTGCATTGCTGAAGCTAGAAGAGCCAACATAAGAGCTGTACTATTCACCCATGGCACACATCTACATTTACTCTCCCAGCGGCGCAGTGCGCGACAAAGCAGCCTTCAAACGCGGCGTGGCCCGATTGAAAAAACTAGGCCATGAGGTGGAGCTCGATGCCAACGCGCTCAGCCGCCAAACCCGTTTTGCAGGTGACGACGCCACGCGCTTGTCCGCCATTCAACGCGCCGCAGCCAGTGGTGCCGATGTGGCCATGATTTCACGCGGTGGTTATGGCTTGACTCGCATCTTGCCGGACCTGCCCTATAAGGCCTTGGCCAAAGCGATTGACAAAGGCACGCAGTTTGTGGGCCTGAGCGACTTCACGGCTTTTCAAAATGCGCTGTTGGCCAAAACCCGTGCTGTGACTTGGGCCGGGCCAGCCTTGGGCGAAGACTTTGGTGCCGAGCAACCTGATGACATCATGGAAGCTTGTTTTGATGACATGCTCAGCGGCCAAGGGGAGGGCGCGGGTTGGCGCTTGTCAGCCGCATGCGTCAAAGCACAAACCAAAACCGATGGTGTGTGGGCGCGCAATGCCTTGTTGTGGGGCGGTAACTTGACTGTGCTGTGCAGTTTGTTGGGCTCGCCTTTTTTTCCGCAAGTCAAGCAAGGCGTTTTGTTTTTAGAAGATGTGGGCGAGCACCCCTACCGCATTGAACGCATGTTGACCCAGTTATTGCATGCTGGCGTTTTGGCGCAGCAAAGAGCCATCGTCCTGGGGCAGTTCACGCAGTACAAGCTCACACCGCACGACCAAGGCTTTCAAATGCAATCTGTGGTGAGTTGGTTGAGGGCTCACACAAAGGTACCAGTGTTGACCGATTTGCCCTTTGGCCATGTGCCAACCAAAGTCTGCCTGCCTGTGGGTCAACGGGTCAGTTTGCTGGTGGAAAACCGAGATGCACTGTTGCTTTGGGCGCATGGAGTTCATTGAAAAGACATATTTCATGTTTTTAATCATGCAACTGAACTATAAAGTTCAACTATAGAAAGGCTTTGCCGACTAATTATTGTTGAGTATTTCGTAACATGCCCAACAATAGGATCATGTCCAAACTGAGCCCTGATCAAGCGAACCTTCTTTCCATATTGGTGGCGCTGAATGCTTGGGAGCATGAAAACATCCCCCCTTTGCTCACACAGTCCGGCCGGTCTCTTTACTTCCAGTTGGCTCAGGTGTTATTGGCGCCTATTCAAGGTGAGGGGCTATTGATGAAGCAAATAGCGGGCGATGCCAGCGAGCGCTCTATGCGAGATCACATGCGCTATTTCCAAGAGGCGGGTCTGCTGACAGAGAAAAATGGCACCCTTGACGCTCGCACCAAGCAAATTATGCCCACCGACAAATTCATCGAAGAACTTCGGCAACACCTTGACCATTGCATTCGTTTGCTAGAAAGTCGATACCTATTGGTTGAAAAGTGATCTTTCGCGTTGCTGCAAAAAGTTCCGCCTCAAACTTCCGGTTTATTGAAGTTTTGATCAATATCCTTCTTTGTTAATCGTCAAAATTAACATTCTTTTTAACCATCTCTCACACTGACGGGTCTACATTCAATGCGTCATCGAATCGCTCAGGGACTGCTCCGTACAGTAAAAGAGAAAAGTCATCTGGCAATTTTGGCGGTGACCTTGCTCTGGTTGACTTTGATCTGGTCGCTCACTTATTACGAACTGTCCCGCATACGTTCCGGCTACATCCGAGAGGCCGAAGTCAGAACCTCTGTACAAGCGCGTGTGTTTTCAGAAAACACGCGATCGGTCATCAAGCGCATTAACGAGATTTTGCTCAATACGCGCCAAGATTGGACAGGCGATTGGAAAGCCTTTGCCCAAGTGATTCGCCAACGGCAAGACAGCATCAGCGACATCACGTTTCAAGTGGCCGTGATTGACAAAGAGGGTAGGCTGGCATTTTCTAACCTTGCTGCATCGACCGATCGAACCGATTTGAGTGATAGGGCGCATTTCAAAGTGCACCAACTGTCACCCAATGAAGACCGCCTGTACATCAGTAACCCCGTTAAGGGAAAGGTGTCTGGCAAGTGGTCTGTTCAGTTCACACGCAGCATTTTGAAAGATGGACATTTCTTCGGTGTGCTGGTGGTGTCAGTCAGTCCCGAAGTGTTGTCTTCTTTTTCCACAGCTTTGGGTGTTTCAGCGGGAAGCACAGTGTCGATTGTGAAAGACAGTGGCGAAATTATTTCTCGTTTTCCAAGCTCAGAGGGTGCCTACGCGGTCACGATTGATCGAACATCACCCTATCTGTTGCCAAAATCTGCTGTATCGGGCAACTTCAGTCGAGTGGCTGTGACCGATGGTGTGTCGCGAATATTTGGTTTTTACAAAGCACAAGACTATGGCTTGAACTTTGTGGTGGCTGAATCGATTGAGGAAACCCTCAAACCCTACGAAGAAAACCGCAGAGTGGTGTTGTTAGCGGCCTTCATGGTCAGCTTACTGACTGTGGTGTTGTTTATCGTCTTGCAGCGAACCTTGATTGCAGCGGACAAATTGCGCAAAGACTTGGTCACCGAAAAAATTCATGCTCAAGAAGCCAACCAAGCCAAGAGCCAATTTTTGGCCAATATGTCGCATGAAATACGTACCCCGATGAATGGTGTGTTGGGCATGTCACAACTGCTTTTGGACACGCCGCTGTCACCTGAACAAAAAGAATACACCCGCAACATTTTGCACTCTGGTGAAAATCTGTTGGCCATCATCAACGACATCCTTGATTTATCAAAAATCGAGGCAGGACACATGCAATTCGAGCAGCATGTCTTTACGATCGAAGAATTGATCCATGCTGTTTCATCGGTGTTGAGCTTTGAAGCCCAGAAAAAGGGCATTGAATTTCAAATTGAGTTTGAGATGACGCCCAATCGCGAATATTTAGGCGATAGTTTGCGCATCAAGCAGGTGCTGTTCAACCTGATTGGCAATGCCTTGAAATTCACCAGCCATGGTTCGGTATCGTTCCATGTCAAGCCTTGCTCAACCGGTGTGCGCTTTGAGGTCAGAGACACTGGCATTGGCATTCCAAACGAAGCACTGACTAGGTTATTCAGCAGTTTCGCGCAGGTCGATGCTTCGACCTCGCGTCAATACGGTGGCACAGGTTTGGGTTTGGTCATTTCCAAGCTCTTGGTGGAAGGCATGAATGGGCGAATTGGCGTTCAAAGCGAAATGACTGTGGGCAGCACATTTTGGTTTGAATTGCCGTTGGTCACCGTCAATGAAGTGCGATTTACGCAAACGCCTGGGAAAATTGCTGCTGAGAAAACGCCGCCCGAAAAGCAAGAAGTCACGCCCTCATTGCCTGCGCGATCGTTCACTTATTTATTGGTTGAAGACAACCCTGTGAATCAAACCTTGGCCAATGCTTTGCTGACCCGCATGGGCGGCACAGGCGATTTGGCCTTGAACGGACATGACGCCGTTGAGGCTGCCCAACATAAAGTCTACGACATCATCTTCATGGACATACAAATGCCTGTGATGAATGGTTTGGTTGCCACACAAAGCATCAGAAACAACCCTGGCCCCAATCGCCATACGCCAGTTATTGCGTTGACTGCCAACGCCATGCAACCGGAGCGTGAAAAGTTCTTGCAAGCCGGCATGAATGCTTTGTTGACCAAGCCATTTACCAAAGCAGGTTTGCAAGATGTTATTGAGGCTTATATCAGAGTATCAGATTCTTACATCATGTGATGGCTGAATACTGATTTTTAACAACTGTAGCTACGTCGCTCAAATTGAAATAGGTATGTCCTTTGTTGGTTGTTGTTGCAGACGTGGCGCTGCTCATCGACGCTGAGGCCTGAATCAAAAGATTCAAAGCAATGACAGAGTCTTGAAGCGATGACGAGCTGATCGATACGTACTTCGTGATGTCAGCAGCTTTTCTATTGTCGGTGTTGTAAAGCGTTGTTGCTTCATCAACAAAGTAGTTCAATTCTTGCGAGGCGTTATCTTTTCCAAGGAAGTAAACCCCATCATCGTCCATGCGAAACAAAGCGTCCTCGAATTTTTCACCAAGCGTCAGGTTCAACAAATGACCGCTGTCTCTTTGCGTTGACTCTTCATAAACAAAGGTGGTGCTATTTTCGACATCTGGCAATACGGTGATTGATGCAGTGCCTTGATTTAAATGGATGGTATGCGAGCCTGACTCCATCAGGCCGTTGTAGACGAAGTAATTGTCAGCATATTTGGCATTGATAACATCACTAACACCATTGAGTATTGAATACAGTTTTGTATTTTGACCCACGTTTACTTCTACTGAGCCAGTATTCGACGCGACTGCTACGTCTGAGTTATTCAGGTATATCTTATTTTGATAGCTGTCACCTGAAATGATGGAAACCCCTTTCGAATTGTTCACTGTGACGTCATTGTTGCCAGCGCCGAGAACCACTTGGTCAATATTTGTTGTGTTGTTGATCTTGATATTGTCGCCAAAACTCGTGCCAACCAGGTTGTGAAAGTTTGTAAATCTTGCGATATCGTTAAAATTGTCATGAAGAGTTGCGGCTGATGAGTAGGTGGAGGAGTTAGGGTCAACCACTGTTATGTCTAAAGCTAGGCAAGAACCACTAAAGTTAAGAGTATTGAGACCGACAATTTGACCCTTAGCATCTTTTGTTAACGTTGTTGCACCACCATTGTAAAAACCTTCAGCCAAATTAGATTGCGCCGAAAAACCCAACACAGCATAGGCGGTATTATTCCCTCCTTCCATTCTCAAATAGTTGCCGCGACCGCCAATGGATGCCGAGCTTTTGCCACCAAGCAACGTAACTGAGTCAATCCCTCCGGCATATTGATATGATTTTTCGGATTGTGTTGCCCAAACATTATTTTGATACTCAGTGCCTTTAACGTATGCGTTATGAATATTATCTAGGTTGATTTGTGCAGTATTAATTTTGCCAATATATTGAACAGTATCATTGATGGTTGCGCCAGTGCCAGTGTCATATATTTGATAACCTGTTGATACTAAGTTGTCGGTATTGATGATGTATGAGTTTTTTCCACTGCCACCGTAAACGATACACGCATCCAACATGACATAAAAAATCATGTCTTGAGTTGAGCCTCTGGCATCAACGGTAATCACTTGCTCAGTTGAATTAGCTGAAGCAATCGAGATAACTTCAGTTGAATTTTTGGCACGGTCATTGATAAAGACAGTAGAAGTGATCCATTGCAAATCAGTTACAGCCTTTAAGTCACCATTTTGATCGCACTGCACGTCAAGCATTGACCAGTAAAAGGACTTCGCTGGTCCATTTGCATAGTAATCTTTGGGAGCTGCGAAGTCCACGTTGATGTATCGCATATTTGTCAGGTATGGATCAGTGTCTACACGATAATTAAATGCTGTCTTCATGTTGCCCATGATCTCGTTAACGACTTTTTTACCTGCACTGTCTTCCTTGTCATTATTAATGTAGTAGCTGTAGTTTTCCTGCAAGGCTTGTAAAAACCCTCCATTGGTCATTTTTGTGTAAATTTGCTCCATTATTATCGGCGTGTAAATTGCACTGCCAAGATTAACAATAGGCGTTGCATTAAGTGCAGCTATTTGATGTAGGTGGTAACAAATAATATCGCCCTCTGCGTATCGTCCTTGGCTGTCTAATTCTCTTTGTTTATTTGCCAAGTCGATCGCAGATCCAACCGATCCCCAGTTTGGAATAAGAGCCATCACCAACATGACCCCTGCGCCCACTGGACCGGCTGCAGCGAGACAACCTACCAGCAGGGCTAATTGAAAAAAAGTGCCAACGCAATCTAAAGCCAATGCAACTTTAGCCCCATCGGTTGATTCTTTTTGTAAATTTTTAACATCATTGTATATGGTGAGTGCTGATGTTGAAGCGACAATTAGACCAAAGCCTACCATGCTTAATGCTGCGGAAGCACGCGCGGCTCCGGCTGTAGCAGCGACTGCAGCTGAATCGACTGCCAACAGACTAATCAAATCGGCTGCCAACAACGAAACGGCACCTCCAAGCCCCAAGCTTTGCATGACAATGCGTGCTGTCCTTACATCATCCTTAAGACTGTTATCGAATCGGGTGTCCCTTATATTGAACGAGTAATTCATAACATTCATGATGTTGGCAACCAGAAATATGCCGCCACTTGCTTTGAAGTTTTCCCATATTTTGTCGCCTGATAAAAGCTTCATGTTTTTGAAATCTGAGAAGCTAAAAGTATCTGAATAAAGAACTAGTTTTGGCGCAGGCTCTACCCGGACAGCATCGCCATTTATGGACCTATAAGTATTATTACCTAGCGTAACATTTTCTGATGCAACAGGTAGGATTTCAGTTTCAGACTTGGTAGCTGGTACGCCGGCTATTCTATTAACGTAGTCAGTTACGATTGTTTTTCCTCCCATTTCCTTTTGGAAAGACTGTTCCCATGCTACGTTTCTTACATTTCTGATTTCATCTTGCGAGGCAAGAGGGTTTCTTTCTAGAAATAGTCGTTCGGCTTTGGACGCTTCAGCAAATGCACTGTAGAGCGTAGCCCACGGAACTTGAAGGGCACTGGCTAGCCACGCAAGGCCTTGAACCACGTTAGATGAGACGTTATTGCCATTCCTTTGATCATACGTGGCAGCCCTTGAAAATGCAGAGGCTACCCCAAACAGAGACCATAAAGTGCTGATCATCCTCAAGCCTTGTTGACGAGATCGTGTGGCATCTATCGTTGCCTTGAAATCTTTGAAAAATTCTGCTTTTTCAAATCTAGCAATGTCGGCTACCTTAGCTTCAACTTCAAATGTTGTCATGTTGAATTTAAACGCTGCGAACGTGCGAGAAGCTGTAGCGGTTGAATATAAGTTTCTAAAGGCGGTGGAAGAGATAAGAGGTGTTTTGTAAGCACGTGAGACTGGGTCATAGTTGCCAAGCACTGCTTTTTGATTCGCAATTTGTTTCGATGCGATCGTTGAAGCACTCGCTGACATTCTGGACAAAATGAGGTTTTGCGTCGCTTCATTTACCTCTAACAGCTGACTGACATTTATAGCGTCCACTTGAATTCGTGAAAATCTTTTAATATCCTCCGCTGTCAGTCCATTCAACATTAATCCCAAGAGTGACTGCATCTGGTCGTTGGTTAGCGATTGAACTTGGCTTGTTGAAAGAGATCGGAATTGAATGATGTTCAGTGTTTGAATGATTTCAGCAGGTAATAGTGCAAGTTTTTCTGGTGAAATATTTGCTATTTGGTTGCCAGCCGTGATTACTATCGGTTTGGTTGTCAAACTCTTCTTTTGGTTTTCACTCAATGCCATATATTGACGCGTTGTCAAAGCCAAACACTGAAGTGATGTCAATGCACCTAAATTTTCATCGCTTAGTAAAGCAATTGAAGAGGGTGGAATAAGGGACAGATTTTCTAATGTGATATTTTGCAATTGCGCCTTGTTCATGGCAAAGATAGGTAGCGAGGGATATGCACCTGATCCGGGACTCTTGTTAAGGGCTTCCCATTGAAGTTTGCCCATGCCCTGAAAAGTCAATATATTAAAGAGCCTTGCTTTCTCGGGGCCTAAAGCGCTCATTTGTTCGGGTGACATGGCCCATATCTGTTTGGGGCTGAGTTTGCTGATCAGATCCGCGCTCAATTTTTTAATGGTGTTGAGTGATATCCAAGTGAATTGTTGAGGTGTCAGGACTTTTATTTCTGGATCAGTGAATGAATTGAGTACATTGGCGTTCAATGACCCGCCTACGTTGGTTGCTAGGATGCCTTTTTGCTCGGGTCTGAAACTCATCCATTGCGTTTTGTTCACATATGTTGCTTGTGAATGTGTGATGCCTCTGAGTTGATCGGGCGTTAATTTGCAAATGACCAGTCCCATGTCTTGAATGGTTGCGTTCGATATCCAGCTTACTTGCAGAGGTGAAAATTGACTCAATTGCTCTAAGCGCAAGACCACAAACTGCGCGCCTGTGATAGCCGCAACTTTTTCTTTGTTAAGTGCACGGATGGTTTGTGGAGAAAGGCGGGTGAAGTCGAGATTAACAAAACCGATGGGCGACAATTTTTCAATAATGGTGGTTGAATAATAATCGGTTGACCAATTGTTATTGAGATAATGGACATAAATTTTGGTATGTTCATCGTCCATGGCTGTGATTTGGCCACCCGTCAACTCTAAAAAGCCCAATCGCGACTGCGCATTTAGCAACTTGAAAAGTTCTGGGCTGAAGGAATTGATATGTTCTACACGCATTAACCTCAGGGTAGAAGGTAATGTGAAATTCTTTCGAATAAAGAAGTCAGCCACCAACTGCACGCTGCCTAATTTTGTGGTCAACTTAACCAATAGAAATTTAAAAAAACCAACGCCGGACGAACGCCCAATCATGATCGATCTAATACCCTCCTCTAAATCTCGGTATCCGAGGTCGATCTCGTCGTCTTCGATCATGTCAGCTGGAGATATATATATGGTTAGTGCGCCGATCTTGGCCAGTCGATCGGGTGATTGGTCATCAGCCCATTCATTAAAGGTGGGACTGGTGAAATCGCATTTATCTAGTTGGTTGTCTTTTAATTTGTAAGCGAAAGCCGATATCCATGATTTATCTAAGTACAAAACCCAATTTTGAAGTATGTAATTGATGGCGTCTAGCGATAGGGACTGTAGTTCATCAATAGAGAGAGATTGAGCAACAAAGTAGCATGCATAACTAATACCTGAACCGAGAGCTTCTATCTGATTGACCGACAAAGCTTTCAGACGCTCGCCCCTATAGAAGCGATTCACCTTCATGATGCTAGCTGCACTGAGTGCGCGAATTTGTGAAACGAGGGTTGGATCGTTGTAGGCGCCTTGGCTGTTTTTAGATATTTTTTTAATAAATTCTGTATCGCCTAACTTAGAGTACCACTGCTCGAATAATATTGCTGATTCATTTGTGCTTAGTTGGCTTATTTTCGCGGGGGGGATGTTCCAAATCCATGTGTCTTCTGTCAGCAAATTTTTTCTTATGGGATCATTGTTCATGGCATTGATCAACTTGTCGATGATAGAGGCTGGTAAGGACTCGATATCGGAGGTGGTCAGTGAATTACGAATCTTCGGATAAATCAAGTTGATGCTTTCATCCGACAAGCCGCTCAGCTGATGGGTCGTTAAAAGCTTTTGGTATCCCAAATGCATGCCATAACCAAAGCGTCTGTCAATGATGGCGTTGATGACATCCGCGCTGAGAGCTCTGAATTGTTCGCTGACTCTTTTGTTATCGTATTGCTTGCCACCGATGTTGTCGCCATACCCAAAGTCAGTGTTGTTGTTAGTCCAGGCTCTGTAAAGCTGAAAGCCAGCTTCAACCCCCAACTGACTGACTTGCGCGTCTGTGATGTACCAGAGCCAACCATTTTGGCCGTCGC
>JACCDI010180000.1_pt1 | contig 11466 bp, 10 predicted proteins | sample 7442791 | NCBI WGS metagenome assembly JACCDI01 (sample SAMN15323434, study PRJNA562643) | freshwater metagenome | isolation source: river surface water | place: USA:Blue River Watershed | collected 2017-08-15
ATGCGCTTGGAATCGGACTCCAGCGTCGCCAGCTGATCTTCAAAGATCATTTTTGAATCGTACAGCAGCCTGCCGATCAGTGTGGATTTGCCATCATCGACCGAACCGCATGTGATAAAGCGCAGCAGCGATTTATGCTGATGCACATCCAAATAGGCATCAATATCCGACGCAATCAGGTCGTCGGTTTTATAAATGACCGGATTGTCTAGCGAAGCAGTCATTAGAAATATCCTTCCTGCTTCTTCTTTTCCATGCTTGCGGCCTGATCATGGTCAATGGCCCGCCCTTGGCGTTCTGAGGTAGTGGTCAGCAGCATTTCTTGAATGACTTCGGGCAATGTCGATGCCGTGCTTTCGACCGCGCCAGTCAGCGGGTAGCAGCCCAGCGTTCGGAACCGGATGGACCGTTCCACCGGCACTTCGCCATCCAGTAATGGAAAGCGTTCGTCATCAATCATCAGCAGCATGCCATCGCGTGTTACCGTCGGACGCGGCGCGCTGAAATAGAGCGGCACAATCTCGATATTTTCGAGATGGATATATTGCCAGATGTCCAGCTCCGTCCAGTTGGAGATGGGAAATACCCGAATGCTTTCGGACTTCGCCTTGCGGGCATTGTACAGATTCCAAAGCTCAGGGCGCTGGTTTTTGGGGTCCCAACCATGCGTCGCTGTCCGGAATGAAAAGATGCGTTCCTTGGCACGGCTTTTTTCTTCATCACGGCGCGCACCGCCGAATGCGGCATCAAAACCATATGTGTCTAGGGCTTGCTTCAGCCCCTCTGTCTTCCACATATCGGTATGCAGCGATCCATGATCGAACGGATTAATGCCGCGCGCAATCGCCTCGGGATTTTGGTGAACGATTAATTCCATGCCCGCATCGCGCGCGGCCTTTTCGCGCAGCGCGTACATGTCTTTGAACTTCCACGTCGTGTCGACATGGAGCAACGGGAATGGCGGCGGCGATGGGTAAAATGCCTTGCGTGCCAGATGCAGCATGACGGCGCTGTCTTTTCCGACGCTATACAGCATTACGGGCTTTTCCGCCTCGGCAACAACCTCACGCATGATGTGGATCGCCTCAGCCTCAAGGCGCTCAAGATGGGTCAGCGTTTTTGTCATAGTGTGGTCACTTCCTGCAGACGCTACTGTCAGAACTGGACGCCGCGCGCAAACAAGACATTCTTGCCCCGCCAATTATCCCGGTTTCTCCACATGTCTAGCAAGTCATAATCGATTTTCCTACGCCCAGTTTGTGATGTCCCGATTGTGCGCAGCAAAAGCCGATGCTAGCGGTTGAATATCATAGGCTGCTCAGAGTGAGATGGAACACCGTGGACTTCGCATTGACGCAGGATCAGCAGAATATTCGCGATGCAGTGTTGAAGCATAGTGCACAGTTTACCTACGATTGTTGGCGCGCGCGACCGCGAAGCACGCCTCTATACCGTTGCCCCGATCAGCACCAACCTGATCCTAAGCTATCTTGCCGAGCATGTTCTCGGCCTTCCCCGCAGCTATTGATTGAAATGTTGTATGACATGAAAATCGACAACACAGCCGCCACATCAGTCGATAAAGGCCCAATGGATGAATTTTGAACTCGCTGAAGAACATCGGATGCTAAAAGATCTGGTCCGCAAATTTGTGGACTCCCAACTGGTGCCGCTCGAAGCTGAGGTTCTGGCGCGCGATACCGCAGGCAAGGGCAGTTATCTGACCAAGGATGAACAGGCCAAGGTTGACGCTGTCTCGAAAGACCTTGGTCTGTGGGGGCTGGATGCGCCTGAAGAAGTTGGCGGCATGAATTTGCCGATGGTGGCGATGGTTGGGGTCGGTGCGGAATTAGGTCGCACCGCGACGCCATATACATTGCCGCCAGACTCTCCGAATTTGCGTATGATGATGGCCGCTGCGGACGAAAAACAGCGCGAACATTATCTTGCGCCTTATGTGCGTGGTGAAACCATTTCTGCCATTGGCATTTCGGAGCCCGGCGCGGGCGCTGATCCGCAATTGATGAAAACCACCGCCGTCCAAGATGGCGACGACTGGATCATTAACGGCCGCAAAATCTGGATTACCAAAGCGGATGAAGCCGATTTCACTATCTTGATGGCGGTAACCGACAAGAATGCCAATGGGCGCAATGGCATGTCGGCATTTTTGGTGGACCGCGATACGCCCGGGTTCAATGTGTTACGTAAAATCCCGATGATTGACGGCACCGCAACCTATGAAATCGCGCTTGACGATTGCCGTGTTCCGGGTTGGAAATTGCTCGGGACGCGCGGGCAGGGGTTTTTGCCCATGCAGGTGCGGCTTGGCACGCGGCGTATTGAAATGGCGTCTTGGTCGATCGGCATGGCGCAGCGCGCATTGGACATGATGATTGAATATGCACCACAGCGCGTCACATTTGGGAAACCTTTGTCGTCACGCCAGACGGTTCAAAATTGGATCGCCGATGCCGCCACGCGCATTCATGCCATGCGTTTGATGACCTATGACTGCGCGTGGAAAATCGATGAAGGGCGCGACACGCGGCAGGAAATATCGATGATCAAATCCTATTGTACCGAAGCGGCATATGACATCGTGGACCATGCGATGCAGATGTTTGGTGGCATGGGCATGACACGCGAAATGCCGCTATATTTGCTTTCAAATAAGCTACGCACGATGCGGATTTACGATGGGCCTAGCGAGATCCACAATTGGGTGGTCGCGCGTGATTTGCTTGGAACGCGTGAATGACCAACGCTTCATTCATGAGCGACGCCGTCAACTGACATTATAGATCACGGGTAAACATGCAAAGTTGCTTTGCGCAGGGGAAATAAAAATGGCCGAAAAGAAATTCGATGTCATCGTATATGGGGCCACCAGCTTTGTCGGCCAGATTATAGTGCGTTATATGCACGAGCAGTTCGCCGATGGATCGGTTAAATGGGCCATCGCGGGGCGTTCGCTCAGCAAACTTCAGCAGGTCCGCGATACGATTGGACTGTCGGGCATAGAGATGATCGTTGCTGACGCTGCGGATGAAGATGCGCTGAAGCAAATGTGCGCGCAGACCACTGTTGTCATGTCAACGGTCGGCCCCTATGCGCTATATGGTGACTTGCTTGTTCAGGTCTGCGCCACCACCGGGACCCATTATTGCGATTTAACAGGCGAGCCGCAGTGGATCCGCAAAATGCAATTGCGGCATGAAGCTGACGCAATCAAAAGCGGTGCGCGGATTGTGCATTGTTGTGGCTTTGACAGCATCCCGTCCGATCTGGGCGTCCACTTCCTGCAGCGCGGTGCATTGGAGCAATTCGGGCATAGTTGTGACCGGATAAATATGCGGGTTGTCAGCATGAAAGGCGGCGCGTCCGGCGGCACCATCGCAAGCATGATTAACATGGTCAAAGAAGCGGTCAGCGACGCCGATCTGCGGCGCGAACTGAAAGACCCGTACAGCCTTTGCCCACAAAATCATGGGTTCACTGTCGCGCAGCCCGATGTGCAGATTGCATATGATAATGTCTATGGCGCTTGGATTGCGCCGTTTATCATGGCTGGTATCAACACACGCGTTGTGCACCGGTCAAACGCCCTCAGCCGCAACAGCTATGGCATTGAATTCAAATATGAGGAAGCCGTGGTGACGGGGCAGGGCGGTTCCGGCAAGCAAAAGGCGCGCGCCGCGCATTGGGGCGCCAATGCCCTTATGATCGGTCTGGCCGTGCCCCCAATCCGCTGGCTGCTCGAAACGATGGTCTTGCCAAAGCCGGGTGAGGGGCCAAGCGAAAAAGCGCAGCTTGAGGGGAATTTTGACATTGTTTTCCTCGGGTCAACTTCCAAGGGAGAAACGATCCGGTGCCGCGTCACGGGCGACAGAGATCCAGGCTATGGATCAACGGCAAAGATGCTGTCTCAAGCTGCCGCCTGCCTTGCCAAAGATGTGGCTGACGATGTTCCGGGCGGCTTTTGGACGCCAGCAACGATTTTGGGTGACAAGTTGATCAAACGGCTTGAGGCGCATGCGGGCCTGACGTTCGAAAGACTGCCTTACTCTGACAGTGTGAACGTCTAGCTTGTGCCTGATGCGATAGGCGCGCGCGACGCGTGGGGCCTATTCGTCTGCGGCCAATAGATCCGCGCGACGCGCCCCATAGAGCACCAGTAGATGTCGTTGTTCCAACCGGGCGATGGAAAGACGGCGCCTTGCGTTATCCCGCCCACGACCGCCCGCGCGCGCATGTCGCCTGTCTCAATGTCTAGAATGATGACCGCTTCAGATCGGCGGTCATAGTCATTGGTGACGATTAGCCCTCGGTCAGTATCAAGCAACATATGGCCGGCACAGCCAATTGGCGTGCGCTGCCACAGCATCTCCATGCCGGCGTCACCATAGCGCCAGGCCGTCATGTGCCTGTTTGCGGAATCATAGCCAATCACAATCTTGCGCGACGGATCGACCAGTGGAGGATTGGTGATGCTGCCGCCCGGGCGTCCGCAGATTTCATGGGCTTCGGCATCGGCGCTGTTGGAGAGTGACACGCGGATCAGGCGATTGGCGCCCGGGTTAACCCCGCGGCCAATCATATTGATGGCGTAACGGTGCCGGCCATTGTCCATGAACCACGCATTCTCGCCATCAATCACGGCATCCCAGCCATAGCTGTTGGTGCTATCCGACAGATAGGCATGTCGCCAATCAGCGTCGCGAACGAGGGTTTTTCCATCCCAGTGAAAGCGCATAATTGATGCGGTCCCGACGACATAAACTGTTCCGCCGACCGCGCTCAGGCGGGCAATGGATGGCTCTGGACATTGCACAGCTTCGGTTACCGGTTGCAACGACACCGGATCTAGGACCGACAGCCGTGCCGGTACGCGGTCGGAAATCTGCTTGGTGACGATCAATCCATTATCCAGCACGACGAAGCTGTTATAGGCGAGGGGCTCCGGCAATTGGCGTGCTGCCTTGATCCGGCATTCGCGATCAAGGCGGTGGATCCAGCGACCGTAGACGACAATGATGTCACCATTGGCATGGATCGCCATTCCGCCCGGCCACATCGGTCCGCCCGGAAGCTTTGGCGATCGCGCAAGGGGTTTCAGCGTTTCAGGATCAATGCGTTCGACCCGCGCCGTCGTTGGAAGCCCAAATCTAGACCGAATTGCGCTATGCGTCAGCAAGTAGACCTCGCCAGGTGCACCTAACACGGTCATCGTCGTCATGCTGGTTTTGCGCGCGGTGCAGCGGGGTGCTATGTCCTCCTCAAGCGCAAGGCGGCACTGCGGCGGCAAAGCCTGCAAACGCATCGGCCCGCCATCCTCCGCGGGCCACGGACTGTGCAGATATCCGCTCATCCCGACCCCAACATTATCTTGTGGTTTGTGCGCATAACCGTTTATTCCCATTGGACTTGCCATTCTGTTTGGCGCAACATAATGACATTATCAATGTCATATTATGGGGAGTTCAAAGCATGAAAAGAGCAATGCAAATTCTTGTTGGAATGGTCGGACTGTTAAACTTCCTGATTGGTTTGGGCTTTCTGTTCAATCCGTCGAAAATGGCAACCGAATTTGCGCTCTCTCCGTTGGGGACGCAAGGAATGGCGACGATGCGTGCCGACTTCCCGGCGTTCTTCCTCACAGGCGCTATCTTTTCGCTTATCGGTGCCTGGCGCGCAGACCGCACGCCTTTGATGGTGCCTCTGATGCTGCTGACATTTGCATTGCTCGGGCGCTTCGTGAGCATCGCCTTGGACGGGACCGCGCCGACCACAGTTCCGCCAATGATTATTGAAGCAGCTATGATTGGGCTGCTGGGCCTTGCGTATCGCACTTTTGGACAGCAGGCGTAGCCGATACCTCGATAAGCGCGCGGTTGGAGGCGTTTGCAAGCTGCCGCATCGACATGAGGATCGGCGCAATCGAGAGGAAGCCGAGACGTTTCAAAGCACCCTCTCGGAATGGCGCTAGCATGCGTCTGGCGGGTGTCTGATGCCTATGTGATGCCTAGCGCAACCATACCAACAAGACGTCACCCGGACTATTTGGATAAACCATTGAAATATATGGTGAGCCCTGCTGGATTCGAACCAGCGACCTACTGATTAAAAGTCAGTTGCTCTACCGACTGAGCTAAGGGCCCCATAGCGGACCGCGAATTGGTCCGTGCGAGAGCGCTCCCCCTAATGGCGGGAACTTGTGCGGTCAAGCGCCTTTGGTCGGTTAAATCGCGATTGTAGCTGTCTTATGGTCAGGCCCGTCAGCGGGTCACGCCAATCGGGGGCAATCATGGCGGCCGGGGTCAGGACAAATCCCCGTGAACGCAGGCCGGGATGCGGAATGGCCAAGGCCGGATTGCTATCCGCCCACACGCCGCCGGACCATAACAGGATATCCAGGTCGAGCACCCGCGCCCGCCAGCTTTGGCCGCGCCGGACGCGTCCGAAATGGTGCTCAATCTCTTGCAGACGCGCCAGCAGCGCAGGGGGTTCAAGATCGGTGGATACAACCGCCGCCGCATTTGCAAATAGGCGTGAGGAGGGCCCCATGGGGCTGGATTGGATCGTCGCAGAATGCGCGAAGACGTCAATATCGTCCATTTCCAACGCCGCGACCGCTTGCACGATGATCTTGCTTGGCGCGCCAATGATTGCATGTGGCTGATTAGAGCCAATGCCGATGAGGTAAAGATGCGACAGTTTAGATATCCTCTGCAAGCCGGCTGTACAATTGCGGGCGCCGATCGCGGAAGAAGCCCATGCTTGCGCGGTGGGCGCGGGCTTGATCTAGATCGAATGTTGCAACCAATATGCCGGTTTCAGCATCATCTAGATCGCAGACGACATCGCCCCATTCGTTCGCGATGAAACTGGTGCCATAGAATTTTTGTGCCAGACCACCATGATCGATTTCCGCGCCGATGCGGTTTGCGGCGATCACAGGCATGCAGTTTGATACCGCATGGCCCACCATTGCCCGGCGCCACATGTGCCGTGTATCCAACGTCGCATCTTGTGGCTCTGCGCCAATGGCGGTGGGATAGAACAGCAGCTCAGCGCCCATCAATGCCATGGCCCGTGCGCATTCGGGGTACCATTGGTCCCAGCAGATACCAACGCCGATTTGCGTGCCAAAGACTTCCCAAACTTTGAACCCCGTGTTTCCAGGGCGGAAATAATATTTTTCCTGATAGCCCGGGCCGTCGGGAATATGGCTTTTGCGATAGATGCCGATGATTTCGCCATCGGGACCAATCATCGCGACGCTGTTGTAGAAATGCGCGCCGTCGCGTTCGAAGAAGCTTGTAGGAATGGCAACGCCAAGTTGCTTGGCAAGTTTCGCCATCGCGATGACCGACGGATGCTCCCGCGTTGGCCGCGCGAGCGCGAAATGTTCTTCCTCCTGCGTTTTGCAGAAATAGGGGCCTGAAAACAGTTCAGGTGGCAGGATGATTTGCGCGCCTTGCTCTGCGGCCTGTGACACGAGGTCACATACGACATCGATATTTTCGGCTTCGCTTGCCGACAGGGGCAGTTGCAACGCGGCAACGGTGATATTTCGGGTCATACCGCGTCTATAGCCGGACGCCGAAACGCGCTGCAATCACGATTGTGACCAGATACAATAATATTGTCGTTGCTATGCCGGCGACCAGCGTGCCCCACAGGCGATGTCCCAACCGCAAAATCCACGGCATTAAAAGGGGCATCGGCTGGCCGGGTAACACGCATCCAAGCATTAGGGCCGTTTTTTGAACAGCAATGTCATCCGGTCGGATTCACCGATCGCTTGGTACTTTGCGCGGTCGACGTCTTTCAAACGCAACGCTGGCGGAAGCGTCCAAACGCCATCGGGCCAATTTGCGCTGTCCTTTGGATTGGCGTTGATTTCGCTTTTGGCGACCAGTTCAAATCCGTTCACTTCCATGAATTTGATGATGTCGGCCTCACGCATATAGCCCTTAGTGCCATTGGTGTAGCTGAACGGTGCATCCGCCTTGGCGCGATGCTGTTCGATGCCCAGTAAGCCATCGTCCTTCAACAGGTCGCGCATTACCTTTATTTCGGCGTCCGCGATGTTCCAGTTCATCATATTGTGCATCATGCGCATCACAAGGATACGGTCAAACGACCCCTTTGCGCCCTCTGGAACTTCGCTGAGCGAAAACGCGTTGAAATCTGTCGCCGGACGACCGGATACGGCCGCGACATCAGCAGGGAACTTTGCAATGCCCGCAGCGATGCCCGCTTTTTGTTGATCGCTGAAATAGCTTTTTGTGCCGAAATACAGGCCGGTATATTTGCCCTTTTCGTTCACATAACGGCCAAGGATACGCGAAACCCATTCGCCACCCGGCGCATATTCACCAATGACGTGGTCAGGGTGCAAACGGAAGAATTCGAACGTTTCGGCAGGATGGCGATATTGATCGCGCTTGGCATCGGCACCGCGCGATGGGTCGGCGAGGATTTTTGCAAGCCGTTCGCTATGTTCCTTATGCATTTTGTCATGCTCGGCTTTGCTCATGCTGTGATGGTCGGCATAAGCGGGGGCTGCAAGCACTGTGGCGGCGAGGGCAATCAGAAAAGTCTTTTTCACAGGCGGTGTCCTCTTGGTTGGTTGTTTTGGGATTATGCAATGTTTCGCGTCGATATCCAATATCATCAAACGGGCACTTGTTGGCTGGAGCAATGAAAGCTTCCGCCGCCGGTTAATACCGCATCCGCCATGATACCGATAACGTCGCGTTCGTGGTAGATGCTTGCCAACACTTCAATCGCGGCGTCATCGTTCGCGCTGCCATAAATGGGCACGATGACAGTGTGGTTGCCGATGTAGAAATTCATATAGCTTGCCGGCACGATTTCCCCGTCTTGTTCAAAACGGCCAACTGACGGCATCAGTGTCACTTTGCATCCAAAGGCTTCTGCGCGCGCGCGGGCATCTTCAAAGACGGCGCTGTTTGGATCGTCGGGTCCAGCGCCGCTTGGAACCAGAATATGGTTCGGGCCAACAAAGCGTGCCAGATTATCAATATGGCCGTCGGTATGGTCGTTGGCGAGGCCGTCACCGAGCCAAAGCAATCGGTCAATCCCCAAATCAGCGCGCAGCCGGTCTTCAATGGCGGCTTTATCAAGCATTGGGTTGCGGTTCGGGTTTAACAGGCAATCGACGGTTGTCGCAGCAAGGCCTTCACCGTCAACATCAACGGATCCGCCCTCAAATATCCAATCCGCCTGTGCAATTTCGAAACCGAAATCTGCTGCCAATTCATGGCCAATGGTTTGATCGCCGGGATAGTCGAACCGGTTTCCCCAACCATTGAAACCAAAATTACGGGCAATCCGCCGATCCCCATCTTTCACGATGATGCAGCCCGTATCACGTAACCAAACATCGCCAATTTGGCGCAGCTCCACATGTACGCCAGCGTCAAGTAGTCCTTCGGCGACGGCCATGGCCTCTGCGTTACCGGCAATCACATGCACCCGCTCACCCTGGCCCGATGCGTGCACGGCATTGGCAAAGGCGGCCATCTGTTGTTGCGCGCGTTGGAGCGGCGCGCCCCAATATTCCGCAGAACTGGGAAAGCCAATCCAGACGGCTTCATGGGGCGCCCATTCGGCGGGCATACGGAAGGTCATTGGCTTATTTCCCGCTGCGGCTCTTGTCGCGGACAGCGCGGAATTCGTCGCCGTCGTTCCAGTTTGGCCACGCGTCGGTCATCGCCAACATCCGGCCAACGCGATAATAAAGTTTCAGGTCGGACATGACGCCGGACCAATCCCATTTTTCGTTAAATTCGTCGTCGGGCGCGTGGTAACGGTTCTTTTCATAATCTTCCGCTGCGGCCTTTGCGGCGGCCTTACCGCCGGTAACCAAGTCATCGCCGCCTTCGAAATACACCATCGGTACGCCCAGCTTGGCAAAGCTGAAATGGTCAGAGCGATAGTAGAAGCCCTTTTCCGGTGTCGGTTCCATTTCCGGTGTCCGACCTTCGGACTTTGCCGCAGCCTCAAGATAGAGATCAAGTTGCGATTTGCCCTTGCCGATGACGGTCAAATTCTTCGCGGGGCCAGACATGGAGAACGCATCCATGTTCACGCCGCCGACGGTTTGCGACAGCGGGAAGACGGGGTTTTCGGCGTAGAATTTCGAACCAAGCAGGCCGCTTTCTTCCGCAGTCACCGCAAGAAACACAACCGAACGCTCCGGCGCGCCGGCTTTGGCAAAGCCCTCTGCCAATGCAACCAAAGCCGCAGTGCCTGTGGCATTGTCGACTGCACCGTTGCAAATGTCATCGCCGTCCGCAGCGGCCGTGCACCGACCGAGATGGTCCCAATGCGCCGTGTAGAGCACATATTCGTCAGGGCGCTTGGTGCCTTTCATGACGCCAATGACGTTCTTGCTCGCCTTGCGCGCGATGTCATTTTCAAAGTTCATCGACGCGGTCAGGTTCAACGGAACCGCCTTAAAGCCTTTTTTCTTGGCCGCGGCCATTTGCTTGTCGAGATCCTGACCGGCGGCTGCAAAAATTTTCTTTGCTACGGATTTTTGGATCCAGCCATTGGCTTGGGTCTGGCTCTTTCCGCCATCCTTTGACTGCGCCAGGAATTGCGTGCCTGTCCAACTGGAGTTGACGACATTCCAGCCATATGCCGCAGGGGCAGTGTCGTGGATGATCAACACGGCAGCAGCACCCTGACGCGCAGCCTCTTCATATTTATATGTCCAGCGTCCGTAATAGGTCATGGCCTTGCCGCCGAATGGGCCATCAAGACCTTCATTTTCGAAATCGGGGTCATTGACCATGACGACGACGGTTTTGCCCTTAACGTCGACCCCCGCATAATCGTTCCATCCCTTTTCAGGGGCGACAATGCCGTGGCCGACAAAGACCATTTCGCTTTTCATGATATCGGTTTTGGGTGTCTCGCGGTAACTGCCGATGACATATTCGTTGCCATAGGCAAATGACATCGCCTTGCCGCTGCGGTCGGCAATTGTGAGCGCCGATACATTTTTCGCGGTGATTTCGATCAGCGGCACATCCTGCGTCCAGCTGCCATTATTGCCAGGCTCAAGCCCTGCCGCTTTATATTTGGCTATCAGATAGGCGACGGTCTTCTCTTCGCCGACGGAACCCGGTGCGCGGCCTTCATAGCTGTCGAGTGACAATTCGCGTGTCACGTCCTTCATCGTCGCTTCGGAAAGCGCGGGGACTTCGACTTGCGGCAGGGCGTCCATAGAAACATCCAACGACGCATCTTTTTGACAGGCGGTCGTGAGAGCCAGAACAGATACAAGGGCCAGAGACAGCAGGCGCATGAAATTCTCCTAAGGGGAAAGATTATTGCGCGCCTTCTGCCAGACCCGCCGGTCAGGCTCAAACAAAAAAGGCGGCCACAAGGACCGCCTTTTTCGTAAGATTGTTTGTAAGATTAGCG
>JACCDI011002907.1_pt1 | contig 11465 bp, 14 predicted proteins | sample 7442791 | NCBI WGS metagenome assembly JACCDI01 (sample SAMN15323434, study PRJNA562643) | freshwater metagenome | isolation source: river surface water | place: USA:Blue River Watershed | collected 2017-08-15
AAGGTGGGTGCGCCATGCGGCACGAACAGAGTAGGTAGTCGGGTTTCCATTGCCATCATCCTCATCAGCAGGAGTCGATGGCCGTAATGTAGACGCATCAGTAGCCTCCAAATAGTAGACAATAGGCAAATCTTTATTCCGGAATCAGCAACAATGGACCGACTGCAGGCGATGCATGTGTTTGTCCGGGTGGCCGAGCTCGGCAGTTTTTCGGCGGTCGCGCACCAGCTGGGCGTCGCGCGCTCGGTCGTCACGCGCCAGATCGCGGCGCTGGAAGAGCATCTGGGGGTGAAGCTGATGGTGCGCAGCACCCGCCGGCTGACGCTGACCTCCGCCGGAGCCGCCTATCTGGAAAAGTGCCGGGTGATTCTGAACCTGGTCGAGGCGGCCGAAACCGGTGTCGCCGAGGAGCGGCAGACGCCGCGCGGCACGATACGTGTCAGTCTGCCGCTGTCCTTCGGGTTAAAGCGTGTCGCGCCGCTGCTGCTGGATTTCGCGCGCCGCTATCCTGAGGTGCGGCTGGACATGGACTACAGCGATCGCCGCGTGAACCTGATCGAAGAAGGCATCGATCTGTCGGTGCGCATTACCGGCAAACTGGGCGCGAATGAAGTCGCGCGCCGGCTGGGCACGATACAGATGCATGTGATTGCATCACCCGGATATCTGGCCGAGCATGGCACGCCGCGCCATCCGTCGGAGCTGGCGCATCATGAATGTCTGAGCTACAACATGGTCGGTGCGCAGCAGGCCTGGACGTTCGAGGTGGCCGGCATGCCCATGAACTTTCCTATCCGTGCGCGGCTGCATGCGAACAATGGCGAGGCATTGACCGAGGCCGCAGTGCAGGGGCTGGGCATTGCGCTGCAGCCAGCCTTCATCGCCGAGGACGCGATCATGTCCGGCAAGGTGGTCACGCTGCTGGAGGATTTCACATCACCCGAGCTGGGCATTTATGCGATGTTGCCCAGCAACCGGCAAGTGCCGCACCGTGTCCGGGTGCTGATGGATTTTCTGGGGGAACATCTGAACTGAGCCTTTGCGGCGACACCATGGATACGGAGTTTCAGTGCGAGTGCCGGTGATGAATGTCCGGGTAATGCGGATGCTTGTGCGTGATTGGTTCGTGCCGGTGCGGGTGCGTATGCGGTTCGCTGCCATCCCAATCGAACTCATGGGCATGCTGATGATGTTCGTCATGCGTATGAGTATGCTGATGCTCGATCGGCTCGTGCGTGTGTTCATGCTCATGCGTCTCAGTCAGGTGCAGCCAGACGCCGAAGGCCATCAGCGCACCGGCCCACCAGAAATGCGCGCTCGCTGATTCGCCCATCAGCAGCGCCAGCGCCGCTCCGATGAAAGGCGCGGTAGAAAAATACGCACCGGTGCGTGCCGTGCCCAGCCCGCGCAGCGCGAGCACGAACAGCACCAGACTGGCGCCATAGCCCAGCAGGCCGACTCCCATGGTGGCGAGCAGCGTGAGTGTCGCAGGCCAGTGCATGCCCAGCGCAGCGGCCAGCGCACAGTTCACCGACCCCGCGACCAATCCTTTGACCGAGGCGATGAACATCGCATCCGAGCTGGACACCTTGCGCGTGAGGTTGTTGTCGATCGCCCAGCACAGGCAGGCGGCGGCAATCGCCAGCGGCCCCAGCCATTGCTGATCGACCGCAGAACTTTCCGGCATCGACAGCAGCACGCCACCGGCGACGATCACCAGCATGCCGACTACCACCCGGCGATGCGTATGCTCATGGAAGACGACCCACGCAAGCACTGCCGTCAGCACCGCCTCCAGATTGAGCAGCAGCGATGCCGCAGACGCCGAGGTCGTCTGCAGCCCGATCATCAGGAGCACGGGCCCCAGCATGCCGCCAAACACGATCGCTGACAGCAGCCAGCGCCACTCCCCGGGATTCAGCCCCGAGGCCGACCATCCCTTGTCGCGAACCAGCCTTGCGATGCCCAGCCCGAGCCCGCTGCCCAGATAAAGCAATCCGCCCAGCAGCAGGGGCGGCACGGCGCCGACCAGCAGCTTGGCCAGCGGCGTGCTGGCACCGAACAAAGCCGCCGCCAGCAACGCATGGATTACCTGAGGAGGGAAAGCAGGCATGCGCACATTGTAGCCAGTGAACACAAGCCAGCGCCGATCAGGCAGAAGCTCCCGGCGCTGCCTGTCTGCGCGCGAGCCAGATCAGCGCCAGACCGGTGAGCAGCACCGGCGCGACCGAGCCCATGTTCAGCCAATGCCAGCCCTGCGTGGTCAGCAGCGCGCCGGAGGCGAAAGAACTGAGCGACATGACAGCAAACACGCAGAAATTGATCGCGGCCTGCGCGCGGTCTTTTTCTTCCGGCCGATAGGCATCCAGTGACAAGGTGGTGCTGCCAGTGAACAGGAAATTCCAGCCGACGCCGAGCAGGAACAAGGCAGATACAAAGTGATTCAGATCGGTGCCATTCATCGCGATGAGTATGCATCCGAGGTTCAGCAGCACGCCGACCCCCATGATGTTGAGCACACCGAAGCGCCGGATCAGCGAGCCGGTAAAAAAGCCGGGCGCGAACATGCCGATCACATGCCACTCGAGGACAAACGCGGTGTCGCTGAACGGCATGCCGCAGACCTGCATCGCCAGCGGTGTCGCGGCCATCAGCAGGTTCATCACGCCATAGCTGATCGCAGCGGCCCCGGCCGACACCAAGAAAACCGGCTGCGTCATGATCTCGGCCAGCGGCCGGCCTTCAGCGGCATGTGCCGCTTTTTCCGGTACAGGCGGGAAATCGATGCGAGAGATCAGCATCAGCGCGATGATCGCCAGCGCACCCAACGCCAGATAAGCACCTGCAAAGGGCACCGGCAGCAGGGCCTTGCTGTGGCTGGCGAGATTCGGCCCGATGACTGCTCCGATCAATCCGCCGGCCATGACCAGCGATACGGCCTTTTCACGATAAGCGCTGTCAGTCAGTTCTGCGGCAGCGAAGCGGTACAGATGTCCGTTCGCGCTGTAATAACCTGCCACCACGGTCGTCGTTACCAGTAGCCAGAACCCATGCTGCTGCACCGCCAGTATGCCCAGCCCGGCAGACAAGAGCGCGACCAGCAGACCCAGCTGAAACGACACCTTGCGTCCCCAGCGTCGTTGCGATCGCGCGACCAGTCCGGTGCTGAGCGCGCCGCCAACCACATAGCCCATCACGGGCAGAGTAGCCATCCATGGGTAGGGTGCCAGACTCAGTCCGACCAGTCCGTTGATCGCGATGAAGGTGACGTTATTCGCCAGGAACAGCCCTTGGGCAATGGCGAGCAGCCAGAGGTTTTTATTCATTGTTATCGGCCCGGTAATAAGATTCGCCCCGCCTGTGCCGCACATCGCAGCCGCTTCGGACTTGGGCACCCGTAGCCCACCGGGCAGACGAGATTCTACCGGTCGGGGCGTTCCCGGCCGACAGAAAGTTTGGCATAGTGCAAGCAGCCCAGCCCGACTGGTGCATTCCACATTTGCAATCGGAGGCCACCCTATGAAAGTGCTCTCTTTTCTGCAAGATACCGGCCCGGATCACCGGGGGCGTTTTCTGTCTGACGTCTTGAAGTTCAGCGACCCGGAGATTGAAGCGACCCATGATTTCATCCAGTGGCTGTTCCCGCTGGACGAGCCGAGCAGCGCATCGCCCGATGCGCCCGTGCTGGAACCGGGGGAGATTGCGCTGATCAGGAAATCGTCGCTGGCGGCGCACAACCTGAATGCATCTGCGCAGTGGTTTTGCGATTACCTGAAGAGAAACAAGCATTGGCGGGTCGCGCATGACCACAACCATCTTCGGATCACGCGCATGATCAAGTCAGTCCGGTTGCTGCAGGGTGAGCCGGCGGCCAATGCACTGAGAGACAAGGTGCTGGCGATGGCCGAGACCTCGAAAGACAAGATCAGTCAGGTGGCTTGGGCCTATTGGCAGGCAGCCTGAAGCATTTCGCATGCTACATTAAAATCAGGCAAAACAACATGACTTGCCGATCCGATGTTCAACCGACTGTTCAGCCTGCTGCTGCTATGTACCGGCGCCATCGCGCAGGCCGAGACGTTTCTTGGCATGGAGCCGCTGGAACCGCTCAGCAGTATCAAGCAGCGCTACACGGCTGCCCGTCTGAGCGCGGAGCCCGCTGACTGGCTCAGACCTAACCAGTACTTCGCACGACTGGCGACGGAGGAGGTCAGCGGCACGCTGCTGCTCTTGTTCGAGCAGGATGACGATGCGCGCAAAAAAAAGCTCGCCGAACTGGAAAAGACCGTCGCCAACCTGCCGCCGAACGCGCATGCGCGCTCCACGCGGCTCTTGATACGTCAGCACAAAGAACATCTGGGCAAATCGCTGGACGAGCGGCTGGCGCTGGTGCTGATCCGCTGGATACCGGAGCAGGCCGTCGCGTTGAGCGAACTGACCTCCCGCTATGGCAAGCCAGATGAAAAGCGTGCCGCCGACGCCAGCCGCGGCCCGACGTTCGTCTGGAGCAAGGGGGTGACTGCCCACCTCAGCGACGATAAAAAATCCGCGCGCATGATCGAATACTGGTTTACCGAGGATGATCTCGCGGTGTACTTCCTGCGCCGAAATACAGCGTCGCGCTGACCAGACTTGCGAGGTGTGATGAATAGTCTGGTTTCCGGATATCGTGCACTGGTGTTGGGTGACACCGGCGCGCTCGGGCAAGCCTTTGTCAGCGCACTGAAGTCTGATCCGTACTGTGCAATGGTGACCGGTTTTTCCAGAAGCAGCATGCCTTCGCTGCTTCTCGAAGACCCGCAGAGTTTGCAGGCCTGTGCGCACAGCGTGGCGAATGAGGATCCTTTCCATCTCGTCATCGATGCGACTGGCGCACTGATCATCGATGATACTGGCCCGGAAAAACGGCTGGATGATCTTGATGCACATCACCTGCAGCGTGCAATGCAGGTGAACGCCATCGGCCCGGCAATGCTGCTGAAATATTTTTCTCCTGTGCTGGCAACCAGCGAGCGAGTGATCTGGGCCAAGCTGTCGGCGCGGGTTGGCAGCATTGAGGACAATCGCAAGGGCGGCTGGTATGGCTACCGCGCCTCGAAGGCTGCGCTGAACATGTTTCTGCAAACCGCCGCCATAGAGATCGTGCGCCGTCGTCCGCAAGCGGTGATCGCCGCATTGCAGCCGGGCACCGTGCGCTCCCGCCTGAGTCGGCCCTTTGTTGGCGACGAAGGCATGTCTGCGGAGATCGCCGCACAAAAACTGTTGCGCGTGCTCGATGAGCTGCAGCCCACCGGGCGCGCGCAGTTCGTCGATCACACGGGTCAGTCGATTCCCTGGTGAACGTTGCCGACACCGACTGATACCGATGGGCGGACGCATCCGACGCAAGCTGCTGGACGAACATTTGTCAGCGCTCCATGCGCGGCAGCCGGAGGCACTGATCTGTCCATTGTGCGAGCGGCCGATACCGGAGGCGCTGAAAGATGCGCATCATCTGGTGCCAAAATCCCGGGGCGGTACACAAACGGAATTCCTGCACCGCATCTGTCACCGCCAGATACACGCACTGCTGACAGAAACCGAACTCGCCAGACAGTACAACACCGTCGAGGCCTTGCTCGCGCATCCCGGTATCGCCAGCTTCGTCGATTGGGTCAGGCGCAAACCGGCAGACTTTTCCGAGCCGGCACGAAAGAGCCGGCGGTTGCGCGAGCGCTGATGCTGCGGTTCGCGGCCGGGTTGAAGCAGGATCCGGTGACAGAGGGCTTATGTGACAGAGGGTTTATTGCATCAGCGCCCTGATGTGCGCCGGTATGCCGCGGGCCAGCCCGGGCAGGTTATAGCCACCCTCCAGCACCGAGACGATGCGCTCGTGTCCGCTCTTGCGGGCAATCGTTTTCACCAGCTCGGTCATTTCGGCATAGCCCTGATCGGTGATATTGAAACAGCCCAGCGTGTCATCGATTCGGCTATCGAAGCCGGCAGAGATCAGGATGAAATCCGGTTGGAAGCGCAGCGCGGCAGGCATCAGCTGCGTCTCGAAGGCGTCGATGATCTCGCGGTCGCCCGCACCGCAATCCAGCGCGACATTGATGTTGTAGCCGAGTCCTGCGCCTTCGCCGCGTCGTTCCGGATCGCCGGTGCGCGGATAAGATTCCAGACGGTGCGTGGAAAAATACAGGACGCTGGGATCCTCATAAAAGAAGGCTTCAGTGCCGTCGCCGTGGTGGAAATCCCAGTCAACGATCAGGATCTTTTGATAGCCAAGCCGCCGCTGCAGGTAGCGCGCCGCGATCGCGACATTGTTGAACAGGCAGAAGCCCACGACTTCGCCGGCATTATGTGCATGATGACCGGGCGGGCGCACCAGCACGAAACTGTTTCGCACCTTGCCTTTGTGGACTGCATCACATGCGGCCAGCGTACCCCCCACGCCTGCTCTCGCATAACGATCTATCACCGGCCCGTATTTGTCGCGAATGCCGTTGATATGCCCGGGTGTATGCACAAGCCGCAGTTCCTTGTTGCTGATGGGCCTGAGCGGTATGCGCTGCAGCAGCCTACCCAGCCCCGATGATCTGATCGCGTTCCAGGCGACGGCGACACGCGCTGGCTGCTCCGGGTGGTCTGGCGGGAAAAACGGTGTGAGAAAAATCTCGTCGAATACCAGACCGGTGCGCCGGGTCTCGCCGGCGATCGCGGGCCTGAAAGTCAGGCCGGCGAGCAGACCGGAGGCTAGGCCGGATACCATCGCTGCGCCGGTGCGCGCCATGAACAATCGTCGGTTCACCCACTTGCCTTTCTTGTATGCCGGGGAACCTTACTGTATCAATTTTTTGTTGCTGGTCCGGACAGCGCTGCCAGCCTGCCTGAAGCTTCAGCTGGTGAAGTGAGATGGCTCCAGCACGTCGGGCAGAGCCTCGCTGCCGCATGCGAGCAGCTGCTCAACCCGGGCTTGTACCTTGCTCTTCAGGCGGAGGTAGGCATCCAGCTGATGCATGGAATTATCCTGATCCCGGCACAGCATGTAGAGGGCGGCTTCTGATACCCGGCAGCGAATTATCGTGTCATCGATATTCAGGGTAAAGAGCGCATTGTCTGCGGTTCGGATGGCGGGTTCGATCATGGTGGTAGCTATGGTCAATTGATTGTCATAAATAAGTTTCAGCCGCTCTTCGCAATAAATATAAGCTGCTACCTGCGGTGTGCCATTTGAGGCGACGCAGACCAAGCGCCTGTCTTGTTAGCCCGATGCAAAAAGAGACCCTCCTGAACAGACAAAGCAGAGGCAACAGGGTTCATGACGGTCCGCGACGTTTCTCCAACGAACGTCTTGCCTGCCCGCAGGCTCAGGCAGGGTAACTACGAGCACATCAAGCGGACGTGCTGCTGCACGGATGAACGAACCATACGTCGTCATGCCGGCTGTTGAATTTGATTGAGGTCAAAATGGGATGTATAAAGCCGAATTTTTATTCTGCTTATCTGAAAACAGCGATAAAACGCGGGCCACCGGCCTGACGGCGCCAGCGCCTACTCAGTCCAGGTCTCAATCACCCCAAGTTTCAATCACCCGACTGTCATCGCGCAAGCCCAGGCCCCTGTCGGCCGCCTGACAGAAACGTTGATGGGCAATCGTCAGCAAAGGCAGCTGTGCCGCGCAGGACTTACCCGCTTCTGCCACCAGTCCGCTGTCCTTCACAAAAATATTGACGGTGCTGGTCACCTGCACATCGGTGCCTTCCAGCATGCGCGGACCGCGATCCGACAACATCCACGAACCTGCCGCGCCTTTTTCGATCAGTGACAGCACGGCCGCGGGATCAAGACCGAGCGAACGCGCCAGACTGAGCGCCTCAGCGGCGGCCACCAGATGCACCGAGCACAAATGCTGATTCACCACCTTGATGCTCTGGCCGTAACCCGGCTGCCGGCCGGTGACGTGAACCGTGCCCATGGTTTCAAGCACCGGTCTCACAGCGGCTATGTCTTCGGGCGCGCCAGCGGCAAAGATCACGAGTGACCCGGTCTTTGCGCGGGCGACACCGCCGGTCACCGGCGCATCCACCACGTGCATACCCAGTTGCCGCAGCCGCTCGCCCTGCTCGCGCACTGCCTGCGGCCCGACGGTGGACATGATGATCCATGGCTGGCCGGGCACAGGTGAGGTGATTCGGTTGATCAGACCGGCAAGCTGATCCGGCGTCGCTACCATCACGACCACCATGTCCGCTGGCGGTGCCTCAGACAAGTCCGTCACGGCCGGCAGGCCCTGCGCTCTTGCGTTGATGACCACGTTCTCTGCGATGTCGATGCCCGTGACCTGATGTCCGGCTTGCTGTATCTGCAGCGCCATCGGCAATCCGATCGCGCCGATGCCGATAAAATTGATGTTCATCGTTTTTCTGCCCCGATCATTTCAGCCATGCTTTGATACGTGCAGCAAGCGCATCACGGCTGATGCCATAGCGGTCATGCAGCGTGGGCAGCGCGCCGGCATCGAGGAAAGCATCAGGCAGGCCGGCCAACTCGAACCCTGCCGGCGATACGCGATGACGCAGCAGGGTGCTGGCCACCGCCTCGCCAAGACCGCCGATTACCGAATGGTTTTCCGCGACCACTACCAGCCGTGGTTTGCTGCGCACCGCGTCGGTGATGGTTTGTTCATCCAGCGGTTTGATCGTCGGGCAATGCAGCACGGCAACATCGACCTTGTCCGCAGCGAGCGCATTGGCAGCTTCCAGCGCGCGCATGGTCATCAGGCCGCTGGCAATGATCAGCACATCCGCTCCGTCGCGCAACAGTTTGGCCTTGCCGAGTTCGAACTGATAGCCCTGAACTTCATCCAGTACCAGCGGCACGTTACCGCGCAGCAGACGCATATAGACCGGGCCGGTGTGGCGCGCAATCGCCGGCACGGCTTGCTCGATATCGAGCGCATCGCAGGGGTCGACGATCGTGATGCCAGGCATGCCGCGCATCATCGCAATATCTTCGATCGCCGCATGGCTGGGACCATAGCCGGTGGTGAGGCCGGGCAGCGCGCAGCAGATCTTGACGTTCAGGTTTTCTTCGGCGATGACCTGATGAATGAAATCGTAAGCACGGCGGGTACCAAACGCTGCATAGGTGGTGGCGAACGGCACCAGACCCTCCTTGGCCATGCCGCCCGCCGCTGCCATCAGTAATTGCTCGGCCATGCCCATCTGGTAGAACCGATCAGGATAGGCCTGCGCGAACAAATGCAGATCGGTGTATTTGGCGAGATCCGCAGTCAGCCCCACGACCTCGGGGTGATCTGCAGCATACCCGACCAGCGCCTTGCCGAACGGCGCGGCCCGCACGCGCTGATCTTCCGAGGCGATCGACGCAATCATCGCCGAGGTGGTCAGGCGTGGCTTTTTATCAGTGACAGAGGTATTCACGACAAAGCTCCTCAGGATTGGGGCTGATCGAGTATTGCCAGCGCCTGTTGCCACTCCGGCGGATCGACTCGGATGAAATGGTTTTTCTCGCGCTGCTCCAGAAACGGTATGCCTTTGCCCATCAGCGTGTCGCACAAGATCACGCGCGGCCGGGGCTCGGCGAGATGACGCGCGGTATCGAAGGCGCTGACGACGGCTGCGAGATCATTGCCGTTCACGCGCTGCACATGCCAGCCAAACGCGGCCCATTTGTCGGCCAGAGGCTCGAATCCCATCACCTTGCTCGACGGGCCGTCGGCCTGCTGATTGTTGATATCGACCAGACAGATCAGGTTGTCCAGCTGATACTGAGCCGCGCCCATCGCGGCTTCCCAGGTGGATCCTTCGTCCAGTTCGCCATCCGACATCGAGTTGTAGACGAAGGCCGGATTTTTTTTGTGCCTCAGGCCGAGCGCGATGCCCACGCCAATCGCCAGACCCTGTCCGAGCGAACCGCCGGAGATTTCCATCCCCGGCGTATAGGTCGCCATGCCGGACATCGGCAGTCGGCTGTCGTCACTGCCATAGGTTTCTAGCTCCTGTTCGTCGAGGATGCCGGCTTCGATGAGCGCGGCGTAGTGCGCGATCGCATAATGGCCGTGCGAGAGCAGGAAGCGATCACGCCCCTCCCATTCGGGCTCATCAGGACGCAGTTTCATTGCATGGCAATACGCGACGGCCAGCACATCGGCCCAGCCGAGCGCCTGACCAATGTAACCCTGACCTTGCACTTCACCCATGCGCAGCGCAAGGCGCCGTATGCGATAGGCACTTTTCTCGATCGCCGAGAGTTCGGACATGGCAGTCTCCGGTGAATGGTGTGCGACGTTTGCGGCTTTTTTTGACGTTTGCGGCAGCGGCTGTGTCGATTCAGTGAATCAGCATGCCACCATTGACGTCGAGCGTGATGCCGGTGCAGTAGGCGGACAGATCGCTGGCGAGGAATACGCAGGCCCCGGCTACGTCTGAAGCCCTGCCAAGCCGGGCGAGAGGAATGGTGCTGGCAATATCCTGCTTGCGCTCGTCACTCAGCTTGCCCTGAATGATGTCGGTCTCGATCAGGCCCGGTGCGATGCAGTTGACGCGTATGCCTTCGGGCCCGAACTCGCGCGCCATGGCTCTAGCCAGACCCAGCACGCCCGCCTTGGCCGCCGAGTAGTGCGGGCCGCCCAGAATGCCACCGCCGCGCTGGGCGGAGACGGAGGAGATGCAGATGATGGAACCGGATGTCTGCTCCCGCATGAAAGGCAGCACGGCCTGCGACATGTGCAGCGTGCCACGCAGGCTGACATCGAGAATGCGGTCGTAATCGGCGTCGGTGATATCGAGTGTCTGCGCGGCCTACGTGATGGCGGCATTATTGACGAGAATGTCGATGCGCCCGAACGCTTTGCCTATGGCTGCCGCGGCGGCCTCGCAAGCGGCTTTGTCGGTGACATCCGCGATCAGCCGGAGGTGGCGTTCGCCAAGTGATGCCGCTGCCTTTGCAGGATCGGCGCGTTCCAGATCGAGTATCGCGACGATGGCGCCTTCCCCGGCCATTTTGCGGGCAGTCGCAAAGCCCAGGCCATTGACGCCAGCGCCGCCGGTGATGACGGCGAATTTGTCCCTGAGAAGCATGGGGTTTGTCTCCTTTTATTGGTTTTATTTTTCAGGAAATCAAAGACTAACAGAATCTGGATTTGTATTGCAGGTTCAGCGCTGGTTTTTTCCTCCGGGCTGGCCAAACAAACGCTCGGCATTTCGGTAAGCGATGTTTTCTGCGACGGGCGCGGGCAAGCTGGACAACCAGTCTCGCGCCTCTGAAGTCAGTGTTTTCACTTCAGTCCAACGCGATGGCACCCAGGTGTCCGAGCCGTACACGAAGCGATCCGGAAAGCGCAGCAGCAGCTCTCGCCATTCGGCAGAGAGGCCGCCGCTGACGCCCGAGCGGTACGACAGCTCGCCAAACAGCTGCGGGTAGCGCTCCAGCAATTGCGCGACGCGCGCGGCGGGTTCGCT
>JACCDI010870863.1_pt1 | contig 11463 bp, 7 predicted proteins | sample 7442791 | NCBI WGS metagenome assembly JACCDI01 (sample SAMN15323434, study PRJNA562643) | freshwater metagenome | isolation source: river surface water | place: USA:Blue River Watershed | collected 2017-08-15
CAGGTAAAGTAATTCTTGCAGTATCTATCGTGTTATGGTTCTTAGCAAGTTATGGTCCGACCGAAAAAATGCAAGCCATCGATCTTAAATACGAAGTATTGCAAAAGCAAGACAATGCAAACATTCAAGAGCTCGAACATTTAAAAAATTCAGATAGATTAGAGGCATCATTCGCCGGACATTTAGGTAAGTTCATAGAGCCCGTTATAGAGCCATTAGGTTATGATTGGAAAATAGGTATCGCACTTATCACTTCATTCGCAGCACGCGAAGTATTTGTAGGCACCATGGCAACAATCTACAGTGTAGAGTCAGACGATGAAAATTTAGAAACGGTAAAGCAAAAATTATCAGCCGCAACCAATGCAAAAACAGGCTTACCAACATTCACTCTTGCTACCAGTTTATCGCTCATGATTTTTTATGCATTCGCGATGCAATGTATGAGTACGATCGCTGTAGTTTACCGCGAAACCAAATCGTGGAAATGGCCAATGATTCAGTTATTTTATATGACAGTGTTGGCGTATGTGTCGGCGTTTGTGGTGTATGCAACGATGAATTAGGTTATTGAGGAATTAAGTTATTAAGTTATTAAGGAAATAAGTGTACTAGCTAATAGAATCGGTAGCGGTATAACCTAAATAACCTAATTTTTAATAACCTAATAACTTAATTGATAATTTCTTAATAACTTATTTCTAACAATTTTCCTTTCTTTGTACTTAATACTTTGTACTTAATACTTTTCTGTGTCTCTCGAAAAAAACGCTTCCATTCTCTCTCAATTTTTGCCCGAAGGTACGGCCCTTACGATGGCTAAATGGATTGATCATTTTCAAGTGGAGATTTCATTGAACAGACCGCGTCAATCGGTATTGGGTGATTATCGACATCCGTATAATGGCAAGGGGCATCGCATTTCAGTGAATCGAGATTTAAATCCCTATGCCTTTTTAATTACACTCATTCATGAGTTTGCTCATCTCACTAATTGGAACAAACATCGAAATAAAGTGAAGCCGCACGGTGATGAATGGAAAGATGAATACAAACGATTAATGCAACCTTTCATCGAACGAAAAGTTTTCCCCGAAGATGTTGAACGCGCTATAAAAAAATATATGCAAAACCCTGCAGCTGCTAGTTGTAGTGATACTAATTTATTACGTGTTCTCAAACAATATGATAAACATCAACACACTGTCTTCGTAAGTCAAATTCCTATGGGTGCTTATTTTGCAATTAAAAATGGTAGAAAATTTCAGAAACTAGAACTCATTCGAAAAAGATTTCGTTGCAAAGAGCTACCATCCGGACATTTGTATTTATTTAGTCCGGTGACAGAAGTTTACCCTATCGAACAACAATAAAATTACGTGATAATATTAATGAGCCGTTTTCTAGTTGCCAGTAACTAGTCACTAGTTACTAGTATAAATAGTCTGCATCACAGCCTGACCCGCCGCCTTCAAACTCTTCTTATCGATCTTATCTAACTTGTCTTCATTCGTATGCCAGTGTTTCCAAAAGCCAGAAGCACTCGTTTCATCACGATGAATAATGTCAATCATCGGAATATTTGCGAGGGTGTTGACGTAATAATGATCGTCAACAATCGCCGGACTCGCCTGATACGAAAAGTAACTTGAGTAACCTGCTTGCGCTGCTGCTGCCCAAACTTTTTCTAATATTTGCGGAGCATATACTCTCGAAATTTCTTCTTGCATAAACACTGCATTCTCACCACCTACCATGTCTAACAATATACCGAACATTGGTTTGTAATTGGGTATCGGCGGATTCTTCGCCCAATACTGCGAACCCAAACAATACGAATCTTGCATTTGCTTGTAAGCAGAAATTTCTGGCTGTCCGTAATCTTCTATGTCAAATAAAATAATGTCAACGCCAACATCCGTATTCTTCATTTGCATTTGTCTTGCAATCTCTAACAATACTCCTACTCCACTGCCTCCATCGTTCGCGCCATCAATCGCATTGTTTTTATTCTCATCATCTTGATCTGCAAATGGTCTCGTATCCCAATGTGCCGCCAATAAAATTCTCTTCGCAGCCTTCACATTAAATGATGCAATAATATTTTTCAATTGAAATTTCTTTCCATCAAAAGTAGTGACCTCTCCACTTTGCACATAAACACTTCCACCATACTTCTTCAACTCCGCCTGCAACCAGTCCGCACATTTCGCATGCGCCTTTGTACCTGGCACCCTCGGACCAAAACTCACTTGCTTCGCTACATACGCATAAGCACTATCCTCATTAAAACTCGGCACCTCCACCTTCTTCTCCACCACTGCATCCTCTTTCTTCACTTCCTTCTTCTCCTCCCCACAAGAAGTAATCAAAGCAACCGCTAAAATTATATATATGTAATTTCTCATAATCCTTTTTCTAATCTCGTAACTAGTAACTCGTGACTAGTAACTGGCACTAGCATATTAACATACTAGCATATTAGCATACTATTCTGCGTACGCCCACTCACTCCCACCTTTCCCATCCATAACCACCAGCCCCGCTTCCTTAAACTGCGTCCTAATCTTATCTACCATCACAAAATTTTTCTCTGCTCTCGCCTCTCTGTAATTCTCCATCAAGCGATCTACCAATGGTAAAATATTCATGCTCTCTAACATCTTCGCCTCTGAAATTCCTAATACTTCATGGTTAAATGAAACATAAGTATTTAAAAGTTTTTCAAAAATATCTCTTCGGATGTTAGCAGTTTTTAAATGCCCAGCCTTGATTGAATTTATTCTCTTCAACAAATTGTATAACTCTGCAATGCTCTTCGCTGAATTGAAATCATTATTGATGCCTTCAAATACTGCATCTATTTCTGCATTCAATTCTTTGTTTAATTCTTCATCAACAGCTGTTCCTAAATCTTCAGCATTTTCTGCTAATAATATTTCTGCAGTTCTTAATCCGTTGATTAATTTCTTCAATCCTTTTTCTGCTGCATCTAATGCTTCGTTCGAGAAATCTAAGGTGCTTCTGTAATGTGCTTGCAACATGAAGAAACGAATCGTCAATGGTGAGTATGCTCTATGCAACAAAGGGTGATCACCTGCAAAAAACTGATTCAAGTTGATCGCATTACCCAATGACTTACCCATCTTTTGTCCGTTAATCGTAATCATATTATTATGCATCCAGTATTTCGCCGGATGAGTATGATTACTTGCCTTCGATTGCGCGATCTCACATTCATGATGCGGAAATAATAAATCCATTCCGCCTCCATGTATATCAAATTGCTCACCTAAATATTTTGAACTCATCGCTGAACATTCTATATGCCAACCCGGGAAACCCTCTGACCACGGGGAATTCCAACGCATGATATGTTCTGGTGATGCTTTCTTCCATAAGGCAAAATCGAAATGATTTTTCTTCTCATCTGATCCTTCTAATGTTCTTCTCTCTTCACCAGCATGCGCCATCAAATCATCTAAAACTCTACCAGATAATTCTCCGTATGGTTCTTTCTCATTGTACTTCAACACATCGAAATAAACTGAACCGTTTGAAACATATGCTAAGCCTTCGTTAATGATTTTTTGTATCATCTCGATCTGCTCAATGATATGTCCCGTTGCACGTGGCTCTATACTAGGGCGTAACACATTCAACTTATCCATCGCTAAATGATAAGCCAATGTATATTCTTGCGCAACTTCCATCGGCTCTAACTGCTCTATTCTAGCACGCTTTGCTATCTTATCATCTCCCTCGTCTGCATCATTTTCTAGATGCCCCACATCCGTAATATTTCTTACATATCTAACTTTGTAACCACAATATTTTAAATAGCGGAATACTAAATCAAATGTTATCGCTGATCTAGCATGCCCTAAATGGGGTTCACCATATACCGTCGGACCGCAGACATACATGCCTACAAATTGTCCGCTAATGGGCTCAAAGGCCTCTTTCTCTCTACTTAGAGAGTTATATACACTTATCTTTTGCTCCATACACAAACATAATAATAATTAGGTAAATACGATTGACTATAAGCCTATCTCAGACACAATTGGGTAGTGATCTGAATATTTCTTTTTGATGATTTTGAAGTTAAGTACCTGTAGCTTTTCGCTACACAATATATAATCAATCTGGAAATTCGGAAAGGCGCCATTATAGGTCATGCCCACTCCGAATCCTTTTTCTCTAAAGGTGTTTTTTAAATTATTTGAGATCACATGATATGCATACGATGCGGGTGTATCGTTGAAGTCGCCTGCAACAATAACAGGGTAGGGGCTTTCATCAATTAACTCTTTTATTTTCTCAGCCTGTTTAGCTCTTCTTATAAATGCATTTTTTAATCGTGCTCCTATTCTTTTTGAAGAAACTAAATCTGCATCTACCTCTGATTTTACTTTGTCTAGATATTTATAATCTTCAGGTTGAAAACTGATCGATTGCAAATGCACGTTAAACACACGAATAGTATCTCCATTTTTAAGGATGTCAACAATCATACCCATGTTTGCATGTGGATGATCGTAAAATGATATAAGTTCAGTATTTATAATTTCATATTTAGACAATACAGCCATCGACATCGTTTCGGTTTCGTTTTTCTCAAATACCTTTTGCTCAAAATATTTATACGAACCCTTTTCTATTAAGCTGTCTTTAATATCATAAATTCCTTTTTTGCGATAATAGAATTCTTGAATGCACATCACATCTGCTTCTTCATTCAATATCATCTCCATCATCTCATGCTTCGATTGTTTGTCGTATTTGTTCGTCTTTATGGGTTTGAATAAATGCGCATTGTAGCTTAAGATTTTTATCTTCTTTTCTGTATTTATTTTTTCAGATGAGTTGAATTGAATGTAATCTAATAAGGTGTTCCAGCCGATAGCGATTGCAAAAATCGGAATGATAGCGAACCATCTTTTTCTGATGATCCAGTACAATGCAAAAAAGAAATTGATTAAAACGAAAAACGGATATGCTAATCCGAAGAATGCGATTTGCCAATTTACTTCCGGATTTACCCAAGCTGCAAAGTATGAAATCAAAAGAGCTACTACTGCAATGATGTTAAAAAATGCAAATACCCAATAAAAAAAACTTCTCTTCTTTTTACTCTTAGCCATTATTCCTTGCCTGCTTTAAATAATTGTTCTTTCTCTTTCGCACTTAAACTCTCGTATCCGCCTGATGATATTTTATCTAAAATTCTATCAATCTCATCTTGTGAAATTTTATTGCTCTGTTGAGTATAATTTTGATTTCTGTAAGCTACTTTAATTTTTTGCTTGGGCTTTAGAATTTTTGAGAACCAATCGATCAAGTTCGCAAACATCCGACTTAAATCATATCCATTTTGCAATGACTTGATGTAAAGAAAACCGAAGAGCGCCCCACCTATATGTGCTAAATGTCCGCCTGCATTGCTGCCTCCAATACTCACTAAATCTAATACTAGGTAAATAGCTGCAATGTATTTTAATTTCACCTGACCAAAAATGGCAAGTACGATTGTATAATTAGGCAATAATGTTGCGGCCGCAAACACTATGGTCATGATGGCTGCAGAAGCACCGAGTGCTCTGCTTAATAATATTTTATCGTCGAAATATGGAAATACATTATAGCAAAAAATATAAAACAATCCGCCGAATACACCACCCATCAAATAAGTGGGTAAGAATTTTTTCTCTCCTAAATATTCGATAAATAATTTTCCGAACCAATACAACACTAATAAGTTAAACAGTATATGAAATACCGTTTTGTGCATGAACATATAAGAGATAATAGTCCATGGTTTGTAAATTAACTCCCCAACATCCGCAGGCAACATTAAATAATTTACCAAAATAAAATCTACTGGGTCGGGTAATTTAAATAATAGAGTAAGTAGCCAAGAGATTAGTATTACAAGATAAATCGCAATGTTGATGCCTATGATTTGCATCAGCACATCGCCATTTCTAAAAGAACTTTTTATGTCTTGATAAATGCTCATGTTCTTAATACCAACGATTAGTTTTCTTTCTCCAATACTTTATCAAAATAAATCCGAATAACATACCACCTAAATGTGCGAAATGTGCAACATTGTCTGAAGGGTTATTTTGTATGCCGCTGTATAATTCAAAAATACCATAGAGCAATACAAAATATTTTGCCTTCATTGGTAAGAAGAAAAATACATAGATCATTGAATTCGGGAACATCATACCGAATGCTAACAATACACCGAACACAGCGCCCGATGCACCAACTGTTGGTATTGATTGTTTAACTTGTATTAATTCATTCGCGAATCCGATGGCGTTTTGTTGTAGTTCTATTGAAGCCGGATTGCTGTTCCAGCTATTCATCAATTCCACGAAAATTGGTTGGTATTGTTGAGGCACAGAATTCAATACAAAATATTCGAAGCTCTTATTCGTAGGGTCTGCAAAAAATTGATTCGCTGCCGATTGCAAACTACTCATCTCTACATAAATTACTAAGGTATGCAACACTGCAGCACCTAAGCCTGTGATGATGTAATAGGTTAAGAATTTTTTAGGGCCCCAAATATTTTCTAATGCAGAACCAAACATCCAGAGGGCAAACATGTTCGAGAATAAATGCATGAAATTGCCATGCATAAATAAATGCGTAGCAAATTGATAAGCTTTAAACTCAGGCGCGCCCGGGTAGTAAAGAGCTAACCAATCGGTTAAATCTTTTTGAAAAGTATTTTGAATGACGATGGTCATCAAGAAAAACAAGCCATTGATGATGAGCAAGTTTTTTACGATGGTCGGCAATAACGAAAATCCTTGTGGTCTATAATTATCCATTTATTTTATAAAATAACTTGCCAAATCTTCTAAGTTTAATCGAACAAAAGTACTCTTGTTATTCAATGCTGCTTGCGGTAGTTCACAGGCGAATAGTTCATCAATTAAATGATTCATCTCATCGGCACTTAAACTCTTACCTTGTTTTATCGCCGCTTGTTTAGCCATTGATCGTGCGAGTTGCTCTTTCTGTTCAAATTTATATATCGCTGATTGTTGCTTATAAGTTTCTAATAAACCTAACAACAATTGCTCTTCATTTGTTGACTCAATCTCTGCAGGTATACCATGTATCACAAAAGTATTTTTACCAAACTCTTGTACATCGAAACCTAAAGTTTTTAAATCAGGCAATAACATTTTCGTTAACTCATAGTCTGATGCATTCATGTTAACGCTCTGCGGAAACAAACATTGTTGTATAGCTCCTGCTTGTTGATTTAACATTTCTAAAAATCGCTCATACAATACGCGCTCATGCGCTGCTTGTTGATCGATTAAGAGAATGCCGTTTTTAATCGGACTTACAATATATCGCTGATGAATTTGAAAAGTTGATCGCTCTTTAATTTCATGAGCAGTTTGTTCTAATTCTTCTCTATGCAAATGCAATTGCTGTGCTTCTTGTTCTGGCTTTGCTATTTCATACAATGCTTCCCAACCTACCGCACTGCGTGGTACTGAATTGATACCGTTTGACCATGAACTTACTTTGCGCTCTTTGTCGAAGGGGTTGAATTCAGGATTGACAGAAATAGTTGGAATTCGAATTTCGTCGTTGCGTGGGTCGAAAGGTTTTAAATTACTGAAAGAACTTTCAGTGTTGAAATCGATCGTCGGACTTACATGATATCTACCCAATGAACGCTTGATAGCTGAACGCATAATAGCGTAGACTAATTTTTCATCATCGAATTTAATTTCTGTTTTCGTTGGGTGTACGTTTACGTCAATATGTTTCGGGTCTATCTCAATAAACAAAACATATAATGGAAAGCTATCAGAATTCAATAACTCGTCGAATGCGTTTGACACCGCATGATTTAAATAGGGGTCTTTGATAAATCTTTTGTTCACAAAGAAATATTGTTCACCTCTTGTTTTCTTTGCGAACTGTGGCTTACCTACATAACCATTGATTTGTATAATGTCTGTACTCTCTTCAACAGGAACAATTCTTTCGTTATAATTATTACCAAAAATGGCAGTAATTCTTTGCTTCATATTACCCACAGGTAAATGAAACATTTCAGTACCATCATTATGTAAACTGAAAAATATTTCAGGATGTGCTAAAGCTTGACGTTGAAACTCATCAATGATATGTCGTAATTCAACAGGGTTTGATTTTAAAAAATTTCTTCGAGCTGGTATATTATAAAATAAATTTTTAACCGTCACTTGAGTGCCATCGGCAGTGCTGCAGGCTTCTATTTTTTTTAATTCGGATGCCTCGATCTCAATCAGAGTACCTACGTTTGAATCAGCCTGCTTCGTTTTTAATTCTACTTGTGCAATCGCTGCAATAGATGCCATCGCTTCTCCTCTAAAGCCCATGGTTCTAATCTCAAAAAGATCTTCGGCCTTGCGTAATTTGGAAGTAGCATGTCGCTCAAAGCACATACGCGCATCGGTCTCTGACATCCCCTTGCCATTATCAATCACTTGTATTAAGGTTTTGCCAGCCTCTTTCAATACCAATTTGATTTGACTTGCCCCCGCATCAATAGCGTTTTCAAGCAATTCCTTTACTGCTGATGCTGGTCGCTGTATTACTTCCCCCGCTGCAATCTGATTAGCTACTGAATCAGGTAATAAATGAATGATATCTGACATGTTATTCTTTACAAGCTTGTGGAGAAATTTTAAGTTCTCTCTTCTTGTTTGATTTATTAGTTTTGCGAATATTTATAATATTACAAATTTACATTTTTTTCGGGCAGAAGACATGAGGAAATCGATATTCAGCTTACTCTTTTTATACATTTTATCCACAACTTATATACATTCGCAAGGGCTTGATACTGTGGGCGCTACACGCTGGGCTGACTCTCTTTTGAGGCAGATGAATAAAGAAGAAAAAATCGGACAGTTATTCATGGTGGCGGCATATTCAAATCGCGACAGTTCTCATATCAAGGAGATTAGCAAGTTGATTAAAGATTATAATATCGGCGGATTATGCTTTTTTCAGGGAGGTCCTTCGCGTCAAGCAGGACAAACCAACTATTACCAATCGATCTCTAGAATTCCGCTTTTAGTATCCATTGATGCCGAATGGGGCCTTTCGATGCGCCTCGATTCTGTAGTGCGTTACCCTAAACAAATGACTTTGGGTGCCATTTCTGATAATCAATTGATTTATGATTTCGGTAAAGAAACAGCTCGTCAATTGAAAAGGGTAGGTGCTCATTTGAATTTTGCTCCTGTGGTGGATGTCAATAATAATCCGAAGAATCCCGTAATCAACGACCGTTCTTTCGGTGAAGATAAATATAAAGTAGCAGCCAAAGGCATTGAATACATGCGTGGCATGCAAGATAATGGAGTGATGGCAAATGCTAAACATTTCCCCGGACATGGAAATACCGATAAAGATTCACATTTAACATTACCTACTTTGAATAGAACTGTACCTCAATTAGACTCTATAGAATTATACCCTTTCAGAGAATTAATGAGCAGAGGAATTGTGAGTGTGATGGTCGGCCATTTGAATGTACCTTCCCTCGATAGTACAAAAAACACTGCCTCTAGTATTTCGAAAAATGTAGTGACGAAATTATTGAAAGAAGATTTAGGATATACAGGCTTAGTTGTTACCGATGCATTGAACATGAAAGGGGTGAGTAGTTTTTATGCACCCGGAGTAGTAGATGCAAAAGCATTAATTGCTGGTAACGATATGTTATTGTTTACTGAAAATGTACCGAATGCAATTACTGAAATTAAAAAGGCAGTTGACAGCGGATTGATTTCAATGACAGAGATAGAATTTAGAGTGAAGAAAATTTTGATTGCGAAATATTCTGTCGGATTAAATAAATATCAGCCGGTATCACTATCTGGTATTTACGAAGATTTAAACTCCAACGAAGCAAAATTAGTTAGCATGAAACTTTACGAACATGCGATAACTCTTTTAGCGAATCGTAATAACTTAATACCATTTAAAAATTTAGAAGAAAGAAATTTTGCAGCGATTAGCATTGGTGCCGATTTAGATAATGGCTTTTTGCAGATGTGTAGAAACTATGCAAGCATTAATGCTTTCGCCTTAAAGAAAGATGCATCGTTGAATGATTTTGATTTCTTAGCAAAGAACTTAGAGCAATACAATACCATCATTGTAGCGTTACATGATATGTCGAGAAATGAATCTAAAAATTATTCTATCTCTAAACAATCAATCGATTTTCTAAATCACATAAGTAAATATAAAAACGTAGTATTAGTAGTATTTGGTAATGCATACAGCTTAAGAAATTTCGATAATCAAGCACCAATTTTATTGGCGTATGAAGAGAATGATTTCACACGAAGTATTGCTGCTCAAACTTTATTCGGAGGCATAGCAGCGAAAGGAACTTTACCTGTTACAGCTTCTGAAACATTTAAAAATGGCGACGGATTTATAGTAGATGCGCCTATACGATTTAAGTATACCTTACCAGAAGAAGCCGGACTTTGTTCTACTTGTTTAGCGAGAATAGACAACATTGTAAACAGTGCAATTTTACAAAATGCAATGCCTGGTTGTCAAATCATCATTGCGAAAGATGGTAAAGTAGTTTATCAAAAATCATACGGTAATCATTCATACGATAAAAAAGAAATAGTTAAGAATACTGACTTATACGATATTGCTTCTTTAACAAAAATTATGGCTACCAATTTAGCTGTAATGAAAATGTATGATGATGGTAAATTAGATTTCAAGAAAAGACTGTCTTACTATTTACATTATACTCGCAAACATCCTGTGCGTAAGCAATTGATGGTCTCTGATTTATTATTACATCGTTCTGGCTTTGTACCATTTATACCATTCTATAAAGAGTCATTAACACAAAACGATGGAGAACCGAATTACTCATCAGATTCAAGTGCATTCTACTCAATCAAGGTGGCAGATAAAATGTATTTACGGTACGATTATCCTGAATTGATGCGCACTAAAATGTTAAACTCTGAGTTAAAAGAAATGGGTAAATATGTTTACTCAGATATTAATTTTTATTTCTTAAAAGACATCGTAGAACATCAATATAAAAAAGGCATCGATCAAATCACTCGAGAGAAATTCTTTGCACCGTTAGGTTTATCAACGATGACTTATCAACCATTGAAAAAATTCACAGCGAACAGAATAGCACCTACAGAAAACGATACGATTTTCAGAAAACAATTACTTGACGGTTATGTGCATGATCAAGGAGCAGCTATGTTAGGTGGGGTAGCGGGTCACGCCGGATTATTCTCTAATGCGAATGATGTTGCCATCGTTATGCAAATGCTCTTAAATAATGGATCATACGGTGGCGAAACATATTTTAAACCGAGTACCGTTAAAAAATTCACTGCTAAACAAATGGAAGGTAATCGCCGCGGA
>JACCDI011641576.1_pt1 | contig 11462 bp, 12 predicted proteins | sample 7442791 | NCBI WGS metagenome assembly JACCDI01 (sample SAMN15323434, study PRJNA562643) | freshwater metagenome | isolation source: river surface water | place: USA:Blue River Watershed | collected 2017-08-15
GATGTTGCTGCGATGTTGCTCGGACCGTCGCGGGCAGCACGCGCGCGCTAAAGCGCCTTGGCGTTTATATCGTCAAGGCCAATGCTTTTCAGGAACAGCATCCCTTCGATGCTGACCAGAAGCCGCGCGGCATCAATGTCGCGCTGCGCTTCGCTGTCGGACTGCAGCTGCGCCTTGCCCCATTCGAGGAATCCGCGGCCAATCTGTTCGCCCACCGCGCGGTAAAACGGGTCGCCCATCGCCGCGCGGGCGGCAACATCAAGCCAGATCCGCATATAGGGCCACAATGCGTCTTCAAAAACAATGCCCGCCAATTTGCGGCGCAGCGCGTCCACGGGCAAGGGTTCGGCGGCCGCGTGCGCACTGACTATCTCCACCAGCTGCGCCGAAATCTGTTCCAACACCGCGGTGATAATCTCGGCTTTATCCTTGAAATAATAAAGCAGCATCCGGTCGCTGGTGCCCGCAGCCTTCGCCAGCGGACGCAGGCTTGACGCCGAAAGCCCTTGCGCAAGGACATAGGCGGTCAATCGCTGGATGATGTCTGCGCGTTTGGTGTCAGGTTTTATCACGCCGACACTATAGCGCACCGAAACACGTCAGGGCAAAGGGCAAAGTCACCGGGGTAACTGGACAGCGGCGGCGGCAGTCACTATCGGCTGGCCATGCCTGAATCCAAAACACACGCCCACCCTTCCGATTCCATCCTGATCATCGATTTCGGGTCACAAGTGACTCAGTTGATTGCGCGCCGTGTGCGCGAGGCCGGGGTCTATTCGGAAATCGCGCCGTTCAATTCCGCCGAAGCCGCATTCGCACGTATGAAGCCAAAGGGCATCATATTATCGGGCGGCCCGGCATCGACCACTCACGCCGATTCGCCGCGCGCGCCGCAATCTGTGTTCGACAGCGGTCTGCCCATATTGGGCATTTGTTATGGCCAACAAACCATGATGATGCAGCTGGGCGGCCATGTCAGCGAAGGCGACGGGGGCGAATTTGGCCGTGCCTTTATTGAGGTCGAAAAACCCTGCGCTTTGTTTGACGGATTATGGGCGACCGGCGACAAGCATCAGGTGTGGATGAGCCATGGCGACAAGGTCACCAGCCTTGCCCCCGGCTTTGAAGTTGTCGCCACCAGCGACGGCGCGCCCTATGCCTTTATCGCGGACGAAGCGCGGCAATATTATGGCATCCAGTTCCACCCCGAAGTCGTGCACACCCCCGATGGCGCGAAATTAATCTCCAACTTCGTGCACAAAATCTGCGGTCTTGCGGGCGATTGGACGATGGCGGAATTCCGCGCGACCAAGATTGCCGAAATCCGTGCACAGGTCGGTTCGGGCCGCGTCATTTGCGGGCTTTCGGGCGGCGTCGACAGCTCGGTTGCGGCGATCCTCATTCACGAAGCAATCGGCGCGCAGCTCACCTGCGTCTTCGTCGACCACGGCCTGCTGCGCATGAATGAACGTGAACAGGTCGAAACCTTGTTCCGCGACCATTATAATATCCCGCTCGTCGTTGTGGACGCCGAAGAGCGCTTCATGGCGGGATTGGCGGGCGTCACCGACCCCGAAAAGAAACGCAAATTCATCGGCGGCGAATTCATCAACGTGTTTGAAGAAGAAGCCAAGAAAATCGGCGGTGCTGATTTCTTGGCGCAAGGCACGCTCTACCCCGACGTGATCGAAAGCGTCAGCTTCACCGGCGGGCCATCGGTTACGATCAAAAGCCACCATAATGTCGGCGGCTTGCCCGAACGGATGAACATGCAACTGGTCGAACCCTTGCGCGAATTGTTCAAGGATGAAGTGCGCGCCTTGGGCCGCGAGCTTGGCCTGAATGACCAATTTGTCGGCCGCCACCCCTTCCCTGGCCCCGGGCTTGCCATCCGCATTCCCGGCGAAGTGACCAAGGAACGGTGCGACGTGTTGCGCAAGGCGGACGCGGTCTATCTCGAAGAAATTCGAAACGCCGGCCTATATGACGCGATTTGGCAGGCCTTTGCCGTGCTCTTGCCCGTCCGCACCGTTGGCGTGAAGGGCGATGGCCGCACCTATGACAATGTCTGCGCCTTGCGCGCGGTGACATCCACCGACGGCATGACCGCCGACATCTACCCGTTCGAAAGCGCCTTCCTCAGCCGTGTTTCGACGCGCATCATCAACGAAGTGAAGGGCATCAACCGCGTGGTCTATGATTATACGTCAAAGCCACCCGGAACCATTGAGTGGGAATAAGGCTTACACAGCCATGACCGTCACCTACGAACCCGAACGCAACCGGTTCAACATGCCGACGGACGCGGGCGATGCCTATGTCACCATCCGGTGGGACGGAGACGTCATGATATTACCGCACGCCGAAGTGCCATCCGCCTTGCGCGGGACGGGCGCGGGGGGACGGCTGGCCACGGGTGTGTTTGAACAGATCGAGGCAATGGGCGTCAAAGCGCGGCCGACCTGTCCGTTTCTGGTAAAGGTCGCAAAATCGGACCCGCGCTGGCAGAATCTGTTCGGGCTCTGAACGCATGGCGGCAGAATTATCCCCCGCTGCGCTCAGCGAAATCGTCGAAATGGCGCTGTCCGACCATATCAGTTTCACACAGATTTCAGCGCAGCACGGCGTCACACCGGACGAGATAAAAGCAATCATGCGCACGCAGCTCAAACCCGGCAGCTACCGCGCATGGCGCAAACGCGTGCGCGATTTCGGCGACCGGCGCGCGCATTATAAGTGATATTCATGCAGTCCGCTCTCCACGCAAAATAGGGTGTTTCCGGCCACGACTATTCTTCCGAAAATGGGCCATGCTCATGGATGTTACCCGAAATGGCTGTAAAACTGGCATACAAGATTAGCAGCACTTATGATCGTTATTGGTTCGACTTTTTCTGAAGGATTGCTTGGACAGTGCGAAATCGGCTCGATAGCCTCAATCCATGACCCAACCGCCAAACATCCTCATTCTTATGGCCGACCAGATGGCCGCGCCTTTCCTTCCTTTTTATGGTCCTTCACCGGTCAAGGCCCCAACCTTGTCGCGCTTGGCCGAGGAAGGCGTGCTGTTCCGCTCCGCCTATAGCAACAGCCCGCTTTGCGCGCCCGCACGCTTTACCCTGCAATCCGGTGTGCTGCCGTCGCGGATCGGCGCCTTTGACAATGCCAGTGAATTTCCCGCCTCAACCCCGACGATGGCCCATTATCTGCGGCTTGGCGGGTATCGCACGATCTTGACCGGCAAAATGCATTTCGCCGGGCCCGACCAGATGCATGGCTATGAAGAACGGCTGACGACCGATATTTATCCGGCAGACTTCGGCTGGACACCGGATTGGACCGATTTTCCCACACGGCCGACCTGGTACCACTCGCTCGATTCCGTTTTGGGGGCCGGACCGACGATCCGCACCAATCAGATCGATTTCGACGAGGAAGTGGTCTTTACGGCCCGTCGCAAGCTTTACGACATCGCGCGCGACAAGGACGAGCGGCCTTTCTTTATGACGGTATCGCTCACCCACCCGCACGATCCTTATGCGATCCATGAAGACTATTGGAACCGGTACGAAGGTGTGGACATACCGTTGCCGACCGTCAGCCGCGCCGACGTTGAGCAGGATCCGCATTCGGAACGCCTGCGTCACGTCTGCGACCTTGATGCGTCTGAAGTGACCGACGACATGATCCGTACGGCGCGTCGTGCCTATTTCGGGTCGATTAGCTTTGTCGACGACCAGTTCGCAGCGATCCTCGAGACACTTCGCGAAACGGGCATGGCGGACAACACCGTCGTCATCGTCTGCGGCGATCATGGCGACATGCTGGGGGAGCGCGGCCTTTGGTACAAGATGCACTATTTCGAAGCTGCGGCGCGCATCCCGCTGATCATTCACGCGCCCGGGCGCTATCGTGCCGCCGCAGTCGACGCCAGTGTCTCGCTGGTCGACTTGGTACCGACACTGCTCGACATCGCGGGAATAGATGTCGATCCAGCATTGCCGTTCGACGGGCGCAGTTTGGTGCCGCACCTCAACGGGACGGGCGGGCATGACGAGGTGATCGGTGAATATATGGGCGAAGGCACAATCGCCCCGCTCGTGATGATCCGCCGCGGACCTTGGAAGTTCATTCATTCGCGCGTCGACCCTGATTTGCTTTTCAATCTTGCGGACGACCCGCAAGAATTGACCAACCGTGCGGGCGACCCGGAATTGGCGCAGATGATCGCCGAGCTAAGGGCGGAGGTTGCCCAGCGGTGGGATTTCGATGCCATCACCAAGGCTGTCATCGAGAGCCAGCGCTCTCGCCGTGTGGTGGGTGCTGCCAATGCGGTCGGCAAGGCCACGGCTTGGGATTACCAACCGCCCCGCAACGCTGGTGAGGAATATGTGCGCGCGCATATGGACCTAGAGGAACTCGAGGCCATGGCCCGATTCCCGCGGGTCAGGGGCTGATGACTAAGCGCGCGCTGGGGGAGCGCCCCTTTGCCTTCACGTTCATCGGCATAGGCGCGGCGTCAACCGCAGCCCATCTCGGAAACAATTTCACGACCTATCTGGTCGGCGGCCTCATCGATCGATTCAGCTTCTCGCCCTTTGCGATGGGGGCTTGGAACATGGCGGAAACGCTCAGCTATGCCGCGGCGATGTTCATCATCGCGCCACGCGCGCGGCGGTTAGATCCGCGGCTGCTGGCGCTGGTGGCAAGTCTGCTGGTGATCGTCGCACAGGCAGGGTCCGCGCTGACCGGCAGCTTCGGCCTGCTTCTTATGGGACGGATCGGCACTGGGCTCGGCTTTGGCATCCTCAATTCCGCGGTCAATCTTGCGGCAGGGCGAACAAGCCATCCCGCGCGCTGGATTTCGCTCGGCATTGCGTTCCAGACGGTTCTGTTTGCAGCGATTGCACTTGGCCTTCCGCAGGTTGGCGCACGCTACGGGGTGGAGGGCATGTTTCTGGCCCTCGCTGCGCTCTCTGCTGGCCTTGGGATAATGTCTTTGCTGCTTCCTGGCGGGAAGGATCTGTCAAATAGTGATGCCCGCGACCCCAAATCACCGATAGGCGCGGATGGCCTGCGCGTTCTCACGGCCATGGCATTGTTCGCATTTGGTACGCTGGCGCTCTGGCCCTTCATTGAACGCACCGCCCACGCGATCGGCATTCCGGCGACCGAATTTGGTCGCTATCAGTCGCTCGCCACCCTGGCGAGCGCACTTGGCAATGCGGGGCTTGCCGCGATCAGCACGCGGCTAACGCGCGCGAAGCCGCTGGCCTTGGTTTTGGGCGCGTGCGGGGTGACCTGTGCGCTGTTGACCACCGTGGGCGCGCCAATCGCCTTCGCTGCGGCCTTCATGGGCTATTACGTCAGTTGGTTCCTGACCTATCCCATGTTGCTGGGTCTCGCTTATGATTGCGACGAAAGCGGACGTTTGGCCGTGATGACTACCGGAACCTGGCTTCTCGCGCAGTCGATGGGGTCACTGGCTGCAGGCGCAATCGCGCAGCGTTTTGGCGGCTATGCCGCAATCGGCCCACTGGGAGCGCTGACCTGCATAGCCGCCATCGCAGTGGTATGGCCTCTCGCCCGCCGCTTCGATGCGGCCAAGGCCCCAACTGCGCGCAGGCCTCAACATTGAAGGCAGTCCGTTAAGCGCGGCAAGCCCGTTCCTCGCAGATTAATCGCGCATGGCGCGAACGCGTGCGCGATTTCGGCGACCGGCGCGAACATTATACGTGACACCCATTCAGCGCGGGCGATTGGGGCGATCGTCGACTCGGCAGAAGGTGATGCTGCGATGACCATGATTGAAAGTGACTCCGATGTCGTACCCCTCGAATACAAGATAAATTTCTTGCGCCCGGCTTCACGGTGGTCGAAGGCGGCCAGAGGAGGCAATGCGCTGCGCTCCAACAAAGTGTCGTCCCTGCCCTTCGGCAGGCTACTCGCAAATAGGTGACGAAGTGAGGATTAGAGTTGTAGCATTTGAGCAACGCCATGCGCGCGCTTTCCATGATCTCAATGTCGCCTGGATCGAGCAGTTCTTCAAAATGGAAGAGAAGGATCGCCTGTTGCTGGAGCAACCTCAAGAAAAGATCATTGAAGCTGGCGGGCATATCTTGATCGCCGAGGATGACAACGGCGCTGCAATCGGCTGCGTGTCTTTGGTGCCATACAGCGAGGGCGTTTTGGAGCTAGCGAAAATGGCCGTTGGAAATGACCTGCAAGGCAAGGGTGTGGGTAGCAAACTGATGGCGGCGACAGTTGCCAAGGCTAGAGAGCTCGGCGTGAAGGCGCTGTACTTGGAGTCCAATTCGCAGCTTGGGCCTGCAGTGCGGCTCTATGAACGAACCGGATTTCATCATCTTACCGCAGATCGTCGTCCAACCTCACCTTATGAGCGTGCAGACGTCTTCATGCGCTTGGACTTAGAATCGGGGTCATGAAATCCTTTGCCGGCGGCTGTCATTGCGGCGCACTCAAGGTCATATTCACGACTGGCCGCGACGCGATCGATGTTTGGCCGCGAGCTTGCGACTGCTCATTTTGCCGACGGCACGGCGCGGCGTATCTGTCCGATCGGGATGGACAACTGGAGATTGTTGATTCTGGTAACAATGTTTACCAATTCGGGTTTCGCATAACGGACTTCCATATCTGCCAGCAGTGCGGCGTGCTGGTTGCGGCGACATGGCGAGACTCAGACGGAGCCATTTTTGGGGTGGCCAACATGCGCGCACTCGAGATTACAGATTTCTTCAAGAACGCTCCAGCGCAGATCAACTTCGACCTAGAAAAGCAAAGCGATCGGGAGCACCGCCGTCGTGCGCATTGGACCCCTTCAACTTTGACAAAGCCGGATCTAAATCGCCAAGAACAATGAGTGATCTCTCATCCACCTTCGAATGCTCGGCTCCCCTTTTCGACGTTCTGAAACGCAAGCTAACCGAAACGTCGGCGACCCTGCAAGTTGTAAGCAGATGTCCCAAGTCCCAGCGCTTATCGGCAGGAATGTGACAAAAACTCGGCCGTTGTGGTTCTCGTGCAGCCACGATCGCCTTCAGGCGATCAATAGGAAACCCGCTATGTCTGCCATTGGGCGCAAAGCTGTCGCTAGAAAGGGGGTTACTGCGAACGTCCGATCTTGGGTCGTGTCCGGACAGTCCGCTTTTTTGATGATCACAATTAGCTGGCTGTTTGACGGTTCGTCTTTGGCATGTTGGCAAATGGCTGATCAAAATTTTCGGGTGTTAGATCAAGCCGTTCGATTCTCGGCTGGGTTGATCGGCGCGGTATGCGTGATCCCGTGATGTCTTCCATATATCGTGCTGTATAGGTGTAACGCTCGATCATATAAAATCCCGGATGCGTCGCCCCGTCCTTGTCGCGAATTGGAGCATATTGGCGTGATTGAATAGAATTGATCACGAGCTTCGTCCAATCACCCGAGCCTTCGGTGCGTAATATTTCGACATCATTTACGCGACCATCGGCGGTAACCCAGAATCCGACATCCATCCAACGGTCTTCAAAATTTCGGGGAATTTGCGTCAGCACATTTTGAGGCGCTGGCATCGATTCCCCTTCAATTCTTCTTGGACCAACATTCAACAATAGGGACTGCCCGCTATTCGTTCTTTCACCATAAGCGCTCCTGGGCATATCAATGGCGTCTGCAGACAATAAAATTGGTCGATCGACACCGCGCGATAACACCCGGCGCATAATGGCATCGGTTGAGTCACCGCGACCCTCCCGCCGATCAATGCGCGCCAATGCAACTTCGGCGACGAGTGAAAAGTCATCCGACCCGGGCAGCGGTCGCTTGACCATTTCGGTAAGCGCGGCACGAGCGCGCTTCATATCGGGCTGATACCGTTCGTTTTCGCCAATGGCATAAATCAACAAATTCGCGCGAAGCTTGGCGAGGGTTGCAATCTGGTTTTGCCCAACCGCTAGCGCGGCCTTTTCAACATCTGCATAAATATCCAGCGCATTGTCTGGATAACCGAGCTTAACGCGGCTGTCAGCGATCTCGAGTTGGGCAGAGAGGACTCTGGCATCGTCAGCGGGGAAGTTTGACCGAAGCGTGTCACGCATATCGAGCAAGCGCAGCCGGTACTCGTCAGTCTCGCCGAGATGCTCGGCAATGCGACCCGACGCGCGATAGAGATAGGAAAGCTCCATCGGGAATTGATTCCGATATTTGCCATTGCGGCCGATTGCTTTTTTCAAAGTCGATTTGGCGGCCCGATATTCACCGGCAACAAACTGGTTTTCTGCATGTGCAATTGCCGCGCGGACATCTGCATCAGGTGAACAATTACCCGCCAAGCAACTTTTTAGCGTTCGTTCTGTATCCGCCAGCGACGCCCCAGTGACGACAATTTCTTTATCCGCGGCTTTCTCGGCAGATAGCATGGTTACGGGCGAAAAAAATGCGACTGATAACCAAAGGACAGAAAAACGGCTCATGTTGATCTCCTCATCTATATATTAAATTTATTCCAAATTTTTGGCTGTACAATGAGGTCATGATGCAAGTCGTCATCCGCCATTTCAGTAACAGGATACTGATTCAATAGGTCCATCAACAGCCATCATGTCCGCTTTTTTTGATCATGCAAAATGTTGTCATTCAAAATGTTTAAGAAACATGTAACGAAACTTCACCACCCCAACGAAGGCGCGCCAGAGCTAACTTTACCCGCAATACGGCAACCAAATTGATCTGTGCGCTTGTGGGTGATCAAAAACCTATATTAGTTTGTATGAAGCCTTTTTGTTGGTCATCCGCATCGCTGTTGCTATTGCCTTCTGCGTCCGTGCATGGGTGCGGGGCCTAGACCGTAATCATTCCAAGAAAGTACGACCGAGATGCCTATTTCAACCTATGCGGTTATCGCCATTTATGTGGCTTTTGGCCTGCTGGAATTATTTCGCACCCGCCTTTTTTCGAAGAATGAGCAAACGCGCGACGACGGCATTGTCGAAGTTGTCAGCACCGTTTTGTTGTTGGTTTTCACCCAGCCCGCCATTTTGATATTTGTCGACTATGCGCTCGGCGCGCTGCGTCCCGAATGGCGTGGGATGTTGTCGGGTATCAATATATTCTTGGCGATCGGGTTGTTCCTGATCCTGGACGATATGATGCAATATTGGCAGCACCGTGCATCGCATAGCTTCGCCTGGCTCTACAATATGCACCGCGCGCACCACAACGCCCGCTATATGAGCATCCGGTTGGTCTACCGGAACAACATTTTTTATTACGCGCTGATGCCCAGCATCTGGTTCTCGGCCGTATTGGTCTACATGGGCTTGGGATGGGTGTATGCTGGCTATGTTGTGGTCAAACAACTTGTGATCATCGGGGCGCATAGCGATGTGGCTTGGGATGCGAAGCTGCTCAAAATCAAATGGCTGTCGCCCGTCATGTGGGTGGTGGAACGCACGATATCGACGCCGGCTACCCACCATGCCCATCATGGGCGTCATTACAGCGACCCTGCCGTGAACTATAAAGGCAATTTCGGAAATCTGCTGTTCTTTTGGGACGTTCTGTTCGGTACCGCGAAAATCACCCGCACCTATCCGCAAAGCTATGGGGTAGAAAATCTGCCCGACGCGACTTTGGGCCAACAATTGGCGTGGCCATTATTTCCGGAGGCGAAAGCCCCACAGAAAAACTAAAGGGCGCTTTGCGACCCCACCATCGCGAACCAGAAAGAATCCCATGTCACACATCACCCTCTACGGCATTCCCAATTGCGACACCGTCAAAAAGGCGCGAAATTATTTGGATGCGCGCGGCGTCAGCTTTGCCTTTCATGATTATAAAAAGGCTGGCGTGACCGAAGCGCATCTGGCGCGCTGGGCGGGCCAAGTTGGCTGGGAAAAGCTGCTGAACAAGGCCGGCACGACCTTCAAGAAATTGCCCGATGCTGACAAGGCCGACATTGACGAGGCCAAAGCCATTGCGTTGATGGTCGCCAACCCGTCGATGATCAAACGGCCCGTGGTCGAAGGCGGTGCGACTTTGCTCGTGGGTTTCAAGGAATCCGAATGGGAGCCGGTCCTGTCGCAATAATGAAACGCTGCGCGGCCATGACGGCGGCATGGAAAACCTGCGCGCCGTTTTGATCGCCTTATTCTTATTGCCCGCCTGCACGACACCGGAGAACCACGCCATGGAAAAACCCTTAAACGGCCAAGCCATCATCATCGCGCACCGCGGCGCATCGGGTGAGCGGCCCGAACATACCATCGCAAGCTACACCCGCGCGATTGAACAGGGTGCGGATTATATTGAGCCTGACCTTGTGCTGACAAAAGACGGCGTATTGGTTGCGCGGCATGAGAATGAGATTTCGGAAACCACCGACGTTGCCGACAAGCCCGAATTTGCCGACCGCAAGACGACCAAGACCATTGATGGTGAGCAAATGACCGGATGGTTCACCGAAGATTTTACGCTCGCCGAGCTCAAGACCCTGCGTGCCAAGGAACGCCTGCCGCAATTGCGCAAGGACAATATGGCGTTTGACGGGCAGTTTGAAATCCCGACCTTTGAAGAGATACTGACGCTCGCCAAGGCGCACAATGTCGGCGTGTATCCCGAAACCAAGCACCCCAGCTATTTCGCGTCGATCGGCCTGCCGCATGAGGCGCCGTTGCTGGCAATGCTGACCCGTTTTGGCCATGTCACCAAAGACGCGCCGATTTTCATCCAATCATTTGAGGTCGAAAATCTAAAAGCATTGCGGCCCAAGACCAAATTGCGGCTGATCCAGCTGATGGATGAAACCGGCAGCCCGGCCGACCGCAGCGATTTAACGTACCAGCAAATGGCCACTGCAGAGGGCCTGAAAATTGTTGCGACCTATGCCGATGGCGTTGGCCCGAACAAGGCATTGGTCATCCCGCGCACGTTGATCGGCAATCTGGGCACGCCTACGACCCTTGTGGCCGATGCGCATAAGGTCGGCCTCGCCGTGCACCCATGGACATTCCGCCGCGAAAATTACTTCCTGCCGCTGGCGCAAAAATCAGGCATCGACCCGCGCAGCATTGGCGACGTTGAAACCGAGATGAAGGCGTTTTGGGCAACGGGTATCGACGGCATTTTCAGTGATAATGTCGCAGAGGCCGTTTCGGCACGGGGCCAGTAACGATCAGGCCAACAGCGTCAGTCCTGCTGCCACTGAAAAACTTCCTCAAGCGGCTTGCCAAAGACATGCGCGATCCGAAACGCGACCTCAAGCGAGGGTGAATATTTGCCCTGCTCTATGGCGGCGATGGTTTGGCGCGTGACGCCCACCTTGTCACCCAAATCGCCCTGCGTCATTTCGCCGGCGAGGAACCGCAGCGTCCTTATTTCGTTGGTGAAGGGTGTTTGCGCCATCGGGTCAGTAGCCACGCCGATAATAATATAGCTGCGACCCCACGCGAATGAGTTCGGC
>JACCDI010318303.1_pt1 | contig 11461 bp, 9 predicted proteins | sample 7442791 | NCBI WGS metagenome assembly JACCDI01 (sample SAMN15323434, study PRJNA562643) | freshwater metagenome | isolation source: river surface water | place: USA:Blue River Watershed | collected 2017-08-15
AGGCAATGTTGGGTTTGGCCTCGAACTTGAGACTGCGGCAATAGGCCAAATACTCGGCGAATTGACTGGGGCATCCTTGGCAAAGGGCGGGAATGGTGATGGATTGCTTCTTCTCCATGATAAGCTTGTATTTCTTAGTGGCACTCTTGGCCTTGAGCCCTTGCCAGGGGAGCCCTCCCTTTAGGAAGTAGACGAGGACGTACCCGATACTTTCAAGATCATCACGACGAGACTGCTCCACCCCCAAGTGGTTATTGATTGAAGCATAACGGGGGGTTCCAGTAAGAGACCTCCCCTCACGTTGGGGGATGTGCTGAAGGGTGCGAGGGTGTCGATATCTCTTACTCAATCCGAAATCAATGCAATAAATGAAATTTCCGCTACCACGGCCTCCGTCGGTGACGAAGTTTGCAGGTTTGATATCACGATGAATCAAGTGGCGGGAATGCATGAGCTCCACGCGCTCGAGCATTTGATCGGCAATCATCAGAACCGTTTTGAGGGAGAAGCGACGGCCGCATTTGTTGAATTGATCTTCGAGGGAAGGACCGAGGAGGTCCATGACCATGAGGTTGTATGAGTCTTGAGTTCCGAAATAATGAACTTTAGCGAAACCTGGGGCATTCTGGAGCTCTCGATAGACTTTGTACTCATGACGGAGCTGGGGGCACCGGGCTCCATGCTTCTCGAATTTTACAGCAACCTGAAACAGGCATGAGAGACACAGAAGGGGAGTCCGTAAGCGTTTAGTCGCCAGGGTTACTTTCGTGTAAAAAATAATTTCTTGGTCTCGCTTGAAAGAACCACAAAAGCAGCGACGTCACAACCAAAAATCAGAAAAACAATGCCACTCCCCCCTGATATAATTGTTCCGCGGTCATCGATGAAGTGGGCCATACCCTTCCCCCCACAAGGCATGCCACTGAATACCGACGCTGATAATTAAAGTGTCTGCTTGCAAAAGTCACGCACCTTCTCGCCATTCGCCCCGACGCCGAGGTAGATGTCACCGAAGGAGCCTCCTCCAACTCGTTTCGTAATGCGATATTTCTGGAATCGATGAAAAAAACAAAAAAAAGAGTGAGCAAGAAACGTTGAAACACAATCACGAGGCTGGTTCATTGCATGGTTGAGTGTCCTCGTGTAGAATACCACGTAGAAGCGGGACTAAAAAACAATGTCCTACTCTCTTGGAAGGAGCAGACATTCATTACCGACCCAGTCCTCCTGATCCTCAGCTTCGATTCTAAACCATCGAAGCCGATGGGGTCCAGCACCCTCCAATCGGAGGCTGCACAATGATTTCCCAGTCCCGTCTTTCCTCGTGACCTCAGCAAATTGTCTCCCCCCGTTTGCCGTCAGAGCAACATCTGTTCCTGTCCCCCGGTTTTGGCCCGCATCTTCGTGACGAACGCACCGAAATGGAGGATTGCATCTTGAATGATTAGTTTGACCTCTAAATCAAAGTCGTCTGCCTCCTCTGCCTCTGTAATGATTACACTGTGATGATCCCTGTTGTCCAGAATCGGCACACAGTTGATGATGTGTAAATATTTTAGTAAAAAAATAAAGCAACTGCGTGGTGTGATGGATGAGCGAGCTACCGGCGAGGAACGAGGAGGGCAGTGTACAATACGATACATTACTGTCTGGTGGGCAAGCTGTCCGTACACTCTTCGCGGACGGGGACCCTCAAAGGATACTCGCGTTTCTTTTTCATGCTAGCATATAAGAAGTAGTCAATACGACATCGTTCGTAGACAATCATACGAATGTAGAATATATATGACTTCATACTTATGTTGATAAAATGTACGGGTTGAAATATGGTGGCATAATATAATGTTCTCCATCCTTCAATCCCAATAAACAATCTCTCCTTGTTTGTCGCCAAAGAATTATTTGGGATTTAGTATTCGGATAGATATTAAATTCCCTTCGTGGAAAGTAGTCATTTGCGCTGGGTATTGTTCCTACTACTCTTTTACAGAATATATTGAATTTCAGGATGCAAAAAACATCTAGCGAATTGACAGATCCAAATATCGCCATGGCACTGAAGGATCAAATTCAAAAATCCAATTGCACCACCAACTCTAAAATAAATAACATGTATCATTTCTTGGTATTGATTGACTATGGTAACCAGAAATTGATTTTACATTTGGTCACATGAAATGGTCAAAAATCCAACTTGAAGCCCTGGGTGATCAGACAAACAAGTCAACCATCTAAATTTTACCTGAATTTTGTACTCAGTGTACATGTACACATGAACATCAAATAATCTTACATGGATGCATTGATCCAAGATGATATGTAATCTCTGAAAAAGTAATGAACTCTCCACAAGCTTTTTGAAGTATGGAGAGAGTAGGTTTGGAAGGGACAAGTCATAAATGAGCTGTCTAATAATTATATCCCTCTTTTGTTGCACAACTTGCAAAAGGATCCTCTGTTGATTTTTTCTTTCAATCACATTGAAAAATTGAATGATCCAAACCCCCCAATTCTGAACTAATCTTATGAGCAAATGATTACTATCAAATAAAAATTTAACTGCATACACTTTACTCTAAGGATTTTTCACACATTTTTTGCAGCATTGTTTCATTTTTGTTTTGGTACAACTGCCACTTCAAAACTGCAGTAACTCTGGACAATTGGATTTTAAGAGTATATTTTGCTCAATGTCCTCTTCCTCCTTCATCTGCCCCTCTTCAATCTCCATAGCTCACCAGCAATTATAATGGCCACTGCCTGCCTGTCCTGAGGGAAACCAAGTAGACAGGGTTATCCCAACATATTAGGAAGACATGAATGCTTTGGTTTGATGAAAAATGAAAAAAGTACACAGTAGAAAAGATTTGATAGAAATAATACAATGTATCATGTATTATATGAGAAACTTTACACTATATAAATGATGCATAAATTGATTCATTCATTCTTATTTAGGATTGATTTTCTGACCACTCCCCTACTGTGTGAAAATGTTTGGTTGGTTGTAGATTATGTTACATTTTTGTTAAAAAACTTGGAATGAAGTGATGGACTGACCATATCTGAGATGGCCACTTTCACAGATACTGTTCTGATCCATCATTATATTGGTAACAGAAAAGCCCCCCCAAATAGGCATAGGTGTTCTGTACCAGAAAAGATGATTGGTAATAGTGGAGGGTGGTATAGAATGTTATTATGACTATAGATCTTTGACTTTCATTGTTACATGATAACAATCTCTTGTTCTTGATTAGTAATTGTAATGTTTCAGAGGTGTCCACCATTAACAGCTGTCAAGGAAGATATTTGATGGTTTGGCAGAAGAGCCATATATTGGCATCTCTAATATTTTGATTCAATGGTGCTGTGACCCCCATTTGAAAGGAGGGTGAGGCCTATGTGCTCACCAATTGATCTGATAGATACATTGGCCAAGTTTGAGCACCAGTTTTTGGCTTTCTTTGTCCATTTGCTGGCTGATTCAGTTTCCCTAAGAATGCCAAATCATCACTCAATCCATCTTGAAAACATAAGCTGATCCAATTGATATGTTTCCAATTACATGACAAAATTTGTTGTTTTCAATGTGGCTGTGACAAAACTTCCTTTTACAAGTATCTTGGTCAAACTTTTTCTTTGACCTGAAAAAATATTAATAATACCATATATTTGTAATCAAGAGAAATGCCAATGTGAATAACTTTGTTAGTAACAATATCTTACACCTCTAAGATCAATTTTGGATTGGTTTCTTTTAAGACTACAGTGGTGCCATGACTGTATCTGAAAAAGGAAGAAGAGGATTATAAAAGTGGCAACAACTTGTATTCATCAACAATCACTTTTACATATTCATTCATGGGCTTGTAGGTGTGGATTACATGAATTTATAAAATTATCAAGATCTTGTTCCTAATTTAACAAAGAACAAATATATCTTACACAGTAAAATGTGTTGGTAATTTCATACTTCTGAATTGTACAAAATAGTGGAAAATGAAAGGTGTTTGATACTATGATGTTGTGTCTTGATCTTGTATCTTGTATTCAGTGCATGCAGGGACACTTTAATGAGCAATGTGCAGTTTATTATGCTCTAACTCAGCTGAAATATTGACTTGTATTTTGCAAAATCCTCCAAAAAATTATTGTTGTTGAGGGAGATGTTGAATTGAATTTTGAATTTTCAGAAAATTTGATGATTGTCATTCACCAAAATTGGCTGAGATCAGTTGTAAAGTGGTCATGATTGGTTGGTGAGCCCATGGGCTTTGACACCCAATCCAACATGCTCCACAAACAAATCTCATGACCCATCATCCCAAGAGTTAGAAGAGGGGAATAACAAGAGAGTGTCAAAAAATACAACCCATCAAAAACAGGGCATGTAACAATCACACAAGAACTCATTGTAAAAAAACTGGTTTTTGCTTGAAATGCATAATATTTTTTACTTGTAGTTAGGAACTTTTTGTTTTATGACACACTGAGTAGAGACAAAAATTGAAATAAAAAAATAATTGTAAGATAGAGTCCCAGCGTTGCCTCTCGGACTGGATAGTATCGAAGTTGATATTAGATGTTAGTTACAATACCATTCAAAAAATCTCGAAAACGGAGTTCTCTCCATTTTAACGAATAGTTTTTTCAACGTTCAGAATCATCGACCTTTTTTTTGACACAAAAAATAAATACACGGGTATAGTAATAATAAAAAATAGTGGGTGTAGGTACCCTATCATCTTTCCATGCATTTTTTATGTTCACGCACTTCTATTAGGATCGTTTCCTTTCACACGTACAAACAGAATGAAAATGAATAATAAAGAAATAACCCTGAAAAGCGAGCGAGCGGGATAATAAGAGAGAGCGCCCGCATGCAAGAGATTTGTTTCCTCTCTTCACCGATCTATTTTATTTTTTGAGAGTGTAAGTACGTAGAAATGGAGTATCGTGTGGCGCAGTACAAGAATTTTTCGCGGTCAAATTCGTTAATCAATGCACTCTTTGGAAACCTCTACGTCCATTGAATTAAAAAAAATTCCTGGATCGCCACCCCGACAAAAAGTGTCACAACAATAATTGAATTCGTTCCCCTCGATCAAGGCTGCCGCCCACCGCCGCCGTCGCCCCAAACGCATAGCCGCAACAACTCGAACTCAACAATGGCTGCATCGAACGGCATTGAAGCCGCCGCTCAAAAGCTCCTGTCACCCAATGGAGCGGAATTTGACGTCGCATTGCTTGATCAAGTCGTGTCGGCAGCGTACAACCCGATCGACCCGAATCGCGCTATAGCGAACAAGGCGCTGATGGCATTGCAGGAGACTCCCGATGTGTGGACGAAGGCTGATGCTATTTTGGAACGGGCGCAGAACCCGCAGAGTCGTTTCTTCGGGTTGCAGGTGCTGGATGACGCTATTCGCACACGGTAAGAATTTTAATTTTTTTAATTTAGTACCTAGAAGACTACTCTCGCTGCGCCACACGCAATTAACTAATCCTGACATATACTTGATATCTCATGCGGCAAAAATATTCAGATGGAGGGTTCTCCCACCAGAACAACGCGAGGGCATCAAAAACTACGTCGTTGGCAAGGTGATACAAATTTCCCAAGACGAGAACCTCATGACCACCGAAAAAGTCTTTCTCTCCAAATTGAATCTAACTCTTGTTCAAATTCTCAAACAAGAATGGCCACACAACTGGCCGAGCTTCATTCCCGACCTTGTCGGTTCCTCCAAAACATCGGAAATCCTTTGCGAGAACAATATGCAAATACTCAAACTTCTTAGCGAAGAAGTCTTCGATTTTTCACGTGACCAAATGGTTACTGAAAAGGTGAAAACCATGAAAGAGAGCCTCAACAGTGAATTTTCGGCAATTTATCATCTATGTGAATTTATTTTGGAGCATTCCAAAAGGCCCAGTTTGCTGAAGGTCACCTTACAGACGTTGCAGAGATTTTTGACTTGGATTCCCCTGGGATTTATCTTCCAGACACAACTGATCGACATTCTTCTGAATAGATTCTTTCCGGAGCATATTTTTAGGAATGACACACTTGATTGTTTGACTGAGGTGGCAAGCTTGACTGATTTGGAACCGCAATACGACCCTCTCTTTCGCAAGCTCTTCAGCGGATTCGTGGCTCAACTGGGCAATATTTTCAGCCCTGAAACGGATTTGACTCAGCCATTCGAAAACGGATCTGAGGAAGACTGTATTTTCATTCAGCATCTCGCCCTCTTCCTCTCGGGTTTCTTGAAGGCGCATCTGAAGGCGCTTGAGACGTCAGAAACGCAGCAAAGTCTCATTACCGGGCTCTACTATCTGGTGAGGGTGTCCGAGGTCAACGATGTTGAGATCTTTCGGATTTGTCTCGAGGCGTGGCACATGTTGGCAAATGATTTGTACCAGACGGACAACGAGTTCAAGAGGCATGGATATGGTGGATCGGTGTTGAACTTGGGAAATAACGGGAACAACAATGCCGCCGCTAGTAGAAAGTTTATGTACGGGCCAGTTCTGACCGGTGTTCGTAGGGTGATGATTGCGAAAATGGCTAAGCCCGAGGAAGTCCTCATCGTTGAAGACGAGAATGGTGACATAGTTAGGGAGACTACCAAGGACACCGACGTCATAGCACAGTACAAAACTATGAGGGAGACGCTCGTCTATTTGACCCACTTAAATTGCGATGACACAGAGAACATCATGCTCTCAAAACTAACAGCGCAGGTGGATGGATCTGAGTGGTCTTGGAACAATCTCAATACGCTTTGCTGGGCGATAGGATCGATTTCTGGTGCCATGACGGAGGATGAAGAGAAGAGGTTTTTGGTGACCGTGATCAAGGATCTCCTGGGTCTTTGCGAAAACAAGAGAGGCAAAGACAACAAAGCTGTCATCGCCAGTAACATCATGTATGTGGTAGGTCAGTACCCTCGTTTCTTGAAAGCGCATTGGAAATTCCTGAAAACAGTGGTCAATAAGTTGTTCGAGTTCATGCATGAAGTGCATCCCGGTGTGCAGGATATGGCTTGTGACACCTTTCTCAAGATCGCGACAAAATGCAAGCGGAAATTTGTTACACTGCAGACAGATGAACGTGTACCTTTCATTGTTGAACTTGTGGATTCCTTGCCTACAATCATCAGTGACTTGGAACCGCACCAGGTCCAAGCGTTTTACGAGGCTGTCGGATGCATGTTGAGTGACAAAGGACCGGCCGTGACAATCGACCGCCCGCAGCTTTTGGTAAAACTCATGGAGATGCCAAACCGAAACTGGAAATTGATCATGGAGCAAGCGAGTGCGAACATGGAATCCCTCTACGAACCCAACACCATCAAAGAAATAATCAAAATCCTCAAAACAAACAATAAGACTTGCGGCACTATTGGCTCAATCTACGCGAACCAATTGCAAACTTTCTTCCTTGATATGCTCAACGTGTACAAGGTTTATTCTGAACGCATCTCCACGACCATCGCTCAACAGGGAGCGGTGGCCACACAATTGAGTCTCGTTCGAACAATGCGGAGCGCCAAGAAGGAGGTCCTCCGATTGCTTATCACCTTCATCGACAAAAGCGGACCACCTGAATCGGATCCAAAGGCTGTTTCGCAAGGATTTATCCCACCTGTCCTTGATCCTATTCTGGGAGACTATCATCGCAACATTCCAGGTGCGCGAGATCCTGAGGTGCTCACACTCTTCACAACAGTTGTGGAGAAGCTCAAGAGTCAAATCATCGGAGATGTTCCCCGCATTATGGAGGCTGTTTTTGAGTGCACCCTCCAGATGATCACGGCGAATTTCGAGGATTTCCCTGAGCATAGAATTAGATTCTACGAATTTATCCGGGTAAGCTGGAAATTTCACCTTGGTTATTACTAACATACGTCAAACTTCGCTCATTTTCATTATTTCTGTCTTGAAACTTAGGCCGTCAACTCGCACTGCTTCCAAGCACTTTTCAATATTCCTCCCGAACACCAGAAGTTAGTTGTAGATTCAGTTGTGTGGGCAATGAAACACACCGAACGTAATATTTCCGATACAGTGAGTTCGTGATGGTATTTATTGGTTCACTGTAATTGATTATTACGTCAATCTCACTTATCTTCGTCATTTTTCTATGAAGGGTCTCAACATTCTTCACGAGCTTCTCTTGAATGTGGGGAAAACCCCCAACATCGCACAAGGATTTTACCAGCAATATTTGCTTGCACTGATTCAAGATGTCTTCGCAGTTATGACCGACCGTCTCCACAAATCCGGCTTCAAAATGCATGCCACTCTCCTCCGTCATATGTTCCATCTGGTACAGATGAATCAAGTCACGGTCCCTCTCTTTGATCCATCCACCGCTACTGCTGGTCAGACCAACCCGGCATTCCTGCGTGAGCACATATCGAATCTGCTCGTTTCTAGCTTCCCCAATCTCACAAGGAGTCAGGTCGCGAAATTTGTGGACGGGATGTTTGACGTCAACATGGATTTGCCCACATTCAAGACTCATTTGCGTGATTTCCTCATTCAGTTGAAAGAGTTCAGTGTAGAAGACAACAGCGGATTGTTTGGCGAGGAAGCGGAAGCCCAGCAACGTCAACACATGGAAGCCCAGCAGGCATATAGAAGTGCAGTTCCCGGTCTTTTGAAGCCGTCTGAAATAATCGACGACGACCTCTGATCTTGGTTGGCTCTTCGTCGCCGTTTTTTATTTATGAAATTTTTGCTGAAGTGGACATCGTTTACAATATTGTAATTAGCGTAGCGTCATTGCGGTTTGTAAGCATGTTTGAGCAAAAAAAATTTTTTATTATTAGCCTCATTATTTTACACAAGCTTATTAGATTATCCGATTTTCGTCACTAGTACTTCTTATTGTAGCAACATTTTTTGGGGCCAATCAGACCAAGATAGAACAGGTTACATTGTTCAGATACCCTGGAAGTCCGATCAATTTGCGACATTCCGACGGATAAATTGGCAAATCTCAAAGATAAGTGGAAGCATCCGAATAGTCATTAGACCAAAAAAGTGTGTTCCGCACAAATTTAGGAGCGATTGCGAGGACTTCTGGTGCCCAGTTAGGACTAAAACTAAAAAAATTTTCATTGAGATCTTTCAATTTTATCATGATCCTCAACTTTCGTCTATTGACTTCCCTCCTCTCCCCAAACTCATTCGACATTGCTCATTCAATACTCCACTGTTTCGAGCAATTTTTTTCATAATATATGGACTCAAAACTTATTTTGCACAATAAATCTCCCATGCTAGATATTTGTGATCTAATAAATTTTAATGTTAGCTTTTTAAAAATAATTAGTTTGATTTTTGCTGTGTTGTGAACATTTTTTAGTTGGAGAGGAGAATTGTGGTTTCCAAAACACCTTCAAAAATTCAAGGTATTTGCCTGTTGGTGCTGTTTTTGAAGATTTGGAACACTTGTAAGTGCATTTGTGAAAAATGACTAAAAATGATGAAGGTATACTCTTTCAAAGTCACTAGAGGTAAGTTTATTGAGTTTCTCTCAGTGAAAGAAAAGCAAATCTTTGTTTCCCTTTACCTATAATACATTGGTGTTGTGTCATTTTCCTCATGATGTCTTCCCCAATCACCATTAATCTCATCACCTACAAATAATAAGCTATGTAATGTCAGACATAGATTGCCCCTTTTGACCATCTTCAAAATTAGAAGGTGATGTTTGAACTAGTTCCAACTAGCCAAATTTCTTCACTTGCATAAAACAAGAGCAAGTCAAGCTCATCAATGTTCATGATTGACTAGGAGAATTTTTCCAGCAGCTTTTTAAGCATCCTCCAGAGTGGCTGTGGTCAATATTGATCAACTGCAGAACTTGATGCATTGAATATTTCAGATATTGCTTGTTTGAGTTTTCATTAAATTATCCTTCAAAAAGGATGCTATAATTGTCAACAAAGTACATTATTCATATCATACATAAAGAGTGTGATACATCAAATCTTTTGAAAATGTCATAGATTTGTTGGCATGTTGTTATGTTGCCTAGATATTACAAATTTTCAAAAAAGATCTGGCAGTCTTTAAAATCTTTTGTCAGCAATTCCTCATGGATAGTGTGTACTAGAAGATGATCCCAAAAATATCATTTAACAATTTTATTTAACCCTTGCAGATGGACAAAAATAGCATGCAAAGAAGTAAGATGTTTTGCCCTAGAGTTCAGCGCTTTTCAAGATAATTCAGACATACATTGACATGTCTGGCTTTGGTGGAGTTTTTTCAATTTTTAAATGTTGCAACATACTTCTTCTTCAATAAGCACCAGATGCATATATAAATTTAAATTCAATATTATGAGTACATTACTCTCTTATAATGAGTATGTGAGTTTCCCATTAAATTGAATAGATTTTAACCCATATCTGACAATCATCAAACTGAAAACCATGTGATATCTGTTCAATAGTATTACCAGTCTCTCATCTCTCATAGCAAGGAAAATACGGGGAACTAATACCAGCCATATCCACAAAGATATTTATCAGCTACTACTCTCAGTAAACCTTTTTCCTTATTCTGCTCACAGTTAGACTTATAGATTATTCCACATGACATTTCAATGTTGTAGTTCATTTTAGACTGAATGGTTTGATATAATTAAATAATGGTACTTTGTAAATATTGTAGTATATACCAGATAAACACTACTTTGAAGCCATAGGACTACTTTGCAGAATGATGGCTTGATTTCAATGAGGAGTCCTGTAACTCAGTCCGGATGTCTCAGGCAAAAGTCACATAAGAAAATCACATCACAAACTTTCTTTTATAGTGATGCAACAGGGTTTGAATTGGTTTTAGTGGATCCATGTGATGTGGGCATATTGCCAAAGAACCTGTGGTCAACAAGGTGCTGGTTAAATTTCAGACATCCTATCCAAAATTCTTGAGTAATTCTGAGCATTCCAATAAGAATTTTTTCAAAACTGCGAATTAGTTGTAAATTAAGTAAATCCATACATAGAATAGGAATGGTACAGATGTATGTGTGTCATATCTTCTAAGTTTCATATGAATTGGTCAATGTGGTTCTATTTATTATTGATCAGAGCACTGTATTTGCATATTATGTCATTATCTTTATTACTGTTGGCATTTTGGACAGATAATTTACATTGAAATCCCTGTAGATGGAGTGGGTTCTACAGAAGAACCACTCTCCTGCATCATCTCAAAATTGCCTTCTGACAGCTATTATTTAGAAAAAATGTTCATACTTCCAAAGACTGCACAATCTCTGGACACAGGCTTCTCCTGTACCAAACTATTAACTGGGGCGGGGTAATTGTTTATGAAAAAGAATCAAAGATATCTAAAAAATAGTGATGCAAAGTAGTTTTAGCTGGGACCATGGGCAAAACAATTGTCACTGGTGCTGAAATCGTTGTTG
>JACCDI011654437.1_pt1 | contig 11461 bp, 10 predicted proteins | sample 7442791 | NCBI WGS metagenome assembly JACCDI01 (sample SAMN15323434, study PRJNA562643) | freshwater metagenome | isolation source: river surface water | place: USA:Blue River Watershed | collected 2017-08-15
ATGCCGAGGGCGGACGCGCCTTGAGTTTGTACTGTGCGTTGCTGATCGACCAAGAGTTGAACCACCCGGACGAACAGGTGCGCAAAGACGCCGCCGAGATGGTGGCCTTGCTCACGCCAATCGTGAAAGCCTTCATCACCGACAACGCCTGGACCGCCACCTCGTCATGTATGCAGGTGTTTGGCGGCCATGGCTACATCAGCGAATGGGGCATGGAGCAGTATGTCCGCGATGCGCGCATCAACATGATTTACGAGGGCACCAACACGATCCAGAGCTTGGACTTGTTGGGTCGCAAGGTGTTGGGTAACCAAGGGGCCAGCTTGAAAAAATTTGGCCAATTGATTGCCGAACTGGTGTCAGCCGAAACCGGCAATGAAGACATGGCCCCGTTCATCCAACCGCTGGCCAAATTGGGACAGCAAATGACCCAATTCACGGGTGAAATTGGCATGAAAGCGCTGAGCAACGCCGACGAGGTGGGTGCCGCCGCGGTGGATTATTTGCGCGTGGCTGGTCATTTGGTGTTTGGTTATTTTTGGGCGCGCATGGCCCAGGTCGCTTTGCAGCAAATCGCGCAAGGCCACCAAGATCCGTTTTACAAAGCCAAAATACAAACCGCACGTTTTTACTTTGCCAAGTTGTTCCCCGAAACCGCGTCATTGATGCAAACAGCCAAAGCGGGCAGCGATGTGCTGATGGACACGGCAGATGTGTTTGCTTGAAATCAACCCCAGGAGATGAATCATGAAAAAACTGTTGTTGGGATTTTGTTGTTTGTGGGCTTCAGGTGTGTGGGCCCAAATGACCCCCGTGGGCACTTGGCACACGATCGATGATGTGACCAATACCCCCAAAGGCGAGGTTCAAATCACAGAGAAAGACGGCATTCTCACGGGCGTGATTGGCAAAGCCTTGCAAAACGATCCGAAAGCCAAAACCATCTGTGACCTGTGCAAAGACGATCGCAAAAACCAGAACATCATCGGCATGGAGTTTGTGCGCAACCTCAAGCGCGAGGGCAATAAAAACCTGTGGGCTGGCGGCGGCAAAATCCTCGACCCCAACAATGGCAAGGAATACACCTTGGAGATGGTGCCCATCGAAGACGGCAAGAAATTGCAAGTCAGAGGCTACATCGGACCTTTTTACCGCACCCAAGTGTGGTTGCGGGTTCAATGAGTGAATCGATGACACACATTCTTCAAAACCAAGAAGGCGCTGTTCTGACCTTGACCCTGAACCGGGTCGACAAGAAAAATTCGCTGACGGCGCAGATGTACGGTGAATTGGCTGACGCCCTGGCGCATGCACAACAGGCCAGCGATGTGAAGGTGGTCTTGATCCAAGGCCATGAAACCGTGTTCAGTGCTGGCAATGACATCGCTGACTTTTTGCAGCAACCACCCGCGACGCAAGCCTCTCCCGTTTTTCGTTTTCTGCAAGGCATCGCCACTTTCCCCAAGCCCTTGCTGGCCTCGGTGTGTGGTCCCGCGGTGGGTGTGGGCACCACCATGCTGTTCCACTGCGACCTGGTTTATGCCGGTGACAACGCAGCTTTTTCCATGCCCTTTGTCAATTTGGGATTGTGTCCAGAGGCGGCTTCCAGTCTGCTGGCCGTGCGCCTGATGGGTTACCACCGAGCGGCCGAGGCCTTGCTGATGGGTGAACCATTTATGGTCGATGAAGCCCTGGAAATGGGCCTGATCAGCAGGGTGTTGCCGCCCACCGAGGCCAATGCCTACGCGCAAGCACAGGCCCACAAAATGGCCAGCAAACCCATCAACTCCTTGATGGAAACCAAGCGCTTGATGAAAGCCGCGCAAACACCTGCGGTCTTGGCTTGCATGCAAGAGGAGGGCCAATCCTTTGGCCGCATGTTGAAAGAACCGGCAGCGATTGAGGCGTTCAGCGCGTTCATGGAAAAACGCAAACCTGTTTTCAATTGACAGGGTCTGGGCGATCAAAACGCCCGCGCAGGCTCAGGGTCGTTGAATGCTGCGCGGTTGGCCTTTGTCGTCGATGGCCACATAGGTGATATTGGCCTGGGTGACTTTCAAATAAGTGCCCTGCATGCTGAAGCGTTCTGCAAACACCTCGACCGTGACCGTGATCGAGGTGTTGCCGATGCGGGCGATGCGGCTGAAAAAGCTCAGGATGTCGCCCACTTTCACGGGTTGCTTGAACACAAACTCGTTCACCGCGACGGTGGCGATGCGGCCATTGACGTGACGCGCGGGCAACACCGCACCTGCCAAGTCCACCTGGGCCATGACCCAGCCACCAAATATATCCCCGTTGGCATTGCAGTCGGCCGGCATCGGGATCACTTTGAGCACCAGTTCAGCGTCTTGCGGCAAGGTGGTTGTGGTGGTGCGGGAATCGTTGTGGTGTGTCACAGGCACAATCGGCTTTGTTGAAAATTTGATTATCGTCCTCCATGCACCGACCTGGTTCCAGTTACCCCCGCATACCCACGCAGACCGTCGCGGTCCAAGCCGACACCGATTGGCACACACTGCTGCGCCTGTTCCCATATTTGTGGGAATACAAATGGCGGGTCTTGGCAGCTTTGTCTTTCATGGTGGGGGCCAAATTGGCCAACGTCGGCGTCCCGCTCTTGCTGAAAGAGTTGATCGACAGCATGACGCCCCAGCCCAGCGTGGCGCAAGCCGTGTTGGTGGTCCCGATCGCGCTGTTGATGGCTTATGGCTTGTTGCGCTTGTCGGTGTCTGCCTTCACCGAGCTGCGCGAATTGGTTTTCGCGGAAGCCACCCAAGGCGCGGCCCGGCGCATCGCGCTGCAAACCTTTGAGCATTTGCATCGGCTGAGCTTGCGTTTTCACTTGGAGCGGCAAACAGGCGGCATGAGTCGCGACATCGAGCGCGGAGTGCGTGGCATCGAGTCGCTGATTGCTTATTCGCTCTACAGCATCGTGCCCACACTGATTGAGGTCATCTTGGTGTTGACCATTTTGGGTGTGAAATTTGACAAGTGGTACGCCATCATCACCTTGATCGCCTTGGCCAGTTACATCTACTTCACGGTCACGGTGACCGAGTGGCGCACGCAATTTCGCAAGCAGGTCAACGAGTTTGACTCGAGTGCCCATACCCGGGCCATCGACTCTTTGTTGAATTACGAGACGGTGAAATACTTTGGCAACGAGGCGTTCGAGGCCCAACGTTACGACGAGAACCTGGACAAACTGCGCAAGGCCCGCATCAAAGCCCAAAACTCGCTGAGTGCCCTGAACATGGGTCAACAAGTGATCATCGCGGTGGCTTTGGTGGCCGTGCTCTACCGCGCCACGCAAGGCGTGGTGGAAGGTCGCATGACCTTGGGCGATCTGGTCATGATCAACGCCTTCATGATCCAGCTTTACATTCCTTTGAATTTTTTGGGGGTGATCTACCGCGAAATCAAACAAAGCCTGACCGATTTGGAGCGCATGTTCCAGTTGCTGGAAAAGCAACGTGAAGTGGCCGACCTGCAAAACGCATGGCCCTTGAACTTGGCGCAACCACCCGAGGTGCGTTTTGAAAATGTGCACTTCGCCTACGAAGCTGACAGACCCATCTTGCATGGCATCAGCTTGACCATTCCGGCGGGCAAAACGGTGGCGGTGGTCGGACCTTCTGGATCGGGCAAATCCACCTTGGCGCGCTTGCTGTTCAGGTTTTATGACGTGCAGCAAGGCGCCATTCGCATCGATGGCCATGAGATTCGCCAACTCACGCAAGACAGTGTGCGGCAAGCGATTGGCATCGTGCCGCAAGACACGGTGTTGTTCAATGACACGGTCTACTACAACATCGCTTATGGCAACACCCAAGCCAGCAAAGCCCAAGTGGAAGACGCTGCGCGATCGGCCCGCATCCACGATTTCATCGCTTCAACACCTCAGGGCTACGACACCATGGTGGGCGAACGCGGTTTGAAATTGTCTGGTGGTGAAAAGCAACGCGTGGCCATCGCCCGCACGCTGCTGAAAAATCCGCCCATCTTGATCTTTGATGAAGCGACATCTGCATTGGACAGCAGCAACGAGCGTGCGATTCAGGCCGAGTTGCGCGATGCCGCCCACAACAAAACCACCTTGGTGATTGCGCATCGCTTGTCCACCGTGGTGGACGCTCATGAGATCGTGGTGCTCGATGCAGGCCATGTGATCGAGCGCGGCACCCACATGCAATTGTTGGCGGCGCAAGGGCGCTATGCCCATATGTGGTCCCTGCAACAAAGCCAGGAAGAATCGGCTTAAGGCAAATCGCCGTCTTCGGGAGGGTCAGAGTTGACGCGCGGCCCGATTTGGCCCAAGCGTGCTTTGAGGGACTGTGGTTCGCCTGTCAACAAGGCGGCGTACATGGTGGTGTTGGCCATGACCTTTTTCACATAGTCCCGGGTCTCACTGAAGGGCACACATTCGGCCCAAATAGCACCTTCCAAGACAGGTCCATTGCGCCATTTGCGGGGACGACTAGGCCCTGCGTTGTAGGCCGCCGCCGCCATGGGCATCGAGCCATGGAAGTTGTCGAGCACCATTTTCAGATAACTGGTGCCAATCGCAATATTGGTGTCACGCGAATTCAATTGATCGGTTTGAAAATTTTTCATTCCCGATTTCTTGGCAGTCCATTTGGCGGTGGCAGGCATGACCTGCATCAAACCCGTGGCGCCGACGCTCGATCGTGCATCGGTGATGAAACGACTTTCTTGACGAATCAGTCCGTAGATATAGGCGGGATCGAGTCGAAGCTCTTTGGCGCGTTCCATCACCACCGATTGGTGGGGTGTGGGAAAACGGTGCGCCACATCAGATGGCGAGGTGCGTTCACTGGTGTTGATGCAGCGATCCCATATTTCGAGTTCACACGCCCACTGCGAGGCCGCCAATTTTTCGCGATCGGTCCAGCGGCCTTTTTGACCTTGGGGATTGACAAAGCTGGTGCCGTAATTCCATTCGCGCACGCCATCTTGGCGCAAACCTATGCGAATGGCATAGACCGCTCTTTGCAGCACAGGGTTGTTTTTCACCGTGGCCATTTCAGTGGCTGTGGGAGCAGGGGGGCGGGCGGGCACCATGATTTTGCGACCCAGTTCTTCTTCGGCCAATTGCTCATAAAAACCATGCGGCCCGGCAATGCTTTGCAAGGCAGCCAGCGCTTGCGCGGTGCTCGAGCCTGTGGGCGTGGCGCGTGCCAAAGCAGCGCGGGCGTGCCAGTACAACCACACCGGTTCTTTTTGAGCCGATGGGCTCATGGCTTCGATGGCCGATGCCACCACCGACCAACGCGGTTTGTCATCTGCGCGCAGCGCGGCCCGCGCCTTCCAAGCCAACATCTCGTCGGTCAACCCATCGCCATGGCCAGCCAATGCGAAATACGACAAGGGGTTGCTGTCCAGCTTCATGGCCGCTTGCCGACCGATGACACCCCACACCCATTGCCTTTGTTCGCTGTTAAGTGATTGACCTGTTTTACCGTTCATTTGTTTGGCGGCCACCTCAAAGTCGTTGGCTGCGATGCGCACCAAAGCCAAGGTCATCCATTCAGAGGACTCCTTACCAAGGGAGGGTGCGCGCAACAACAGAAAACGGGTGGTGTTGGCAAACACCTCGTCCATCACATTCATGCTCTGACCGGACACCATGCGCGCCGCATCTTTGGCGGCTTGTTTGCGGTTGAACTCCGACATCAGCCGTGCTTTGCGCCAAATGTCTGTGGGCGGCACACGCTTGGCCAACAACAGTTGCTCCACCGCAAAGGTGCAACCTTCATCGGCTTGGCGCTGCGTCAACCAAGTTTGACGAATCGATTCTTCTTGGGCTTTGGTGTTGACGAATTTCTTTTGGCTGCTTTCAAGCCATGCGTCATAACAAGCCACTTCCTTGTCGTCTTGCATGCGGTAGAGCGCGTGCTCACGCTCAAATTGCGACCAATCTTTGCGTTGACCCAACACCAACAACCAGTCGTTGCGCAGGCGGTCTTCTTGGTAGGTGCCCGCATAGCGGTTGAGAAACTCTTTGATTTCCACATCAGCGGCGTCCCCGAGTCGGGCGCGCAATTCCCAATAGGCCGCCCAGGGTTCGAGCACATGCCCGCGAGTTTGGGGCAGCAGTTGGGTGAGTTTTTTGCGGTCATTTTGAGCAAACGCCTGTGCCATGTCTAAAAACACGGCGTCGGATTTGTCCAGGGAAGCAGCAGCGAAGACCGGGGGTGTTGAGAAAAAACCGACACCCAGCAAGCAAGCCAGGCTGTAGCGAACAAGGAATGCGACCATGACACAATCAAGAGACTCAACAGAAGGGGTGCATTCTCCCATGGACAAAAAAGCCTTGCGCCAAGAATTGATTCAAGCACGCTTGGATTTGCCCGACCGCGCGCAGCGCGCCGACTTGTTGCAAAGGGTGATGCGCATCTGGTTGTTTGACCGCAAAGAAACCGTGATCGGTGCTTATTGGCCGATCAAGGGCGAGTTTGATCCTTTGCCAGCCTTGCATCGCTGGAAGGAAGACGGTGAATTGTTGGACGACCCGGTGTTGCGCCGCATCAGCCTGCCCGTGGTTGACAAGGCAACCAAAACCTTGCGCTTTCACGCCTGGTACCCCGGTTGCGACATGGAAGAGGATGCCTACAACATCCCCAAGCCCAAAGACACCGAAGTGGTGGTGCCCACGCTGTTGTTCGTGCCTTGCGTGGGTTACGGGCCGGGTGGCTACCGCTTGGGTTATGGCGGCGGCTTTTACGACCGCACCCTGGCCCAGTTGCAACCCCACCCATTCACCGTGGGCTTGGGTTTCACCAGTGGTTTTTTGCCCGACTTTGCGCCGGAACCGCACGACGTTGCGCTGGATGCATTGCTGAATGAAAACGGCGTGGTTTGGCCGGTTGGTTATTGAGACGGTCCGTCACGCATGATCGCCTGGGTTTGCTGGGCTTCTTGAATGACCCATTCGCTGAAGGCTTTCACCTGCGTTCGAGGTGTTTTGCCGCCATCCACCAGCAACCAATAAGCCATGGGTGAGTTCTTCTGATCTTCTGGAAGCACCTCGATCAAAGAACCATTGGCCAAACTGTCGGCAATCAATGGTGGTCGAGCCAACACCACGCCCTGGCCATTCAATGCGGCTTGCACCATTTGGTAGGCGTAGTTGAAGTAAATCCAACTTTGTGGCTGAAAACCTTGCAACCCATGGGCTTGCAGCCAATGACGCCAGGTGCGCCAGTCCAGGTGTGATGTGTGGGGTTCGCTGGCTTCGATCAGCGTGAAGCGACTCAAGTCGGCTGGCGATTTGATCGGCCCGAGTTGATTCAACAAATGCGGACTGGCCACCACCACCAATTGGTCATCAAACAAACGCAAGGCGTTGCCAGGCATGCGATCGGCTGGGCCGTAACGAATCGCAATGTCAATGTCCGAGATGCTCAGATCAATGGGTTTGTCATTGGCGTCGATGCGGATGTCGATCTCTGGATGCGCTTGTTGAAAATTCGACAATCGCGGTATCAACCACATCGATGCAAAAGAGGCGAAGGTGGAGACGGCAATCGATTTGCGTCGGCCTGATTGACGAACTTGCATGACCGTGTTGTCGAGTTCTTGAAGGACGGCACTGGTGGTTCGCAACAGATGCAAGCCTGCTTCGGTCAATTCCACGGTGCGCGAATGACGCAAGAACAAAGACATCCCCAATTCTTCTTCGAGGGACTGAATTTGCCGACTCACAGCCGACTGGCTCAAGGCCAATTCTTCTGCCGCAGCTCGAAAATTCAACAACCTGCCGGTGCATTCAAAAGCACGCAGAGGACCGATGGACAGTGGACGTGTGCGTAGATGTGACATGAATCGAGGTTAACGGTTGACCTGCATGTCATCAATGCCAAATGCGCATCAAACAACAGCATTTTTTGCATTGGACACACCAAGAGAAGCGTTACATGATTCATGCCCTGCATCAAAAAAAGGGTTTGCCCATCATGAACAAGCCGTGGAACAAATCGTTCGAGGTGACTCGTGCCATGTCCTTCAAGCCTCAAACCGATCATCTGCTGACTGTGTTGCAAGGACGGGCTTGGGTGACCTTGCGGGGTGAGATGGCTCAAGACAACCCCGATTACTTTCTTGAAGAGGGTGCCACCCTGTGCGTTCAAGCGGGGCAACATGTGGTCATTGAATCTTGGGCGCGTCACGCCCTGGACCCGCTGGAGGTGCAATGGCAAATTGCTTATGATGCTTTGGTTGTTTCAACCCCAGACCAAGGTATTGCATGTCCACCACCACCAAGGCTTTTGCCAGCCAAAGCGACCTGAGCGACAAGACCATCAGCTTCACCCAACTCAGCCAGCACTGTTGGGCCTACACCGCTGAAGGCGACCCCAACTCGGGCGTGATCATTGGTGACCAGTACATCTTGGTGAGTGATGCCACCGCCACGCCTCTGATGGCCAAAGACCTGATCGCCAAAATCCGAACTGTGAGCGACAAGCCGATCAAATACGTGCTGCTCACCCACTACCACGCGGTGCGTGTCTTGGGGGCCAGCGCTTATGCCGCTGAAGGGGCCACCGAAATCATCGCCAGCAAAGGCACCTACGACCTGATCGTCGAGCGCGGAGCGCAAGACATGCAAAGCGAGATGGACCGTTTCCCTCGTTTGTTCCGAGGTGCAGAGAGTGTGCCTGGCTTGACCTGGCCCACCATGGTCGTCGGAGATGGCCAGCCCGGTCGTCAGGGGAGTTTGCGCATCGACTTGGGTGGTGTTCAAGTGGATATTTGGCACCCTGGTGCTGGGCACACCAGTGGCGACACCATCGCTTGGGTGGAAGCCGAAAAAGTGTTGTTCAGCGGTGATTTGGTCGAGTACCAAGCGGGTGTGTACACCGGTGACGCCCACCTGGCGCAATGGCCCGCCACTTTGGAGGCCTTGCGTGCCTTGAATGCCGAGGCCATCGTGCCAGGGCGTGGTGAGGCCATGCGTGGTCGCGCCGATGTGAACAAAGCTTTGGATTACACCAAGTTGTGGGTGGAAACCTTGTTCAAGTGTGGCCAAGAAGCCGTGGCCCAAGGCATGGACTTGAAAGCAGCCATGGCGCATACCCGGGTGCACATGGACCCGGTGTTTGGTCAGGTGTTCATCTACGAACACTGCTTGCCGTTTGATGTCAGCCGTGCTTATGACGAAGCCCAAGGCATCCGCAACCCGCGCATTTGGACGGCCGAGCGCGACAAAGAAATGTGGGCTTCTTTGCAGTCCTGAAGTCAGCCAGAGGTGCGCATCATCTTGCGCACATCTTCCTCATAGCCTTTCAACACCTTGACCGCATGGGCGCGTTGTGAAGCGCTGGTGGCGTTGTGGAATTGGGCTGCCGCTTCGCAATTGATGTGTTGCCGTTTCCTCAAATAAGCGGCGTAGTTTTCATCGGGTGTGTGCAAGCTGCGGTCGAACCATTCGCGCACCAAGACCGCGGCATCACTGATCGCGGGTTGCTTGCTGGCAATGGCTTGCAAGACCTGGGCGGCATCGGCTTGTTGGCGCAAACGCTCGTCCCATGTTTTGCGGATATCAAAGCCCGATGACTGGGCCAATTGACGAAGCAGGGTTTTTTGCGAGGAACTCAGTCGGCCGTAGATGCGCTCGGCATTCTCTTGGCCCTTGTCGGTTTGCACATCGAGTTGGTCTTGGGCTGACCCGTCCATTTGCCATTCGTCACGCCACTTTTGATTTTCTTTGTCAAAACGTTTTTTCAGCACACGGAATTGGTCGGCTTGCAAGCTCAGGGCCAAGCGCACGGTGGGCGCTTCCATCTGCGACGCCACCGGCGTCAAGCTCTCGCGCATCTCGTCAAACCATTTGCACACCTGCGCGGCTTGGACCGGGCCAGGCGCCACGGCTTGCATCTCCTGCAGCCAATGCACATACAGCGGGAGCTGCTGTTGCCGGTGCCAGTTTTGCACTTGCGTCAAATCAGCCACCACCTGGCGCTCTTGGGCGCTGCTCAAGTCCAAATGCGGGTTGAGCCAAGTGAACAGCACCAGTTGCGGCCCGTTGTTGTAGCCGGTCACCACCAAACTGCAGCCGCTCAAACCCCAGGCCAGCAACAGAACCAGCCAACGGGCGCGCGCGCCCAGGCCGCCCAAGCGCTGATTGATAATCCGGGCAACACAAGGAAGCAAGTTCATGGCATTCGTGGATGTGGTGGTGATGGCGGCGGGCAAAGGCACCCGCATGAAAAGCAGTATGCCCAAAGTTTTGCACCGTTTGGGTGGAAGGGCTTTGCTGCAGCATTTGATTGACACGGCCGCCCAGATCCAGGCGCGTCGGGTGGTGGTCATCACGGGCCATGGGGCCGAACAAGTCGAAGCCACATTGCAAGGCCAAGCGCATTTGCAATGTGTCCGTCAAATGCCGCAACTGGGCACCGGTCATGCCATGCAACAGGCCCTGCCGGTGTTGGACGATGACGGTGTCACCTTGGTCTTGTCGGGGGATGTGCCCTTGATTCAAGCCGACACCTTGCAAGCTTTGTTGCGCTTGTGTGATGGTCAGCACTTGGCTTTGCTCACCCTGCACACCCCCACACCCGCAGGCTATGGTCGATTGGTGCGCCATGCCGACCAGGTGAAAGCCATCGTGGAAGACAAAGACGCCACCCCTGCGCAACGTCAAATTCAAGAGATTTACAGCGGCATCATGGCTGTGCCCACGCGATGGCTGCGGGCTTGGTTGGCTCGGCTCGACAACCACAATGCCCAACAAGAGTACTACCTGACCGACGTGGTGAAGTTCGCAGTGGCCGATGGCTGCCAAGTGCTGGCGCATGGCATCACCGAGGCTTGGCAGGTGGAAGGTGTCAACAACCCGGTGCAACTCGCCGCGTTGGAGCGCGCTTATCAACACTTGCAAGCCCAAGCTTTCATGAACGCGGGTGTGCGCTTGGCCGACCCCGCCCGTTTTGATGTTCGCGGGACGCTCAGCTGCGGTGCAGATGTGGAGATCGATGTCAACTGCGTGTTTGAAGGCGTGGTGCACTTGGGCGATGGTGTTCGCATTGGCCCCCACTGCGTGATTGCCAATGCCCACATCGGTGCAGGCACGGTGATTCAAGCGTTCAGTCACATCGACGGGGAACAGCAAACCGTGAAAGTGGGACAAGATGCGCGCATCGGTCCCTTCGCCCGCTTGCGACCCGGCGCCGATTTGGGTGATGAGGTGCACATAGGCAATTTTGTCGAAGTGAAAAACACCACCATGGCCAAAGGGGCCAAGGCCAATCACCTGGCCTATTTGGGCGACGCCACCGTCGGCGAGCGCGTCAACTATGGCGCGGGCAGCATCACAGCCAATTACGACGGTGCCCACAAACACCGCACCGTCATCGAAGCCGATGTGCATGTGGGCAGCAACTGTGTGTTGGTCGCCCCCGTCACCATTGGCGCAGGTGGCACGGTGGGCGGTGGC
>JACCDI010161975.1_pt1 | contig 11459 bp, 10 predicted proteins | sample 7442791 | NCBI WGS metagenome assembly JACCDI01 (sample SAMN15323434, study PRJNA562643) | freshwater metagenome | isolation source: river surface water | place: USA:Blue River Watershed | collected 2017-08-15
CCGATATGCAGGGTTTACCACCGGCGCTAAATCGCGGATTTGGCGGGTCAACTTTAGCCGAGGCTTTATATTATTTTGATCGCATGGTGGCGAAGTATCAGCCGAAATGGGTGATCATGTATGAGGGGGACAATGATTTGGCCAAGGGGAAAACTCCACAGGTGATTGCGGCGGAATACGATGAATTTAAAGCGCGTTTAGCCAAGCAGGTTCCAGGAGCCAAATTAGTTTTTGTTGCCGCTCGGCCGAGTTTAGCGCGCACCGCTTTGCTTGAAAAACAGCGCGAATTGAATGGATTAATTAAGGCTAAAGGCGACTATTTCATTGACATGCATTCTCCATTTTTCTTGCCCGATGGAACCTTAATGCAAGATATTTTTGTGGCCGACAAACTTCATTTGAATGAGAAGGGCTATGTGATTTTTGCGAATCAAATTCGCGCATTTGTGCTAAAATATGTTAAGTAAATTTAAGCAAACAGAACTTTGGTTGCCAGGAATTTCCGTTGACTGTGTGATTTTCGGTTTTCATGAAGATCAACTAAAGGTCTTATTGTTGAAATTTCAAAACACACATGTCTGGTCCTTAGCTGGAGGCTTTGTGGGTATTGAAGAAAATGTAGATCAAGCGGCAGCCCGAGTTTTGCTTGAGCGAACGGGATTGTCAGATATATATTTGGAGCAATTTTACACCTTTGGTGATTTAGAACGCAATGACCGGGCAGCGGAAGAACATCGTGGCGTAAATTCGGCGATGGGCATTAATGATCATGATTTATCCTGGATGGCAAAGCGTTACATTACCATCGGATATTACGCCTTAGTAGACTATTCGAAAGTGATAGTTAATCCCGGAGAGTTCTCTGATGCAGCGGAGTGGGTAGATATCGCGGCCCTGCCTCATCTCTTTTTAGATCATAATAAGATTGTGAATAAGGCTTTGGAGACATTAAGACAATCTTTAGATGAGAAATTAGCGGTGTTTAATTTACTCGGGGATACGTTTACGATGTCTGAGATACAAATGGTCTATGAAACGATTTTAGGAAAGAAATTAGTGCGGACAAATTTCCAGCGCAAGATGTTAAGTTTGGATATTCTCGAGCGGATTGAAAAGAAATTCACTGGAGGAGCACATAAAGCTCCGTATGTATACCGTTTAAAATCGTAGGAATCGGATTTATGGTTTTAAGCTTTGGCAATCCTTTGAGGTTTGCCAAAGCTAAGGGGGAAAAGAGCGTTTTCCTATTCCAAATACGCATACAATAAAAAAGGCCAGTAAACTGGCCTTTTGCTTTATCCCATATTATGATAGACGTTTTGCACATCGTCATCCTCCTCAAGTCGCTCAATTAGTTTTTCCACATCAGCAACCTGTGCATCCGATAATTCTTTTGTCTCATCGGGAATACGTTCGAAATCCGCACCCATTAATTCATACCCTCGCTCCTCTAAGAATTTTTGAATTCCTCCAAAAGCCGTGAACTCTCCATAGATATTGATTTGATTCGTCTCCTCATCTAAGAATACTTCGTCGCCACCTAGGTCAATCAACTCAAATTCCAATTCTTCCAAATCGATCTCCGGTTTGGCAGCAATTTTAAAAACTGATTTACGGGTGAAGATGAAGTCCAGCATCCCCGTGGTTCCTAATGATCCGCCACATTTGGTGAATGAAGAACGGATGTTGGCCACGGTGCGGTTTATATTATCTGTGGTAGTTTCCACTAATATCGCAATGCCATGTTGGGCATATCCTTCATATACAATCTCTTTGTAATCCTCCTGGTCCTTGGAAGTTGCCCGTTTGATAGCTCTCTCCACATTCTCCTTAGGCATATTAACAGCCTTTGCATTTTGGATAATCGCACGCAAACGCGAATTGGAAGTGGGATCGCCACCACCCGCTTTTACGGCAATTACAATGTCTTTGCCAATTTTAGTGAAGGTTTTGGCCATTTGGCCCCAACGTTTAAACTTTCTCGCTTTTCGGAATTCGAAGGCTCTTCCCATGGGTAGTCTCGGTTAAATATGGTGCAAAAATAATCAAGCCCTATAAGACCCACAAGTCCCTCATGAAAATAACTTATCTTTGAATTTCTGTTAGACCTATTTGAAACGTATGAATCGACTGCTACTTCTCACATGCTGGTTAATTGGCTTTATTCATATGGCCAATGCGCAAAAAATCAATGAGCGATTCCAAGTAAATATTAAAAAAACAACGGGGCCTATTAAAGTCGACGGTGTGATAGATGAAAACGCTTGGTTGGAATCTGCCGCAGTGAGCGATTTCGTGATGTGTAATCCCTATGACTCTTTGTGTGCGCAAGTACGCACGGATGTGAAAATTGCGTATGACGATAAATACATCTACATCTCAGCAGAATGTTTTTTGAAAGAACCAGGAGCTTATGTGGTGGAATCGATGAAACGGGATTTTGGCTTTGGAGTAAATGATAATTTTCTAGTCTTTATCGATACGTTTGAAGATAAAACCACCGGTTTTGCTTTTGGTGCGAATGCTGCAGGTGCACAATGGGACGGCCAAATGTCCGAGGGCTTCCGTGTCAATTTAAACTGGGATAACAAATGGGAATCGGCTACTACCTACAAAAAGGATTCATGGATTTTCGAGGCAGCCATTCCATTTAAGTCGATTCGCTATAAGGATAATATTAAACGCTGGGGCATCAACTTCTCCCGCTATGATTTAAAGGCCAAAGAAAAATCAGCTTGGGCGCCCGTGCCGCGTCAATTTCCCACTGCTTCGCTCGCTTATGCTGGGGTGCTTGTTTGGGATACACCGCCTCCGGCACCTAAAAAGAATATCTCAGTTATTCCATATACCTTATCTGGTGTCTCAGCGAATTACCGCTCGGATAAACCTACGGCCTTCCGGCAGCAAATTGGAGGGGATATCAAGGTGGCGATTAATTCGGGTTTGAATTTGGATATGACGATAAATCCAGATTTTTCGCAGGTGGATGTGGATCGCCAACAAACCAACTTGGATCGCTTTGAATTATTTTATCCTGAAAGAAGGCAGTTTTTTATTGAGAATTCGGACTTATTTGATGGTTTTGGAACGGAAAATATTCGGCCATTTTTCTCTAGAAGAATTGGTTTAACCATCAATCCTCAAAATGGAAATTATGAGCAAACGCCCATTACGTATGGCGCTCGTTTGAGTGGTAAATTAAATCAAGATTGGCGTATCGGTGCTTTGAATGTTCAATCTGAACGAATTGATGCGAAAGGTATCCCCACACAAAATTACTCCATGGTTGCTTTGCAGCGGAAGTTATTTGCGCGGTCAAACTTTGGTATGTACATGGTGAATAAACAGTCGTTTAGTACCCCTGAATTGCAAAAAAAGTATGGCTTTCAATCCTACAACCGGGACGTTGGCTTTGAGTATAACCTCGCATCAGCCAATAATTTTTGGACTGGATCTTTGTTTTATGCCAAAACATTAAGTCCCTTAGACAAACCAAGGGATTTTTCGCAGGCAGCATCTTTGATATATGGCGACAACAATTGGGTTTTCTCCATCAAAGAACAGTGGGTAGGCGAGAATTACAATCCGGAAACGGGGTATGTTCCCCGCGTAAATTATTTCCAGGTGCAGACAGATGGAGCTAAAATCTTTTATCCGAAGAATAAGTCCATCAACCTATTTTATTCCTCATTAAAACTCATGACGATGAACTTGTGGAATAATCAGGGTCAATATACGGACAACACGAGTTATGTCTCTTATGAGGGAACGATGAAGGATCGGTCCACATTTGGTGTTTATTTATCGTATGATTTTGTCAAGTTGCAAGATGATTTCGATGCGACTCGGATGCGCAAAGCAAAGGTTTTGAAAGGTACCGAACATGATTGGTATGCGGTGAATATGCGCTATGGTTCATCACCTATTAAGTTATTCACGTATGCAATCACGTCCCGTTTCGGTGGATATTTCGGGGACGGTTGGCGTACCGGAATCACCGCAGATATTGGTTATCGATTCCAGCCATTCGGTGCGATATCGATGGCAGTAGATTATAACGATATTCAAAATGTGTATATTCCTGCAACGGACAAAGCGGCCGCCAATAAGATCTCCTCGCAGTTCTGGATTATTCGCCCGAAAGTGGACATTACATTTACTAATAAATTATTTTTTGCGACCTTCTTTCAGTTGAACCAACAAAACAATTTCATGAATCTGTATATGCGCTTGCAATGGCGTTATAAACCAGCCTCTGATTTATTTGTGGTTTACTCGGATAATTACAGTCCAAATAATTTTCAAATTCGTGATCGAACCGTAGTGTTGAAATTGAATTATTGGCTTAATTTGTAAAAATTTAAACGAAAACGTATTATGAAAAAGTACCTAGTTATTTTAATGAGTGTGTTGAGTTTTGGTGCATTCGCGCAAAAAGCGCCAGCATCTCCACCGGCTGTTGTTATTCAAAAGGTGGGTAAGACTGAAGTAATGGTTAAGTATGCAAAGCCATCTGTCAAAGGACGTTTGGTATTTGGTACGAAAGAGCAAAAAGCTTTAGTTCCTTTCGGTGAAGTTTGGAGAACAGGAGCCAATGAGGCAACAACAATCGAATTTTCGAACGATGTGACGATTCAAGGAAAGCCGTTGGCCAAAGGTGTTTACTCTGTGTTTTCAATCCCTAGCCCTACTGAATGGACGATTATTTTTAATAGCGATCCAAAGCAATGGGGAGCCTACACGTATAAAGCAGAAAAAGATGTTTTGCGTGTAACTGGAAAAGTTAGCGAGCATGCGATGACTGAGCAGTTCAACATCGGTGTATCTCCAGAAGGACAAATTACCTTTGATTGGGATAAATCATCTGTTTCGATCTATGTGAAATAAGTGATTCAAATTCTTTTTAAAAGCGACTCCAAAAGGGTCGCTTTTTTTATTGCTTAATTTCTTTTGTTTCCCTATTTTTACCCAATTGTGAGGTTTACCTCTATCATGTTTAACGTACTCCTATGAAAAAAGTATTGATCGCCGAAGATAGTTCTGTCATTCAAAATTTAGCGCGTAAAATTTTAGAATTCCAAAATTTTGAGATTCACGCAGTTAAGAATGGCCAACAAGTATTAGACGAATTAGTTAAAGCTGATTTTGACATACTTTTATTAGACATCAATATGCCTGTCATGGATGGAATGGATTGCGCTAAAGCTGTTCGTGCCTTAGCAGATACCAAAAAATCTAAAATTCCCATGATTGCCATTACTGGAAATGCGCGCAATTACTCCATGGAAGATTTCAAAGCAGTAGGTTTCGACGATTTTTTAGCGAAGCCACTTAATTTTGATGCGCTTGTTTCGACAGTTAAGTCATTAACTGAATAATTCGATGGCCCAGATCCAGGTAAGGTTTCTGGGTACCGGGACTTCGCAAGGGATTCCGATGATTGCATGCACCTGTGAAGTTTGTCGCTCCACGGATCCATGTGATCAGCGCCTTCGCGTTTCGATGCATATTGAAACCGAAGGGAAAAGTTTTATCATTGATACGGGGCCTGACTTTCGCCAACAAATCTTACGGGCGGGTATTCAGCGAGTAGATGCCGTTTTATATACCCACGAACATAAGGATCATACCGCAGGTATGGATGATATTCGAGGATTTAATTATGCTCAAAAATCAAGTATTCCATTATATGCACAAGCTCCCGTTATCGAGCAATTGAAGCGTGAATTTGCCTATGCATTTGCTGAAGATAAATACCCTGGTGTGCCTGAAATCGAGGTGCATGAAATTGAAAATAAGCCATTTACGATTGCGGGTGTCACCATTACACCCATTTTAGTTAAGCATTATTATTTAGATGTATTAGGTTTTCGTTTTGGCGATTTCACCTACATCACTGATGCTAATTTCATCTCCGATGAAGAGCTAGAAAAAGTCAAAGGATCTAAAGTCCTGGTGATTAATGCCCTTCGAAAAACAACACATATTTCGCATTTTACCCTCGACGAAGCACTCGAGGTTATTGATAAAATTAAGCCAGAAAAGGCTTATATAACCCATATCAGTCACATGATGGGCATGCATGCAGCAGTGGAAAAAGAACTGCCGGCACATGTACATTTGGCCTATGATGGATTGACTTTAGCGGTATAACTCATGAATTTTCAAGCGGTACTTTTTGATATGGATGGTGTGGTGGTGGATAACTTACCCTATCACGTGGACGCTTGGTTGCTTTTTTGTGAACGCAAACAAATTCCCTTGACCCGAGAGATTTTTTACCGGGAGTTAAACGGTATGAATTCCAAAGATACCTTTGAATGGTTTTATAAGCGGGAGTTATCCCGTGCAGAGGTGGAGGTACTCGAGGATGAAAAAGAGCTTATTTACCGCGCATTTTATCGGGATCATCTCAAACCAGCACCGGGTCTAATAACATTTCTTAAAGATCTTCGAGACCATGGCATAAAAACTGCGCTAGCTACTTCAGCTGGACCAGGTAACATTGATTTCATCGTTGACGGTTTAGGTATTCGTGATCAATTCGATGCGATTATCGGCGGGGCAGAGGTGCAGAAAGGGAAGCCAGATCCTGAAATTTATGTGAAAGCGGCTGGGCTTGTTGGCATTGAACCTGCAGCCTGCTGGGTTATCGAGGATTCTTTACAGGGAATTGCCGCGGGTCAAGCTGCCGGGATGCGAGTGGTCGGAATTAGTACTTCGCATACCCCAGCGGAATTAGCGCATACAGATTTGGTTCGGCCCGATTTTATGCAATTATTTAAGACATTAGTTAATTTTCATTAATACCTACTTAATTTTATCCGATGAATAGATTTTACTTTTTCGTGCTTGTTTTTTGCTGTATGGCAGGATCTGTCTTAGGACAAAAAAGCTTCCCCATGGAGTTTAAGCCGGGCCAACAAGTCGAAGAGTATACGCCCGAGAAGTCGGGGATTCACCGTGAATTGCCAGCCGGTTATTCACAGCGAATCTTAGAGGAGGCAAAAAATCGGGCAGCTATGGCCACTTTTGCCACCAAAGGTACCCAAAGTTCAACTCAGGTTCTTGTTTCATACGATACACCTCCGCCGGCCAATGTAAAAGCGGTGTTTGAAAAAGCTGCAGCGGTATGGGCCAATACACTTATATCCGATGTGCCCATTCAGATTTTTGTTCGTTGGCGCTCATTAGCTCAAGGAGTTTTGGGCAGTGCGGGTGCAGCTACCGCGGTACGTAATTTTGCGGGTGCACAACGTCTGAATACCTGGTATCCTATCGCACTGGCTGAAAAAATGTCTCACCGTAATCTCAATGGTACAGATCCTGATGTGGTGGCAACCTTTAATTCGGACTTTTCAGATTGGTATATTGGAACAGAAGGTGCGCCTACGGCCAGCCAAATTGATCTTTATTCGGTTGTTTTACATGAATTTGGACATGGCCTCGGATTTATTGGGGAGTTAGGTTTAACAGATGATCAAAGCAAAGGAGAATATGGTCTTCCCGGGATTTTCGATCAATTTGTTCAAAATGCTGCCGGGATTTCCGTGACAGATACCCTCAAGATTTCTAATCCATCCGTCGACTTAAAGACAGCCATTACCTCGCCTAATCTCCAATTAGTTTCTCCTAAGATTCTACAGAATAATTCGCGAGCTAATGCTATCTTATACTCGCCGCGTACCTATTCAGCCGGATCTAGTGTGTACCACGTAGATCAAGCGACGTATAAAGTAGGCGATCCAAATGCCTTAATGACTCCTCAAATTGCTCGAGGTGAGATTACGCCGCAAGTTGGCCCGATCGTCACCTCCGCGTTCGCTGATTTTGGTTGGTATTCGACCAATATCATCGCAACAGATTTACCTGATTCGGAAAATACGACTTCAGATATCTCCATTTCTGCCACTGTTTATTCGGATACTTTATTGGCTGAAAATTCTGTCAAATTAATGTTATCCATCGATAAAAGTATTTTATCGGCCACTTCAATGCCCCTAACCCGAGCAGGCAATGTGTATACCTATAAATTACCACCAGCTGCTGGGAATCGTACTGTTAGGTATTATTGGATGGCGAATGAGGCATCAGGTAAAAAAGTGACCACGCCCGCTGAGGCACCTGTGATCGCGAATACGAATTTTGGTAGTTTTTATCAATTTGCGATTGGTGCGGATACGGTTAAGCCGAAAGTGGCGTATGCGAACCGACTGAACTACATATTTTCTTCACAGACCACGGTTCCGTTGACAACGCTTTTAGCATCCGATAATATCGGCTTGAGTGCGGTTTACATGGAATATGCGATTAACAATGGGCCGCTGAAGCGTAAAGACTTCCAATTGGTCGCTGGTACGACAACAAGTTTTTCAAATGCATTCAATTTTACCGCTGGTGAAATTAAAGCGGGTGATGTCATTACCTATCGGGTGATTGTGCAAGATGCTGCCAAAATAGTAAATACCGTAACTAGTCCGAGTTCTGGATTTTTTCAAATTAAAGTGCTGGGTATTTTGCCTACGGAAACTACCTACATACAGTCTTTTGATTCGAATTCATCAGATTTCTATTTGAAGGGTATGAGTATCGGAAGGGCTGCTGGATTTTCAACATCCGCGTTGCAAACCGCGCATCCGTATGCGGATGGTTCAGAGGAATCATACGATGGAGGCAACGGAACAGATAAGTTTACAAATTCAGATGCTGTTCTGCTTAAGCCAATTAAGCTGAACGCGAATAAATCCATCATGAGTTTTGATGAAATCGTATTAGTAGAACCCGGGGAGAAAGGTGAGCCGTTTTTAAATTCAAATGGTACCGTTAATCGCAGTTTCTTTGATTATGTAATTGTTCAAGGATCAAATGATGGCGGATTGACTTGGTCAAACTTCTTGGATGGCTGGGATTCAAATGCGGCTTCCATTTGGTTAAATGCCTGGAATAGTGCGGTAGATAATGATGGTAACTCAACGGCAACTCCCACAGCTGCATTGATCAGAAGTCGTGAAATCAATTTGCTTTCCTCTGGGAAGTTTAAATCTGGTGACCAAGTGCTCATTCGTTTCCGCTTGCATGCGGATGTAGGCGCGCATGGCTGGGGTTGGTCTGTTGACAATCTGAAGATTCAAGAACCCATTATCCCTGTCGATTTAGATAAAGATGGTGTTGATGATTCGATTGATAAATGTTTGGGGACAGCCCCTGGTGACAAAGTAGATGCGAATGGCTGTTCTGAAGTCCAAAAATGTGCATTCAATGTACCATTTTTATTTAAGCAGTCGGAGCAAGTACTTGCCGCTACTTCGGAGTATCCCGGGGTAACCTTCATTTGGCTACGAAATGGAACTGTGATTCCAGGCCAAAGTTCATCCACCTTGACCACCACTGAGCCGGGAGTATACACGGTAAAAGCGCAGGTGAATGCTGTTTGTGCGACTGGTTTATCGAATGCGATTACCATTGTTATTTTAAGTAATGAGCCGAGTGCAATAGGGGCAGGCGTTACGCTGAGTCCAAATCCGACTAATGGTCGCCTACGCGTGCAAGCTAGCTTAGCTCCTGATGAACGAAGTGTCATGTTACGGGTGTTGGATATGCAGGGCAAAGTGATGCTACGTCCGGAATCTATTCCTGTTCAAGGCCAACTAGACTACATGTTGGACTTAAGTGAGCAAGCAGCAGGTTCGTATGTCATTGAGCTTAGAACGGAAAAACGGGTGATTAATCGGCGTGTGATTTTGGTGAAATAGCTAGGTGGTTTTTTCCTTGCGAAGCTTTTTAATTATCTTTGCAGTTCAACCGAGTAATCGGTATCATTAAATAAATTGTCTATGTCTTGGTTTACGCGAAAGGATAAAGGGATTCAAACCCCAACAGAGTTTAAACGTGATTCTCCAGATGGTCTTTGGTATCAATGCCCATCTTGCAAAAAAGCCCTTCACACGCGTGAGCACCGCTTATTCGCGTTTACCTGTTCAAGCTGTAATTACCACGAAAAAATTGGTTCTCAAGAGTATTTTGAGTTGTTATTTGATCAATCTAGGTATACGGAAATCGATCCCATGATGAGTTCTGGAGACCCATTGAATTTCACAGATACCAAGAAATATACGGATCGTGTCAAAGCGACGGAAGATAAGACAGGTTTAAAAGATGCTGTTCGCGCGGCCTATGGCGAGATGAATGGCTTACCTATTACAATCGCAGCGATGGATTTCAGTTTTATTGGTGGCTCGATGGGTTCAGTGGTAGGAGAGAAAATTTCACGGGCGATCGATCATTCCCTCAAAACAAACACGCCCTTTTTGATGATTTCACGTTCCGGTGGAGCACGTATGATGGAAGCAGGATTCTCCTTAATGCAAATGGCCAAGACTTCTGCTCGCTTGGCCTTGTTGGCAGAAGCTAAAATCCCCTACATATCATTGTTGACAGATCCAACCACCGGTGGAGTTACCGCTTCATTTGCGATGCTTGGTGATTTTAATATCGCGGAGCCGGGTGCGTTGATTGGATTTGCTGGCCCACGTGTAATTAAAGAGACGATAGGAAAGGATTTGCCGAAGGGTTTTCAAAGTGCCGACTTCGTCCTGGATCATGGATTTTTAGATTTTATCGTAGATCGCAAGGAGATGAAAGACAAACTAAGCGCTTTATTGGCCATGCTCGCCAAGTAAGTATTGGCTGAAGAACATAAAAAAAACCTGGTGAAATCAATCACCAGGTTTTTTTATATCCGAGCAGGTAAATTACTCTGCAGTAGCTGCAGCAGCTGCCGCCGCCGCTGCGGTTGCAGCTTTACCTCGTGGTTTTTTCTCTTTTTCTGGTGCAGGAATAGGATCCTCAACACCGGCTAAAATACGTCCGCAATGTTCGCAAACGATTAGTTTTTTCTTGTCTTTAATGTCTGTTTGACGTTGTGGAGGTACTGAACTGAAACATCCACCACATGCACCACGCTTAACCAAAACAACCGCTAGGCCGTTGATCGCATTTTCGCGTAATTTCTCATAAGACTTCAATAGACGAGCATCCACGGTCTTAACCGCTTTTTCGCGATCTTTCAAGCCTTTTTGCTCATCTTCCTCGCTTTCGCCAATGATCACCTCAAGTTCTTTTTGCTTGATCTCAAGGTCTTTTTTGCGCTCAAATAAGTTAGATTCTACGCCAGCAACTTCATCATTTTTGTTCAAAATTTTGAAATCAATTTCTTTGATGCGCTTATCTGCAATCTCCATTTCCAACCCTTGTAACTCAACCTCTTTCGAAATTGCTTCGAACTCACGGTTGTTACGAACATTCATTTGTTGCTCCTTGTATTTCACAATTAGCTTCTCAGAATCCTTTTTAGAAACCTTGTAATTCGCGATTTGCTCTTCAAACGACGCGATTTCAGATTGGAATTTTGTTAAACGTGTTTCTAAACCTGCGATCTCACCCTCTAAATCACGAACCTC
>JACCDI012076427.1_pt1 | contig 11458 bp, 11 predicted proteins | sample 7442791 | NCBI WGS metagenome assembly JACCDI01 (sample SAMN15323434, study PRJNA562643) | freshwater metagenome | isolation source: river surface water | place: USA:Blue River Watershed | collected 2017-08-15
CCATACACCTCGTCGGTGGACACATGATGGAAGTGATGTGCGAGCTTCTGCGGCCCGTCCAGCCACACCTTCTTCGCAGCCTTCAACAGCGAGTGCGTGCCGACGATATTGGTAGTGATGAACGCGTCCGGCCCTGTGATGGAACGATCCACGTGGCTCTCGGCGGCGAAGTGCACAATCGTGTCGATGCCGTGCTCGCGCAGCAGCGCTTCGACCAGCGCCTGATCGCAGATGTCGCCCTTCACGAAACGCAGCTGCGGGTTCTCCCACACGCTCTTGAGGTTCCAGGTATTGCCGGCGTAGGTCAGCGCGTCGAGCGCGATCACGCGATCCTGGGAATGCTGCGCCAGCCAGTAGTGGGTGAAGTTCGCGCCGATGAAGCCGGCTGCACCAGTGATCAGAACGGTTCGCATGGGGGCATGTCTCTCTTGTCTCAAAGTTTCTTCATGGCGTCACGCAGCGCTTCGCGCCAGTGCACCTGCGGACATTGCAGTTCCTGCAGCGCGCGGGACTTGTCCAGCACGCTCCAGGCCGGGCGGCGGGCCGGCGTCGGGTATTGCTCCGTGGGAATCGGCTGCACGGGAATCGCGTGCTCCAGCAGGCCGAGGCGCAGCGCCTCTTCCTGAATCGCCATGGCGAAGTCGTACCAGCTCGCCACTCCGGCATCCGTCCAGTGAAAAATGCCTCCCGGCACCTCGTGGGCAATCAATGCATGCAGGCACTGCGCCAGACTTGCAGTGGAGCAGGGCGTGCCCACCTGATCGTCCACCACGCGCAGCGAGTCGCGCTCGCCCATCAGCCGCAGCATGGTCTTCATGAAATTCTGCTGCCAGGGGGAATACAGCCAGGCCGTGCGCACAATGGTGGAACGCTCGGGCAGCAGCTGCATCAATGCGCGCTCGCCCGCCAGCTTGCTGTGGCCATAGACGCTCAGCGGCGCCACGGGAGCGTCGACACGATACGGCCGGTTGTGCTGCCCGTCGAAGACGAAATCGGTGGAGATGTGAATCAGCTGCGTGCCGGCAGCGCGCGCCCACAGTGCCAGGTGGCGCACGCCGTGCTCATTGATGGCGAAGGCCTGGGCGGACTGCGACTCGGCCAGATCCACGGCGGTGAATGCCGCTGCATTGATCACGATGTCGGGCTGCAAGGCATTGAGGGTGGCTGTGACGCTGGCGGCGTCGGTGATGTCCATGTCGCTGCGTGTCAGCGGCAACAGCACGTGGTCTTCGAACAGAGCGGAACGCATGAGGGTCTGACCGAGCTGGCCGTTCGCTCCCGTGATCGCGATGCGTTGTCCCATCTTGTGTTCCCGTGGCGCTGTGCGCTCGCCTGTGGCGTGTTCTTGTTGGTGGTGTCTGGCGTTGTTGTTGGCGTGGTTCAGCGGCCTTCGTACACCGCCGCCTCGGCAAAGGGACGACCGTCGCGGTCCTTGGCCGACAGCACCGGCTCGGCGATGCCCAGCTCCGCCAGCGGCCAGTCGATGCCCAGGGCAGCGTCGTTCCACAACAGCGAGTGTTCGTCCTGGGGGGCGTAATAGTCGGTGCACTTGTACACCATTTCCGCGCTGTCACTGGTGACCAGAAAGCCGTGGGCAAAGCCCGGCGGCACCCAGAGCTGACGGTGATTATCCGCCGAAAGCCGCACGCCCACCCAGCGCCCGAACGTGGGGGAATGGCGCCGCATGTCCACGGCCACGTCGAGTATCTCGCCGGCGATCACGCGCACCAGCTTGCCCTGCGGCTGCTTCAACTGGTAGTGCAGGCCGCGCAGGATGCCCTTGCCCGACTTGCTGTGATTGTCCTGCACGAAACGCAGTCCGGGTGCGATGTCGGCGAAGCTGCTTTCACGCCAGGTCTCCATGAAGAAGCCGCGATGGTCGCCATGGACAGTGGGTTCGCAAAGGATGACGTCGGGAATCGCGGTGGGAGTCAGTTTCACGCTGGGGCCTGTATCAGTGCTTCTGGTTCAGTTGAGAAAGAATGCCGGGCAGCTCGTCGGCGAAGGAGCCGGCCGGATTGTAACCCAATTCATTCTGCAGCTTCTCGCAGGAAAACACCTTGTCCGTGGTCAGCGCCTGATAGGAGCGCAGCCCCGGCGCATTGCGCAGACGCAACAGGCGGCTGAGCACTTCCACCCCCGCAGCGCCGCACCAGATCAGCGACAAGGGCATGGACCAGCCCGGCACCGGCCGCCCCAAAGCACGGCGAATCGTCAGCTCCAGTCCCTTCATCGTGTAGGTCTTGCCATCGGTGACGGTGTAGATCTGCCCGTCGGCACGAGGGGACTCCGCCGCCAACAGCGCGGCTTCGCACAGATCGCGGTTGCCCACCAGCGAGAGCGAAGCGCTGGGCACGGGCAGCGGAGGGAACAGCCCGCGCTGCAGCAGCCGCACCATGACCAGCAGATTGCCCTTCATGCCCAGGCCATAGACGTTGACAGGCCGCAGACACACCACTTCGATTGCACCCGCATGGGACGCCGCGAGCAGCAGCGCCTCGGCATCGTGCTTGGCGCGGCCGTAGGCTGTCAGCGGCTCGGGCCGACTGGCATCGGCAAGGGCGCTGCTGAAGAAGACGATGCGCCGCACCCCCGCCGCGATGGCCGCTTCCAGCAGGCAGCGTGTGCCATCGACATTGGTGGCACGCATCAGCGCCTCGTCGTGCTGGTTCACATGGGCATAGGCGGCGAGATGAAAAATCGTGTCCACGCCGGCGCAGGCCCGCGCCAGCGCCAGAGGGTCCAGGATATCGCCCTGAAACGCGAGGCAGTCGCCTTCGTCCGGCCCGAAGTCCGGGCGCTGGCGGGAATAGGCATGCACCCGGCAGCGCCGCTCCAGCAGTCGCTGCACAAGACTGCGGCCGATGAAGCCGGTGGCGCCGGTGACGAGGACGGTACGCAAAGGTGCTTGCACGGGGGCTCCGGGGTTGCTGATCAAGGCTTTCTGATCAGGATGACGTTGGGGAGATTCTCGAAATGCGCATCACATGTCACAAGTTCAGCGCCGTATTCCTGGGCTGTGGCGTACACAATCGCATCCGCGGTGGCCAATTTGTATTGCCGATGCACGGCCACACTGCGCATGGCGATGGTCGTGTCCAGAGGCACGACGAGACATTTCTGCGTGAACGCCACCATCTGATCCACACGTTCTTCACCGCGTTCACGCGCGAGCCACTTGGCGAGCTCAAGCTGGACAATCGTGGGAAACACACATTGGGAGCGAACCGGAATCCGGGCAGCAAGCTGCTCGCGCAGAGGGCTTCCCGTCAACCATTCAATCCACGCGGAGGTATCGACAACACGCATCACTGCCGGTCCGAGCGATCACGGAAATCTTCAGGATTGGCGCCTGCGGCAATGCCGAACAGATCCTCCAGTTCGGGAACCGGCATCAAGAGGGCTCCATTGCCTTTCGGGATGAAGACGAACTCCTGGCCTGCTTCCCAATGCAGTTCTTCGCGGATGGTCTTGGGTATGGAGATCTGATACTTGCTTGAAAGCGTTGCGGTGACATTCATGTGCCTGCCCCTTATCGATGAAGTTCTGGTAAGAGTATAGCGGCAAAACTCTTACCACAAGCGCCAGCCATGGCTGCGGTAGAAGCGCAGCCCGGAGCGCGCGAACATGCCGATGTGGCGCAGCCCCTTGCGCGCACTGTTGCCGCCCAGATGCACGATGTGCATGGCCGGCACATAGGCCAGCAGGCCGTGGGCGTGTACGCGCAGCGACAGATCGAAATCCTCGAAGTAAAGGAAGTAAGCCTCGTCGAATCCCCCCAGTCGTTGCAGCACCTCCGTACGGAACAGCATGAAACAGCCGCTGATGATGGGGATGTTGATGCTGGGGGAGTCTTCCGGGAGATCCTGCATCTCGTACCAAGCCAGGCGCTCGCGGAACCAGCCGCGCACCCGACCAGGTGCGAAACCGCGCAGCAGGAAATCCAGCACGCTGGGGTAGCGCTTGCAGAGGTATTGCTTGTGCCCGTGGCCATCGTCAACCGCCGGGCTGAGTGCCGCCACTGCAGGGTTCTCGGCCAGATACTGCAAGCCTTGCAGCAGGCACTCGGGCGAAAGCTTCACATCCGGGTTGAGCACGAGGTGGCAGTCCGAGTTCACCTGGGCAATCGCCAGGTTGTGACCACGCCCGTAACCCACGTTGCCGTGGCCTTCCAGCAGACGAAACGCGATGTGACGCGCCCGCGCCTGCGCCGCCAGGGCATCGACCAGGGCCGAGAAGGCAGGGTCGGGGTCCGCATTGTGAACCAGGTCCACCCCCGCATCGCCGAGCCAGCCGGACTCACGCGCGGTGACGATGGCCAGCAGCAGCGACTCGACCGTGGCGCGCAGAACGGCAGGCTCGCTCTTGTACACGACGATGGAGGTGGTGAGGTGGGCCTTTGCAGAGGGGAGTGGGGATGTCACGGAGTGTGTCTTACAGCTCCACCAGCCGATCGCCAAACGGCGTGCGCACCACGCGCATGCCTGGCGGCACATCTTCCGGGGCTATGCGGCGCGGCTGAAAGCGCTCGGCATTGAAGGCGCGTCGCTCCACATTGCCCTCGCGTTCGGCTTGCGCGGCGGCGCGCAGTGCGGCGGCGAAGGGATTGTCGGGCACATCGCCGCTCTCGGCGACGGCTGCGGCCGGGTCTGTCGGTGTCTCGGCCGTGGCAGCAGGCGCTGCCGCCGGCACTGGCGCTGCCGTGGTGAGGCTCAGGTACACACGCCCATCGGCGCCACAACTCACCCCTTGATCACGCGCCCCCACGCAGGGCATGCCGGCCGGCAGAGTGATCTCGGCACGTCTGGAAGACATTGCATTGACGCGATACCCCGGAAACCCATCAATGGGCGCATCCTGCCCCACCTCGACATCCACGTGAACGATCTGGCCGGTGTTGCTGGCCAGCGTGGCGCGGTGGCGCCCGCCAATGCGCGAGGTGCCTACCAGTGTGAAGGCGGGGGTAGTCGGCATGGCGATCTGGGCCTGCTCGGGCGCGGCCTGCACGCCGAACTGCGGGGCCTGAGCACTGGCTTCCACGGGTTCGAAAAGCTGCAGTTCCTGCGCCTGCGCGAATGGGGCAGCCAGCAGAATGATGGCAAGAACACCTTGAATTGGCTTGAAAACGCGGTTCATCGCACAGATTCCTGAGAACGGGTGGCCTGCTGAAACGGCCTGGAGGCATCGTACTCCTTTGACGCAGGGCCTTCAAAAATTGTTTGGCGCGGTTGCCGGCACGAAGCACCGATGCCACCATGGGCATGCATTCTCAGCACACAGCAGGAGCAGGCGGATTGCAGGAACTACAACGCATCACCACGGGGTACGTCGACGCGGAAGACCGCATGCGTCTCACCGGAGAACTGAATTCGGGCGATACCGTGGAAGTGTGGCTCAGCCAACGCCTGTTGCTGCGACTGTTGCCTCACCTGACACTCTGGCTCGAACAGCGTGGCAGCACGGCTTTCCCCGTGGAGATCGAGCAGGCACTCGAGCAACGCGCAGCCAGCGAGAATCTTGATGCCGAGGCCCCCGTTCATCACACCGGGCAGGGCAGCTCCTGGCTGGCCCAGGCCGTGGACATGAATGCGGGGGATCACGCGATGCGCCTGGCCTTCCGCCGAGATGGCGAAACGCCCGTGACCCTCACTCTGACAGTGCGGGCCCTGCGCCAGTGGCTCGGCATTCTGCGCACCCTCTGGCAGCAAGCCGAATGGCCGAGCGAGGTGTGGCCGGAGTGGATGGGGGAGGCACAGCCCAACGCCAGTCAGGCCATTCGCCACCTTCACTGAACATCCATACCCCCCTTGCAGAGGTCGTCTTTCACGTGAACTCCATCGAAGTCGTTTCAAGAGAAGTGCATGCGCAGAAGCGTTGGCGCAGAACCGCCGGCTATCAGTTTGCTGCGGCGGATTCGATCTGCCCCCTGGTTCTGCAAGAACTGCCCAAGGCACTGATGAGTCTGCCCATTGCGTTTGTCGCCAGCGGCGAGACCTATTCTTTGGTGGCCGTGCAGGGGCTTGCGGCACACGACAACCTGCTCGTCGCACCTGATGGCGCATGGAAGGCGGGGTACATCCCAGCCGCTTATCGCTCGCATCCGTTTTCTCTCGCCGCTGACGACGCCGGACGGGAATTGCTCTGCATCGCGACAAGCAGTATCGCGGACTCCGTTCTGCCCGGTGCGGAGAGCTTTTTCGAGGAGAGTGGCGAACTGAGTGCTGCCGTGAAGGAGATCCTGCAGTTTCAGGCAGAGTATTCCAGAAACCGCAAGGCCACCGATCAGCTGTGTACCCTGCTGAAAAAGCATGACTTGATCGTGCCCTGGCCGCTGACCGTGGAAACGCCGAGTGGAAAAGTCACGCTGGATGGGCTCCATCGCGTGGATGAAGCGCGCATTGCCGGCCTGAGCAGCGAGGCACTCTGTGAACTGCGCGACGCGGGAGGGCTGGGCGTGATCTATTGCCAACTGCTTGCTATGCAGAACATTGTGCTGTTGCGCAACCTGCTCGAGGCACGTGCGCGACAGGTGAATACAACGGCCAGCCCATTCGACATCGGCCTGTTACGCGACAGCGGGACGCTCAGCTTCGAAGGCCTCTGAATACGAGACGCTTCGAAGCAGGCGGGTTTCAGATGAATTGCAGGGCTTTCATGAAGAGAAAAATATACTTCAGACTCAAGAATCCTGAGCGTTTTTCATCTTTATTTGGCGATTTCCAGAGACCTCAATATGGGAAGTTGTTTCTCAATGAATGTCTTGGCTCTAAGTTTTAGTTCACGCAGATTCTCGTCCGCTGTGGCGAGCGCTTTCCCATCCTTAAGTATTTTCTGACCTTGGGAATTCAAAATGTCCCAGCAATATTGAGCCCAGTCATCAGGATCAGGCTTACCTTTTCCAATCGCGATCAAGAATAGTTGCTCAAATCGAGAAACTGGTATGCCACCACCGGTCACTGGACTGGCAAGATATGCAATATCATCGCTGTGAATGGATTTCTGGATGAGTCTGGCATTCAGATTGATGGTCTGTTCTCGCATCCTTGTGCACACCTCTTCGGTCGCCAGGTGTATGTGGCCGGACCCGGCAAGAATTGTAATCGCCTGCAAGATCTGGTTTATCTTCACTCCAGCCGGCGAAACATGTGTTTCGATCTCGCCAATGGTATGTATCTTGTGGTCAGACAGAAATGTCAGGATCGGATTGTAAATCTCGGGCGCCATATTGGATTTGCCTATTGGCCCTGTAATTTCCAGACTGACATCTTGTTTGGCTGTAGCGAGTATGAGCTTCATCGCTCTGGCTTGCTCTGTCTGCTCGAGCACTGATAGTCGACGAGCGCCCTTAACCCAGTAATCCCTGCGGAAACCTTGATTGACTAAATAGTCTCTATAGGTTTCCTGGAACACTTTGTCTTGAATTGTCGACAAGTCCAACTGCTGCTGACTTGTTAGGTTTAGTGCGGGAATTCCATCCAGATAGTGGGCGGAACACGCGAAATCCAATTTCGCACTACTCAACTGTGAAGCGATTTCCGAGAAATAGAAGGGTTTCCAATCGCGATTGAAGTATTCATGAGCGAGGTAGTGGCGGCCTTGCTGTTTGAGTTTGCTCAGTCTATCGGCGACTGCCGGATTAGCGCGTATATAGGCCGATTTTCCTGCAACCAGGCGCTCGGCAAACTCCAAGGCACTATCCACCTTGGCCACAACTCCGGAAGCGTCGGCCGATAGCCGGGAAGCGTGCTCTGTCAGTAAGTGTCGAATGGGCATGAACGCTGACCATCCAGGTAACGCGTTATAACTAATGTAGAGCACGCCACCGACCTTGAGCTTCCGTCTAATGAAGCCTGCGAGTGCGTGACGGTTTTCGTCGTTGATCCAGCTCCATATTCCGTGCAGACCAATGAAGTCGAACTCAGGGAGATCGCTTCGATTTGCGTACTCTTGAAAAGAGTCATCGAATACAAGGAGATCGCTACCAGCAGCGTTTTTCAGGTCTTGGGCGAATGCAACTTGTGAGGGATTGAAGTCATTTCCTCGCCATTTTATGGTCGTCGCAGCCGCATGAATATTCAGACTTAATCCTTGGCCAAATCCCAATTCGCATGCTGTTTCTATTTTTGGTGCCTGGAGGCCGGCATTTAAGAATGCCAACTTTATTCTCTGGGGATTGAGCTCATTGTAGTAACCATATGTGTAACCAATGTCAGTGATATATCCCTCTGCCCAATCTGACATGCGCACTCCTCAATGCAAGTACTCGCAACTCGTTAATAATCGGTAGTCATAATAAGAAAAGGCCCCATCTGACACAAAGATCAAATGGGGCCTTTCTAACTTCGACTAATCAATAAGCAGCTAAATCGCTACCTCAGATTAAGTCAAATCAGCAAACGCTGCTGCAGTCAGTGTAGTTACGCCAGTCAGCTGGATAACCATGTCTGCAGTACCATCGCTGTTCAAGTCAACGTACAGGTTACCTGTTGTTGAATCGAGCGCTGCGGCCAGGACGACAGTTGTCGCTGTGCCGCTGTTCTGCAGGAACACAGTGGCGTCGGCGGCATTGGTGTAAACACCAACAGCGATGTCAGTCATGGTGGTAATCGCATCGAAATCAAGAACATCACCAGTCCAGTTGGCTGCAGTGGCGTTTGCGCCGTTTGCGTTAACTGCACCATTGGTGCCCTGACCGTAAGTATTGGCAACAAAGTCAGAAATCACGTCTTTGTTAACCAGAGTTGAGTCAGTTGTCGCTGCGAAAGTATAACGATCGTTGCCTGCGCCGCCTGACAGTGTGTCAGCCTCTGCACCACCGGCAATGGTATCGTTGCCTTCGCCGCCAGAGAGCACGTCCTTGCCGCTACCGCCAGTGATGGTGTCGTCGCCGGCACCGCCAGTGATGGTTGCTACTTTCGTGGCAGAAGTGATTGAGGAAGCGTTCAGCGTATCGTTACCGTTACCGCCTTTGATGGTCACATCAGAAGCTGTAACCACTGAGCTGAAAGTGACAGCACCAGCAGTTCCGATTGCCGCTGCGGTTGCACCAGTGCCTACGACACCAGAGGCATCCAGGCTGGTTACCAGAGTCAGCGTGCTACCTGTGAAGTTCACACCGTGGTTACCGCTGACGGTAATTGCAGTGGTGTTCGCAGCGTTCAGCAGAATGGTGCTGGCAGCAGTCGGGTTGGAAGCTGTGGTTGTGTCAGCAGTTGTGATGTTGATGGTTTCAACACTTGCTACTGTAGTGGCCGCAGTATTTACCAGGTTCGCAGCGCCGTTCAGCTTGATGTTCAGCACATCAGTTGCGCCTACAGCAGCGTCTTTGACCGCTACAGTGCTGGCAGCAGCTACTACGCCAGTCAGTTCCAGAGTACCGGTGGAGACAACGTTGTTCAGCGTCAGGCCGCCAGCAGTTACGCCAGCAGAGACGATGTAGTTGATGTCATCCAGGTTGGCCATATCGACAGTGTCAGCCGCACCTGTTGCACCCAGAGATACCTTCTCAAAGCCTGAAACACCTGCTTCGAAGGTGGCGCTGGCAGAGACTGTTGCTGCGTTGGCAGAAGTCAGTGACAGAGTGTCAGTACCGTCGCCAGCATTCACTGAACCGCCAGCACCTACGGCAACGCTCATGGTCACGGTGTCGTCACCGGCACCAGTGGTGATTGCCTTGGTTGTAGCGCCCAGAGTGATGCGATCGCCACCAGCACCGCCGGTGAACAGTACACCAGTGCCAAGAGCCGGAGTGATTGTGATACCGCCAGTTGAATCAGCGGAGGAGACTGAAGTCAGCGCAGTGACAGTAGTCGCTGCACTCACGGTCACTCGAGAATCGCCCTTGGCAACCAGGCTGGTCGCTGCAGCGATGTTCACGTCTGACAGTGTCACAGCCACATCGGCGTCAACAGTGACAGAAGTGGCAGCTGCTGCGTTCAGAGCTGTCAGAGTAGACGCTGTGCCAGTACCAATCACAGTCAGGGTAGTTGCGGTCGCATCAGCGATGGTGCCAGCTGTCACGCCATCCAGAGTCAGCGCCATTGCACGTGTACCTGCAGCAGCAGTTACTGTGGCGTTACCGGAAGTTTGCTTCAGAGACACTGCTGTCAGCTTGTCGCTGTCGATGGTGATTGCACCAGTAGCGCCGAACACGCTTACAGAGGTCAGTGCATCGGTAGTCGCTGTGCCAGCGTCGTCGATGTCAACTGTAGTCGCTGTGCCAGTGACGGCAATGCTTGTCACGTTGGCCTTGGTGTCCAGGTCAACAGCTGCACCCACTGCCTTTGCGTTCAGGGCAGTTACACCGCTGATGTTTGCACCGGACACGTCAGCAGTTGCTGCACCATCGGAAACTACATTGATAGTTTCGATAGCGGAAATTGTTGCGCCTGGAAGAGCGGTACCACCAACGGTCACGTAGTTCAGTACGTCTGAACCTGCACCGCCATTCAGCACGTCAAGGGAAGTCAAAGTTTCAACGTCCGCAACGCCTGTACCCGGGTTGGCAGTGACGTTCGCTTCGAACGTGTCATTGCCTGCACCACCTGTGAAGGTGTTGGCGGATACTGTCAGGGTGAAAGTGCCACCAACAGCTGCGCTGCCATCTGCAACTGCTTTCGCAGTAGTGACGGTCGCTGCAGAGCTGGTTACGGGGCGCACCACGTCTTGCAGTTCTGACAGGCTGGAGCCGCTCAGTTGCTTGTCAACGGAGTAGTACACGGCCACGGCCACTTTGTTGTCCAGCGCTGCACCGGCATTCGCCCAGGCAGTGTTGGTGGAAGTGATGGCGTCAACGGCGTCGATGGCATCAACGAACACGCTGGAGCGGCTTGCACCGGCATTCAGCATGGCAGTCAGAGTTGTTACGGCAGCTGCTTTCTCGGCAGCTACCACTTCAGAACCAACCAGCTGATCAACCACTTTGGTGGCGAATTCGGCATTGGTCAGGAATGTCGGGAACAGGGTCTTGAATTCAGTGGTGTTTGCCAGGTTGGCAGCGATCTGCTTGATGGTCTGGCCTTTTTCGTAGGCTGCCACCAGGTCAGACAGAACACTTGCGCCCGGTGCGGCACCAAACATGCCCACAACCAGTTCGATAAGCGAGGTACGAGCTTCGACGGTAATCGCCATTGTTATAACTCCTAAGTTTTGATCCAGATTGTTTTATCCGATTGTGACACGCCAAGTAGCAGCGGATGACCCCATTCGGTTGTGCCAAGGATACGCAAGTCAACCTTACCCCCTTGTGACGACAGTCACACAGAAGGAAATTGGCCTGTACACCCGTGATTAACCCACTTGGGTGACTCGAAAAATCTCGACCACAAGCGGACATGCTCGGCGATGTTACCCGAGCCGAGCTTGCGAAAGCAACCTCTTTCTCGCGTTAAGACTTGGCCGTAAGCATCTATTTTTAAACACTTATGTGGGGGTTTCAGAAGGAAAAACTGAGCCCGAC
>JACCDI011927679.1_pt1 | contig 11454 bp, 10 predicted proteins | sample 7442791 | NCBI WGS metagenome assembly JACCDI01 (sample SAMN15323434, study PRJNA562643) | freshwater metagenome | isolation source: river surface water | place: USA:Blue River Watershed | collected 2017-08-15
AACGCGATGACGAAAATAATGGTTACGAAATTCTACGCGTTAAAGGTTGGGATTACCCAGCATTAGTAGAAACCTATCAAAAAGCAGGCGAAATTGCCCGTGAACAACACGTTCCAGTTTTGATTCACGTACAAGAATTAACTCAACCGCAAGGACATTCCACTTCGGGTTCGCACGAACGCTACAAAAATGCCGAACGTTTGGCTTGGGAAACCGAATTTGACTGTGTGGCTCAAATGCGCAATTGGCTTATTGAAAATAATTTAGCTTCTCCTGAAGAACTTTCAGAAATTGAAGAACAATCGAAAAAAGACGTTTTAGAAGGCAAAAAAGCAGCTTGGAACGCCTTTGTACAACCTTTAAAAGACGAACAAAAAGAATTGATGGCACTTTTGAAAGAATGTGCTGCATCATCAGCCAATAAAGTATTCATTGAAAAATACGCTTCTGAATTAGAGTCGATAAAAGAACCGATTCGAAAAGATATTTTAGTTGCAGCTCGAAAAGTGTTGCGTTTGGTGATCAATGAGCCGTGTCATGCGCAAATTGCCAATTGGATTACCTCATACACAGCCAAAATTCAACCTAAATTCAGTTCGCATTTGTTCTCTCAATCGGATAAAAACGTTTTAAATTCTAAAAATGTAGCTCCAATCTACACTGATGCTTCAGAAGATGTTGATGCTCGATTGATTTTGCGAGATAACTTTGATGCTCTTTTTACCAAATATCCTGAAGCGTTGATTTTTGGTGAAGATTCTGGAAACATAGGCGACGTAAATCAAGGTTTGGAAGGCATGCAAGAAAAATACGGCGAATTGCGTGTGGCTGATGCCGGAATTCGAGAAGCAACCATACTCGGCCAAGGAATTGGAATGGCGATGCGTGGCTTGCGACCCATTGCCGAAATTCAGTATTTGGATTATTTGTTGTACGCCATTCAGATCATGAGCGACGATTTAGCAACTTTACAATACCGAACTCACGGTCGACAAAAAGCACCGTTAATCATCAGAACTCGTGGTCACCGATTGGAAGGCGTTTGGCATTCGGGTTCACCAATGGGAATGATCATTAATGCCGTACGTGGAATTCACGTGCTGGTTCCGAGAAACATGACTAAAGCGGCCGGATTTTATAATACTTTGATGGAAGCCGACGAACCAGCATTAATTGTTGAGTGTTTGAATGGCTATCGTCTGAAAGAAAAAATGCCAAGTAATTTGGGTGAATTTAAAACTCCGATTGGTGTAGTTGAAATCATCAAAGAAGGAAAAGAGATCACCTTGGTTTCTTATGGTTCAACTTTGCGTTTGGTAGAACAAGCTGCGAAAGAATTATTGGAAGTGGGAATTGATTGTGAAATCATTGATGTTCAATCACTTTTACCATTTGACATTCATCACGATATTGCCAAAAGTATTGCTAAAACCAATCGTTTATTAGTAATCGATGAAGACGTTCCAGGCGGAGCGAGTGCATTTATTTTACAACAAATCATCGACAAACAAAACGGCTATCAGTACTTAGACAGCAAACCTGAAACATTGGCATCACAAGCACACCGACCTGCTTACGGAACTGATGGTGATTATTTTTCAAAACCTTCAGCAGAAGATATTTACGAAAAAGTATATGCCATTATGAATGAAGTGAATCCAACCAAATATCCGAGTTTGTTCTAATTAATATCAAAGGAATGAAAAAAATAATTTTTGGTTTAGTTGTACTGTTTCATTTTAGCAGTTTTTCGCAAAATAGTGAAACCTTAAAAAGTGATGTCAAAAAAATGTATGAAGCTTCGTATAATTTGGCTTTTGAAGAAGTGATGAACTACACACATCCAAAGGTGTTTGAAATGGCTAGTCGAGAAGATGTTTTGGCTGCACTGGAAAATGCTTTTGACAACGAAACGATGCGCATTCGATTGGTACATACTAATCCAAATTTTACCTATTCTGACATCAAAACCATTGAAGGGAAATCGCTTTGCCTGATCAATTATACCAATGCGATGCGAATGACTTTTGAAAATAAGTTGAGTGGAGATGAAGTTGAAACCATGAAAAAGTCGTTTACCGATAGCGGCGAATACAAAACGGTGACTTATGAAAAAGACAGAAATAGTTTTTTTCTTGAGGGCAACTCTATCATAATTGCTGTTTCAGACGAATCTACTCAAGGCAAATGGAAGTTTGTAAATTATTCAAAAACACAAGCTCAATTAGCCGAAATGCTTTTAGGTACAAGTATTTTGAAAGAATTGGGTCTATAGTTTAGACTTCATCGGGAAAAATTTTCCCCGGATTAAGAATATTATTGGGATCAAAAACGTATTTGATTCGCTCCATCAACTCGATATGAGTTTTTGTGAAAGCGATGTCCATGAAATTCTTTTGTACAAAACCAATTCCGTGTTCACCAGATAATGTACCTTTTAAAGCAACGGTCAATTCAAATATTTCACGAATTCCTTTCGGAACTTCCGTCTTCCAATTGGCATCAGTCATATCTCCTTTGATGATGTTTACGTGCAAATTTCCATCGCCTGCATGACCATAGCATACCGATTTGAAACCGTACTTCGCTCCTATTTTCTTAATTCCATTTAATAATTCCGGCAAAACATAGCGCGGCACAACCGTATCTTCTTCTTTATAAATTGAATTGGATTTAACGGCTTCAGCTACCGAACGACGCATTTTCCAAAGTGCATTTTTTTGATCTTCGGAATCGGCAAATAGAATTTCATCAATTTCGAATTGCTCTAAAACAGTAGTGATTTTTTCTGCTTCAGAAAATAAAATTTCCGGGTAATTTCCGTCCACTTCAATCAATAAATGGGCTTGATGATTCGGATGAATCGTTACACTGATTCCGTCCACGTGTTTCAACGTCCAATCAATGGCATCACGTTCCATAAATTCGAGCGCACTCGGAACAATTCCCGCTCTAAAAATAGCCGAGACTGCTTCACAAGCCTGACTGGCGTTGTAAAACGGAACCAACATCAGTACATTATGTGAATTTTGTGGCAATAATTTCAGCACAATTTTAGTGATGACTCCCAAAGTACCTTCGCTACCTACCATCAATTGAGTGAGGTTGTAACCCGTAGAATTTTTTAAGGTATTTGCGCCAGTCCAGATGATTTCACCATTCGGAAGAACCACTTCCAAATTCAAGACATAATCTTTAGTCACTCCGTATTTCACAGCTCGTGCTCCACCCGAATTTTCAGCTACATTTCCACCAATCCAACAACTTCCTTGACTACTTGGATCTACGGGATAAAACAACCCTTTTTCGGCAACAGCTTCACGCAAAACCTGAGTAATTACAGCAGGTTCAGTAACTACCTGAAGATTTCGTTCGTCAATTTCAATAATTGAATTCAGTCGTTCCATTGATAGACCGATTCCTTCGTAAATCGACAATGCACCGCCGCTCAAACCAGTTCTGGCGCCTATGGGTGTAACCGGAATTTTATATTCGTTAGCCAAGATTAAAATCTGAGAAATTTCTTGAGCATTGGCTGGTTTTAAAACCACATTGGGAGGAAAAACATAATCTTCGGTTTCGTCATGACCGTAGTGATTTCGGGTTTCTATATCGGTAAAAACATACGATTCACCTAAGATTGAACTGAATTTAGTAATGAGTTCGGTTGGAATTGACATAATACAAAAATTGAAGAGTAAAGATAAAAAATTAAACCTAAAAACGCAGGTAAAAAAAGACGATTTACTCGGTTTAGTTGATGTATTTGAATTGAGAAATTGCTTAGACTTTTTGCTTTTTCTTTAAATCAGGAAGAAAATAACAAATTATTCCTATTATTGGCAGATACGAACACACATGATATACGTATTGAATGGATTCCAAATCAGCTAATCTACCCAATAATGCCGAACCCAAAGCACCCATACCAAAAGCAAAACCATAGAACAAACCAGAAACCATTCCGAGTTTTTTAGGAACCAATTCTTGAGCATAAACCAATATGGCTGGAAAAGCCGAAGAAATAATAATTCCGATGATTATCATCAACACATCCGTCCAAAATAAATTTACGTAAGGCAACAATAAAGCAAAAGGAGTTGCACCAAAAACCGAAAGCCAAATCACGTATTTTCGACCGATTTTATCACCTAATGGTCCGCCAAGTATTGTTCCCGCTGCATACGCAATCAAATAAATAAACATGTGGTATTGCGCTTGTTGAATGGTCAAATTGAATTTATCAATAATATAAAATTGATAATAACTCGATAAACTAGCCGAATAAAAGAATTTGGAAAAAATGACAACTAAAAGAATCCCAATTGAAATTTGAACTTTGCGTTTCGGTAAATTATGAAGATCAATAAAAGGCTGTGCTTTTTGATTTCGAACCACCAAATGATCGCGGTACCAAAAGGCAATTTTACTCAGAATGGCGAGTCCTATTACTGCCACAATTACAAACCAAAGAATGTATTTCTGTGAATTTGGAACTACAATTAAAGCAACTAATAAAGGTCCGAGTGCCGTTCCGAAATTACCTCCAACTTGAAAAATCGATTGTGCCAAACCACGCTTTCCGCCTGATGCTAAATTAGAGATTCGAGCTGACTCAGGGTGAAATATTGACGAACCCGTTCCGATAAGCATTACTGAGATTAAAATCCAATAAAAATTATCGGCAAATGAAATCGAAACGATTCCCGCCATTGAAAACAGCATTCCGTAAATTTGAGAAAAGGGTTTCGGAAATTTATCGGTATAATAACCCACAAAAGGTTGAAATATCGATGCTGTAAGTTGGAAAGCAAAAGTGATTAAACCAATTTGTGTGAATGAAAGATTGTAATTATCCTTTAAAATTGGATAAATAGACGGAATAATAGCCTGAATTAAATCGTTAATTAAATGAGCAAAACTAATAGAGAAAAGGATCGAATAAACAGTGTTTTGTATGGTTTGCTTAGAAGAATCTACTGATGTTAGTTCCATTGATTAGTGAATCAAGTTTGATTGTACAAAATTAGTTTATTTAAAAGAAGTTGTCATCAAATCGCATTTATTTTATCGTTTTCAAAATAGTTAAAATTGATGTTGTTGATTTTCATTCAAAAAAACAACTCTTTCAATAGTGCTATCATCATTCAAATCTTTTAAATGTGTGAAACAAACACAGCTTTGAATTGAAAGAATCGTCAAAAAAATCGGCTTTAACAGAAAAAGAAGGAATTACTCAACCCGAGTTTTTGAACAAAACGTCGCTGGAGCAAGTGGTTCGTAGTCGAAAAAAACAACCTACATCAGACGAATTGATTTCGGGAATACTCAAGCACGACAAAGTAGCATTGAGTAGAGCGATAACATTGATAGAAAGCACTAATATTGATCATCAATTGAAAGCCAATGAAGTGATTAATGGTTGTTTACCCCATGCTAATCAATCGGTTCGAATTGGAATTACGGGTGTACCAGGCGTTGGGAAAAGTACGTTCATTGAAGCCTTTGGAAAACACTTAACATCTATTGGTAAAAAAGTGGCTGTTTTGGCTGTCGATCCAAGTAGTACTATTTCTCATGGAAGTATTTTGGGCGATAAAACTCGAATGGAAGAATTGGTGAAAGATGAAAATGCATTTATACGACCAAGTGCTTCGGGCGAGAGTTTGGGTGGTGTAGCACGAAAAACAAGAGAAGCCATTATTTTGTGTGAAGCCTGCGGATTTGACACCATTATCATTGAAACTGTTGGAGTTGGGCAAAGTGAAACTGCGGTTCAAAGTATGGTTGATTTTTTTCTGCTTCTAAAAATTTCTGGTGCTGGTGATGAATTGCAAGGCATCAAAAGAGGCATTATGGAAATGGCTGATGCAATTGTGATTAACAAAGCCGATGGGGATAATATTGCCAAAGCCAAATTGGCAAAAACTGAATTCAATAGAGCGTTGCATTTATTTCCTGCCAAAAATTCGGGTTGGATTCCAACAGTAAGTACTTGCAGTTCCTATACCAAAGAAGGCATTTCTGAAGTTTGGGAAACCATTTCAACTTATCTTGAGTTAACCCAATCGAATCATTATTTTGATAAAAAGCGTCAAGAACAAAATCAGTATTGGATGTTGGAAACGATTAATGAGCAACTGAGATCAAACTTTTACAATCATCCCGAAGTCATACCCTTTTTAGAGAAAAAATTGGACGATGTTCGTAGTAATGCAATCTCTCCTTTTTCGGCGGCAATGGAGTTACTTGGACTTTACTTTTCAAAGAAATAGTCTTTCTATTTTAAATTGTTTTATTTTCTTACAAACAAATAAAGGTTTTTAACACCTTTTTCATTTTGAAATAGATATAACTATTTGTTTATATGTTATTTAAATCATTTTTAATCATAATATAGTTCATAAATAAAAAAGGGTGTTTTTCCTATTAATTTTGTACGTTTATTGGGATATTTTTGTTCTACCTATACAAAACTAAAAACTAAAAACCTAAAATTATGAACTCAAAAATTATCCCTATTGAACAAGCTATTGAAATGAGAAACGAGTACCACACTCACATAAAAACCGCTATTGAATCAGCAAGAGGAAATGGCTATCAAGCAACTGATTTTGCATGGATTGACTTGAAAACATTGAAAGAATATGTGGAATTATTAGAACAAGTAAATAAATCAAATACAGAAAAAGTTTCGGGTGTACGCATTTACTTTTCAGCTTATCCAGATGCGCCAACATTTTCTAGTGACCGCTCTGCAAGTATCGATTTACCTGCTCGAGAAACTTTTTTTATAGCTCCTACTGTAAAAGTGGCAACCACCGCTTTATCAAATCAATATGAAAATTTAGAACATTTGCCATTTTGTATTGATGCGTCTAATTCAAATAATCCTTATAAAGGCGATTTTGTTGTAATAAATGACTTGTTGTGTTCGGATGATAATGATGCTGTTAGAATAGCCAGAGTTTCTGATTATCAAAATATGACAAGTTTAATTATGAATAGATCAAGTATGACTCCGCCACCTTATTAAAATAAATGGAATTGAATATTACTCTTAATGATTTAAAATACAGTTGTGTAACTTTGCAATTTATAACTGCTTTTGTTGCAACATTTTATTACTCTAAATACAAAAACTCGCATACAAAATACATCTTGGTGTTTCTGTGGTATGTTGCTTTAAATGATGCAGTTGCAGGAATATATAGTGTTTATGTTTCAAAATATAACGCTCCATTTTTCAATATTTTCCAAATTGTATTTACAGTTTATTACCTCAGCTTGTATAAATCTGTAGTCGAGAGTTTAAAATTTAAGAGATTTATATCATACTTCATCCTGATTTACTTGTTCTCATTTTTAATTGCTACATTAACTGATGATTTTTTTAAATACCATTTATCACTTTCTTACATAACTGGATCACTTTTAATTGTAACTAGTATTTTATTTTACTTTTCTGAAATTTTAAATTCTGATAAAATAATTCGAATCAACAAAATGCTAATGTTTTGGATTAGTGTAGGACTATTAATCAGTTTGCTGCCCGATATTCCGTTTGATGTAATTCGAAGATATTATGAAAAATCACCAACAATTCCCTACATTTACGTTGTAGCTTTTGTATTGGTCATAACCTACAATCTAATTCTAATATCAGGATTCATATGGAGCGAAAAGGAACAGAAGCACTAATACTTGCAATTATAGGTATTGTAAGTCTTTGCGTTATCATAATTTTTTTGTTCATTATTTTCCAAAAGAAAAAAAATGTGCTTCTTTTAAAACAAGCCGAAGATAAAAAACAATTTGAAAAAGAGATAAGTGAATCGCAAGTTGAAATCCGAGAGCAAATCTTACGCAACATCAGTTGGGAATTGCACGACAATATAGGACAATTGCTAACCTTAGCTAAAATCCAATTGCAAAGTGTAGCCGAGAAACCCGAAAACATAACTGAAATTAATGATAATTTAACCAATATTTTAACCGAAGTTCGTTCTTTGTCAAAAGTCATCAACCCAGATTATATTACCAATATCAACTTGGGGCAAGCCATTCAATTGGAAATCGATCGATTCAATCGTCTGAACTATATTAAATCAACTCTTGATATTGAAGGAGACCATTTTGAGATCGATTCTAAAGCTGAAATCGTGATTTTTAGGATTTTACAAGAATTTTTTTCTAATACTGTCAAGCATTCAAAAGCAACTGAGTTAAGAGTACATTTGAGTTATCTAGATAACAAAGTTTCTATCCTTGCCGAAGACAATGGAAAAGGATTTGATATGAGTCAAATTGCGCAAAACGGCATTGGTTTAAATAATATGAAAAAAAGAGGTGTTTTAATCAACGCCGAAATTAATATCGAATCAAAAATCAACGAAGGAACCAAACTGAGTATCAATTACAATCAAAATAAATCATGAAAAAACATACTGTAGTCATAGTTGAAGATCACACTTTATTATCGCAAGCAATTGCAGGTGTTGTAGAAGGTTTTGAAGATTTTGAAGTATTGTATTTGTGCAAAAATGGAGCTGAACTTGTTTACAATTTTACCAACGATAAACCCATTCCTGAAATTGTTTTGATGGATGTGAATATGCCGATTATGAATGGCATTGAAACCACCAAATGGCTTACAGATAATCATCCGAGTGTAAATGTATTGGCATTAACTGTTGAAGAAGACGAACATACCATTTTAAAAATGATCCGCTCTGGTGCTAAAGGCTATTTACTCAAAGACGTTGATAAACGCACTCTTGAAAAAGCCTTACACAAAATCATAGAAACAGGATTTTACCATTCGCACAATGTAACCGACGTATTGATGAATTCGGTTACGGGCAAAAGCTCGCTTCAAAACAATTTAAAAGAGCAAGAAATTGAGTTTTTAAAATTACTCTGTACTGAATCAACCTACCGAGAAATAGCCGAATACATGAAACTGAGCCCAAAAACTATCGATGGCTATCGCGATTCATTGTTCATCAAACTCGACGTAAAAAACAGGATTGGATTGGTACTTTATGCGGTAAAACACAAAATTTTTATTCCGTAATTATTCTTCGTAGCGTTCCATTTCACGGTCATAGAATTCGCCCGCCAAAGTGATTAAATGCTCCATTTCCGATTCTAATTCGGTTTCATCTTCTTCGTCCAATTCTTCTAAAAATTCAACTGAATCGTCTTTTAGATTGATTAAAAAACGGGGATAATCCAAGTGAATAATGAAGATATCATCAGGAAAATCGGAGTTGTCTGCTAAAACGAATTTTGGTAATTCCATAGTTTTTAGATGTTAGAAAATAGAGAATAGAGAATAGATAAAAGACAAAGGTAATTAACTTATTAGGATTTTCTTTTTTTGAAACTCAATTTTAATTCGAGTTTCTTTTTGAAGCACTTATTATGAATGATGCTCAGCTATCAACTTGCGTGTCAAATAATGAAATCGCATATAAAGAAACAATGCTGCAGCAGATAAACCTGCTAACAATCCGATCCAAACACCAACCGCTTTTAGTTCGGTATATTCTCCTAAATAATACGAAATTGGAAAACCAACTACCCAATAGGCCACAAACGTAATGTACATCGGTACTTTCACATCTTGCAAACCACGTAAAGCGCCTAAAACGACAACCTGAATTCCGTCTGAAATTTGAAAAACAGCCGCAACTAAAAGTAATTTTGCAGCAATTGTCACTACTTCTTGGTTGTCGAGTAATTGCATTTCATTATTCATATCCAAAAATAACGGCGGCAAAATCTGATGAAAAACCACAAATAAAACGGCAAAAAGTATTTCAATTAAAATGGCCAATAAGAAAATTGAACGCGCAATAACAACTAAGTTTTTATAGTCTTGAACTCCTTTTTGATTGCTTACGCGTATCATCGAAACCACACTCAATCCCATGGCAAACATAAACGTCATCGAGGCCAAACTCAAGGCAATCTGATTCGCAGCCTGACTTGTTTTTCCGATGTTGCCGCACAACCAAATGGCCGCTGTAAACAACACCACTTCAAACAGCATTTGCATCGCCGAAGGAAATCCTAAATTAACTATTTTTTTGATGGTTTCTTTTTTAATCTCGTCAAAACTAAATCCTTTGAAATAGGCTTTTAATTGTTCTTGTTTAGACAAAATGATGTGCATAAAAACCACCATTGCAATTCTGGAAATCACAGTTCCTAAAGCCGCGCCAATGATTCCCATTTTAGGAAAAATCCAAATTCCGTAAATCAACCAATAATTGATGATGACGTGAATAATATTGGCCATCACAATCGCGTACATCGAAAATTTGGTCATCGACAAACCATCGGCAAATTGCTTGTAACCTTGGTACATAATCAGCGGCACCAACGAAAAAGCGACCCAAGTCAAATACGGTTTGGCCAGAACAATCACTTCTTGTGGTTGGTGCAATAATTCCATTATCGGCTTTGCCAAAACCACCAAACCAAAAAGCACTATTCCCAAAATGGTACACAAAAACAATCCATGATGAAAAGCTGATCGAATTTTAGCAGAATCTTTTTCAGCATCGGCTTCGCCTACTATCGGAGTAATCGCTGTAGAAAAACCAATTCCGATGGACATCGCCACAAAAATCATACTGTTTCCCAACGAAACCGCTGCCAACTCAGTCGAACCTAATTTCCCAACCATAATGTTATCGACAATTCCAATCAAAGTATGACCTACCATTCCCAAAATTACAGGATAGGCCAATTGCATATTGTAGCGAAACTCTTTGGTGTATTGAGAAAAATTCATTGCGTTTTTTATGAGTTCGCAAAGATAATGGAATGAAACACAGATTTCACAGATTTTTAAAATTAATAAAATCTGTGAAAATTTTTCTAATTTCTTAAATCTGTGTTGCTTTATCCTTTCAACTGCTCTCTATACACCTCAATATTTGCCTTCACTTTCGGGTCCAATTCGGGTTCAGTAATATCAGTCAATTTTTGCATGGCTTCCCAAATTATTTTAGCCACAATATAGCGCGCTACGCCTTTATCATCAGCAGGAATGATGTACCATGGCGCATGTTCCTTAGCAGTTTTAGTAATGGCTTCTTCGTAGTACTTCATATAATCGTCCCAACGCTCGCGCTCTTTTAAATCGCCCGTCGAAAACTTCCAATTGTCTTCTGGGTTTTCCAAACGTTTTAGTAATCGTAAACGTTGCTCTTCTTTACTCATATGAAAATAAAACTTCAAAATCGTAGTACCATTCTGAGCAATGTGCTTCTCAAAATTATTGATTTGTTCAAACCGGTTTTCCCAAAATTCAGGCGTAATATCTTCCACTTTTTCAATTCCGGGTAAATTTTCAAATAAAATATATTCAGGGTGAACTCGCGTCACCAACACGTTTTCATAATGCGTGCGGTTGAACACGGCAAACTTCCCTTTCTCGGG
>JACCDI012012323.1_pt1 | contig 11454 bp, 12 predicted proteins | sample 7442791 | NCBI WGS metagenome assembly JACCDI01 (sample SAMN15323434, study PRJNA562643) | freshwater metagenome | isolation source: river surface water | place: USA:Blue River Watershed | collected 2017-08-15
GGTCAAACACAAAATTTTTACCAATGAACTTGCTTTCCAAACCTTCTTCTTTGATTTGTTTGGCGTAATTGATAATGCCGCCTTCGAGTTGAAAAACATTTTTAAAACCTTGGTGTTTGAAATAGGCCGAGGCTTTTTCACAACGAATTCCGCCTGTGCAATACATTACCAAGTTTTTATCTTCTTTAAAATCTTTGAGTTGTTCGTTGATGATGGGCAAACTTTCTCTAAATGTCTCTACATCGGGAGTAATTGCACCTTTAAAATGACCGATTTCACTTTCGTAATGGTTTCTGAAATCGACCACAATCGTATTTGGATCTTCCAAAATTTGGTTGAATTCTTTGGCTTTCAAATGCACACCAATGTTGGTTACGTCAAAGGTTTCGTCGTTCAAACCATCGGCTACAATTTTATCACGTACTTTTACCGTTAATTTTAAAAATGAATGATCGTCGTGTTCCACAGCTACATTCAAACGAATACCTCGCATGAATTCATAGGCTTCTAAAGTTTCACGGAATGCTTCAAAATTTTCGGCTGGAACACTCATTTGAGCATTGATTCCTTCTTTGGCCACATAGGTTCGACCCAAAGCATCGAGTTGGTTCCATTGGATGAATAAATCGTCGCGAAATTTTTTGGGATCTTCAATTTTGGCGTACGCATAGAAAGACAACGTAAGGCGTTGTTTTCCGGCTTGATCAATCAGCTCGGCTCTTTCTTCTGCGCTTAAAGTGTTGTACAGTTGCATGCTATAAACGTTTTTAGCTGTGCACTTTAGTGCACTGTTACAGAAATATATGTTGAACTCTAATTGGAAGAATTCGGATGCAAATTTAGTTTTTTACCGCAAAGGCACAAAGATTTTTCGCAAAGTTCGCAGTGTTTTTTTAAAAGAATAAGCCGCAGATTCACAGATTAAATAATAATCAGCGAATCTGCGGCAAATTTTTGGGTTTTTCTTTGCGAACTTTACGAAAACGTAGCGTCTTTGCGGTTAAGTCTTAACAGAATTCTGCGTAAGCGTCTTTTAAGTTTTCAGCAATCATTTCGGCTGGTCGACCTTCAATATGGTGACGTTCTAACATGTGAACTAACTCACCATCTTTAAACAACGCCATACTTGGAGATGAAGGTGGAAACGGAAACATTTCTTCTCTAGCAGCATCTACTGCTTCGCGATCAACGCCAGCAAAAACCGTAATTAAATGATCGGGTTTTTTAGCGCCATCCAAGCTCATTTTCGCTCCTGGACGCGCGTTTCTGGCCGCACATCCACAAACCGAATTCACTACAACCAAAGTAGTTCCTTCTGCTTTAATTGCGTTTTTTACTTCTTCGGCATTATATAAATTTTGAAAACCAGCGTCGGTCAGTTCGGCACGCATTGGGTTTACCATTTCTTCTGGATACATAATTATAATTTTAGATTTTAGACTTATGATTTTAGATTTAAAAATCTGTTGCAAAGATAAGGAGATTTCTATTTTTATAATTTAAAGAAATCATAAAGATTTACTATCATTGAATAGTATTTGCTTTAGATTTTCAGTATACCGTTTACAAATTGGTTAATTGATTCTTTTGAAGTTCCAAATTCTTTCAAATGGTTTATAAAAGCACTCCCAATTATCGCGCCCGAACTGAACTTGCAGACGGTTTCAAAGGTTTTTTGATTGTGAATGCCAAAGCCAATTATATGCGGATTGTGTAAATTCATATTCTGAATGCGTTGGTAATAATCGGTTTGAAAAGAAGTTGCATGGGTAGTTCCTGTAATACTGTTGGACGAAACCAAATAAATAAACCCCGACGAATAACGGTCCAATTGCTCAATCCGTTCTTCGGAAGTTTCGGGTGTTATCAATAAGATATTGGAGACTTGATTTTTCTCGCACAAATCTTTAAAATTGGAACGATAATAGTGCAAAGGCATATCGGGAATAATAATTCCATCAACGCCAACTTCGGCGCATTTTTCTATGAATTCTTTTTCTCCAAACTGCAACACTACATTCAAATAACCCATCAAAACAACTGGTTTTTGGGTGATACTTCGAAGTGATTGCAATTGTTCAAATAAAAGAGGTAAAGTCATTCCGTTTTCAATTGCCCTACAACTACTTTCCTGAATAACCGGTCCATCTGCTAATGGATCAGAATACGGAAATCCAATCTCTATTAGGTCAACATTGCTCTCTTCCAATTGTTTTACAATGGTAAGAGTGTCATTTAAATTTGGGAATCCAGCCGTATAGTAAATTGAAAGTAGGTTTTCTTTTTTGGTTTGAAATAAGTGGTGAATTCTATTGTTCATGGTTTCTATAATTTTGTAAAGTTGCCAAGTCTTTGTCGCCTCTTCCGGATAAATTTACGACTACAACATCATTTTTTTTCAATTTCATTTTGTGCAAATAGGCCAAGGCATGCGCCGATTCAATAGCTGGAATAATTCCCTCTTTTCGAGACAAATCGTACGCTGCTTGCATGGCTTCATCATCGGTAATCGAAACTACTTTAGCTTTTTTAGTATCGTGCAAATAGGAGTGAATCGGCCCAATTCCGGGATAATCCAATCCGGCTGAAATCGAATGAGGTTCGACAATCTGTCCGTCGTTGGTTTGAATTAAATAGGTTTTACTTCCGTGGATGATTCCTTTTTTTCCTAACGCAATGGTTGCTGCTGTTTTCCCGGAGTGAACACCCAAACCTCCAGCTTCCACTGCTATTAATTGGGTTTTTCCATTGTCAATAAAATGATAGAAAGCTCCAATAGCATTACTTCCACCACCAAGACACGCTAGTACATAATCGGGATTTTCGTTTCCAGTTTTTTCTCTCAATTGGATTTTAATTTCTTCACTGATTACCGATTGAAATTGAGCTACCATATCGGGATACGGATGCGGGCCAACCACAGAACCAATCACATAATGCGTTCCAACCGGATCATTAATCCACGCTCGAATGGCTTCGTTAGTGGCATCTTTCAGCGTTTTACTTCCACTAGTTGCAGGTTGAATTTTTGCACCTAATAACCGCATTCTATCTACGTTGGGTTTTTGACGTTCAATATCAATTTCACCCATATAAATGGTGCAATCCATATTCAATAAAGCACAAGCAGTAGCCGTTGCAACACCGTGTTGACCTGCGCCCGTTTCGGCAATAATTCTTTTTTTGTTCAATTGTTTGGCGAGTAAAACCTGACCAATGGCGTTGTTAATTTTGTGCGCACCAGTATGGTTCAAATCCTCTCTTTTCAAATAAATCTGCGCTTGAAATTGTTCGGATAAATTCTTTGAAAAATACAAAGGAGTTGGTCGTCCAACATAATCTTTAAGCAACAATTTAAATTCCTTTTGAAACTCTTCTTGTTGAATTATTTTTAGATAGTGTTCTTGTAATTCTAGGACATTTGGGTACAACATTTCGGGTACAAAAGCACCGCCAAATTCGCCGTAAAATCCGTTTTCATCAGGTTGTAAAGTCATTTTCATTGGGTTCTTATTTTTTCTATTAGTTCGCTTACTTCTTCGGGAATTTTTTTAGCATTGGAATCTTCTAATTGGCTGTTAAAATCCAATCCAATTAACATCGGATAATTGCTATATCTTATCTTACCGATATTATGAATGCTCAATCCGCCACTCAAAAAAAAGGGTTTGGATAAGGTGTAATTTTCTAACAATTTCCAATCAAATGGTTTTCCGCTGCCACCGTATTTCGGAGTTTTAGTATCCAATAAAAAGTAGTCACAAACTGGTTCGTATTTTTCAATTACCTCAAAATCAAATAGCGAATCAATAGAAAAAGCTTTGATGATTTTGATGTTGTTTTCATTTAAAATTTTACATTCGACAATCGATTCGCTACCGTGTAATTGAACAAAATCAAAACCAAAATTCCTTACAATTTCAATCACCTTATCTGTATTTTCATTAACAAAAACCGCCACTTTTCCGATGCTTTTCGGAAGTTTTTCTAATGAAGAAATTGATAAATTATCTCCAACAAAACGTTTGGATTTGGGATAGAAAATAAACCCCATAAAATCAGGTTGTAAAGCTCCAATTTCGCGTATGTTTTTCGGAAATTTCATTCCGCAGATTTTGATTAACATCCTTTTAAATTTTGAATTAATTCGTAACATTTCAAGGCCGGATTTTCTTCTTTCATAAAATACTCACCAATCAAAAAACCGTCAAAACCATTGGCTTTTAAAAGTTGTATAACTTCTAAAGAATGAATCCCACTTTCTGCAATTTTTACACTCGATTTTGGAAGTAATTGTGCCAATTTTATGCTGTTTTCAACCGAAACTTCAAATGAATTCAGGTTTCGATTGTTGATTCCGATTAAGTCGAAAGGCACGTCCAGATTCTCTAAAATTTCGGTTTCATTTTGTGTTTCTAGAAATACTTCCAATCCTAATTCGTGCGCCAATTGTGTGTAGGTAAGCAATTGTTTTTTGGTTAAAATTTTTGCAATCAACAAAATAACATCTGCGCCCATGGCTTTAGATTGGAACAGTTGATATTCATCTACGATAAAATCCTTGCGTAAGATTGGGATTGCATTATGCTGTCGTGCCAATTGAAAATCGTCGGATTTTGCACCAAAAAACGAAACGTCACTCAATACCGACAAACCTGAAACCAAAGCTTCTGCATATCCTAGCGTAACCTGAACCACATCTGCATCTAAATTGATGTTTCCTTTGGCTGGCGATTTTCGTTTGAATTCGGATATAATTCCGCCCGTAACCGAACTTGTTATGGCTTTTTTCAACGAACGCGTTGCCGATTGGAACAAAGGAAATCGTTCTAATTCTGAAATAGAAATTGCTGTTTTTAACTTTTCAACTTCTTTTAATTTTTGGGCTTTTATTGTATCTAAAATATTCATCGAATAGACGTTAAAGTAGTTAAGGATTGCTTTGCTTTTAAATCAAATAGAGAAACTTTGGCGCGTTCAAATGCATCTTGAAAATCGAGATTTTGATGGTAGGTTTGAATGGCTAATGCAGCATTGGTCAACACTACATTATTTTGTGAAGTTGTACCATTTCCATTAATAATTGTATTGAAAATTTCAGTGGCTTCGGCAACTGAGTTTCCTCCAAATAATTGATCGTAATTGACTTTTGGTAACTTAAAATCGGAAGCTTCTAAAATGCGTTCACCATTATTTTGTATGATTTTTACTTTATCGGTCAATGTGATTTCATCAAACCCATCCAAACCATAAATAATACTGTAATTGGAATTGTTGTTTTGTAAAATGTAATGGTACATCCGCGCCAATTCTAAACTAAAAACGCCACTCATTTGTACTTTTGGTTCGGCCGGATTTACTAATGGACCCAACATATTGAAAAAGGTTTTTACTCCTAATTCTTTTCGGATTGGTCCAACGGTTTTCATTGCAGGATGAAATAATGGTGCATGTAAAAACGTGATGTTGGCTTCCTTGATTTGGGTTTCGATAACGGCATTATCGGTTGGAAAAACAACGCCTAAACTTTCTAGAACATTAGATGAACCCGAAACTGAAGAAACTCCGTAATTTCCATGTTTGGCAACTGGAATTCCGGCACCAGCCACAACAAAGGACGTTAATGTTGAGATGTTGAATGTGTTTTTCCCATCGCCACCAGTGCCACAAACGTCCATTGGAATGTACGTTGATAAATCAATTTTATGACACAAATTCAGTAATGCTTCTCGGAAACCAATTAATTCATCTAACGTAATGTTTCGCATGATAAAAACCGTCAAAAAAGAAGCAATTTGACTTGAATTGTATTTTCCTAAAGCGATATCGGTAAGCACTTGTTTGGCTTCGTCTTTTGCCAAAGTTTTGTGTTTGAATAAAGGTTCTAGTATTGTTTTCATTTTTTATTTCATTTTTTTTAAACACATAGAGACATAGATTTTATAAATTTTGAAAAGGCGTTTCACTTGATTAAGAAATTTCATAGCTATGTGAAATCAAGAATTTGACTATCCTACTCTTTTTACCTATGTTTCTATGTGTTTAAATAATTAATCCAATTTGTAAGTATTGTTTTTCCGTTTTCTGTCAAGATGGATTCAGGGTGGAATTGCAATCCGCGTACATCGTGTTTTTTATGTTTTATGGCCATAATATTTCCTAGTTCGTCTTTGGCAAGAATTTCCAAATCTTCTGAAATTGCATCAGAAACCACCCACGAATGATAATGTCCAACCTTAAACTGTTTAGGAAGATTTTCAAATAAATAATCGTCTTTTATAATTTCAATTTCAGAAGCAACTCCGTGAAGTGGCGCTGCTAGATTGATTAAATTACTGCCAAAATGTTCGGCTATGGCTTGATGCCCAAGACAAATTCCGAGTATGCTTTTTGAGGATGAAAATTCAGATAATAATTTCGGCATCAATCCTGCGTCTTTCGGAATTCCTGGTCCGGGCGAAATCACTATTTTATCGTATTTATTGATTACTGAAAAATCGAGTTGGTCGTTTTTGATCACTTCAATTTGATCCACACCAATCTCATACAACAAATGCACAATATTGTACACAAACGAATCGTAATTATCTACTACCAATACCTTCATAACTTATATATTTTGTGCTAATTGAATGGCTTTTCGAAGTGCAGACAACTTGGTTTCTACTTCCTTCAATTCGCTGTTACTATTTGATTTTGTTACGATTCCGCAACCTGCTTGGTACGTCAGTTGATTGTTTCTACTGACGAACGAACGAATAAAAATCGCATGATTGAATCTTCCATTGAGTCCGATTATACCAACGGTTCCGCCATAAAATCCACGTGAATTGGGTTCGTATTGGTCAATTAATTGCATGGCTTTGTGTTTGGGTGCGCCCGATAAGGTTCCGGCTGGATAAGTATCGCCTAGAATTTGAATCGGATTGTATTCGGCTTGTAATTCGGCACTGACTTTAGAAACCATGTGAATGACGTGTGAGTAATATTCGATATTTTTAAAGCTTTCCACCACGACTTTCTTACTCGATTTACTCAAATCATTTCGAGCCAAATCAACCAACATAATGTGTTCGGCATTTTCTTTTGGATCGGCCAAAAGCGCTTCCGCTAGAAGTGCGTCTTGAGCATCATCTCCAGTTCGTTTAAACGTTCCAGCAATCGGGTTGATGATGGCTTTTTGGTTGTTGATGGTTAATTGTGCTTCGGGTGAAGAGCCAAATAATTTGAAGTTTCCATAATCAAAATAGAACAAATACGGCGATGGATTGATGGAACGCAACGCTCGATACACATTAAACTCATCGCCTTTAAAAGCGTGTTTGTATTTTCTGGAAAGTACAATTTGAAATACATCGCCAATAAAGCAATGGTGTTGCCCTTTTTTGATGGCTTCTAAAAATTCTTCATCGGTAAAATTGGATGTTTCTTCGTTTTGAATAGCAAATTTGAATTGCGCTACCGAACGATTGTTGATGATTTCCTGAATTTTTTCCAAATTGGAGACTTCATTTTCTTGCAAATGTTCCAGTATAAATAGTTCGTTGTTAAAGTGATTGAACACAATGGTGTAGCGAAACAAATGGTATTGAATGAGCGGCAAATCGAAGTCATTTTTAGTAAACGTAATGTCTTCAAACAGTGGAATCGCATCGTAGCTCGTGTAGCCAAACAATCCCAAAGTTTCAAATCCGAGTTTCAAATCAGTAACCGAAAATGATTTTGAAAACTGATTTAACTCGGTTGCCATTTCAATTTCTGAAGTTGTTTTTACAACAGTTTTTTTATCAGGAAAAGTTATTGTGGTTTGATCGGCATCGGCAATAAACGATGCAATTGGATCAAAACAGAGGTACGAATAACTGTTTTCTTTGCTTTTATAATCAGAGCTTTCCAATAAAAAACTATTAGAAAACTGATCGCGAATTTTTAAATACAAAGCAACTGGCGTATGCGTATCGCTAAGGGTTTTGAGTAGATTGGTTTGAAAATGATATAACATGATAGTTGATTTTAGAAAAAAAAAAAGACATAAAAAAACCCGCTTGGAAAAGCGGGTTTGACAATATTGTAGCAGTTTACAAATAGCAGTTACCAACCAATTCCAAGAACGGAGTTAGTCGTGTGCCACCAATTTGTATTTTGTGTTTTGATCATCATAAGTAGTGCAAACGTATTGAATTATTTTGTTGCAATTGCATTATTTTTTAAAATTTAACATTTGTTGTACGGCATTATTTCTTCATTCTTCGCATCAATTCTTGTTCTATATTCTTTAATTTCAAACCTTTAGATTGTAGTAAAATTAGATAATGAAAGAGCAAATCGGCGGCTTCACCCACAAACAAATCCTGATTATTGTCTTTGGCTTCAATAACTAACTCTACTGCTTCTTCGCCTACTTTTTGAGCTATTTTATTGATGCCTTTTTGAAAAAGTGAGGCTACATACGATTCCGAAGTTGGATTTGCAATGCGATTTTCGATTACGTTTTCCAATTCGTTTAGAAAAGAAACATTAGATTCTATTGCAAAACATGATGTTGTTCCAGTATGACACGTTGGTCCGCTAGGATTGACTTGAATCAGTAAAGCATCATTGTCACAATCTTCTTTTATGGAAACAACATTTAGGAAATTTCCAGAGGTTTCCCCTTTGGTCCACAAGCGATTTTTGCTTCGGCTAAAAAAAGTTACACGTTGTTCTGATTTGGTTTTTTCGAAAGCTTCTTCGTTCATGTAACCCAACATTAAAACTTGTAGTGTGTGATTATCCTGAATAATTACAGGAAGTAATCCGTTTGATTTATCGAAATTTAGTATCATCTGATGGGAATATTTAATCTTTTTAATTCGTTTTTTAGTGTTGGAATCGGCACTTCGTTATAGTGAAAAATACTCGCTGCTAATCCAGCGCTTGCCGATGTTTTTTGAAATAATTCGGCAAAATCTGATGCACTTCCAGCGCCACCTGAAGCAATTATCGGAATGGAAATCGCTTCGCTAATTTGATGGGTAATTTCTAAAGCAAAACCCTTTTTCTCACCATCATTATTCATAGACGTTAATAGTATTTCACCTGCGCCCAATTCGGTTACTTTTTTTGCCCAATCAATGGCTTTCCAAGTGGTTTTTTCAGTGCCACCTTTTGCAAATACAAACCATTGGTTTTCCACCATTTTTACATCGATGGCGACTACTACAAATTGACTTCCGAATGCTTTAGCCAAATCAGAAATCAACTTTGGGGTTTTAATGGCGGCCGAATTAACACTGACCTTATCTGCGCCATTTAGCACCATAATTTTAGCATCTTCAACCGAGTTTATTCCACCGCCAACCGTAAAAGGAATGGAGATTTTCTTGGCAATTTGGTCAACTAAATCGGCTAAAGTTTTTCGTTTTTCCAAAGTGGCAGAAATGTCCAAAAACACCAATTCGTCCGCTCCATTTTCGGAGTAAAACTGGGCTAATTCTAGCGGATTTCCAGCGTCTTTTAATCCTTCAAATTGAATGCCTTTTACAACGCGTCCGTCTTTAATATCCAAACACGGTATGATTCTTTTTTTTAACATAGCGGCATTAATTCTTTTAAATGAATAGTATTTTCGTAAATCGCTTTCCCAATAATGGCGCCTTCGCAACCCAATTCTTTTAATTTTAACACATCATCAAGGGTAGTGATTCCGCCACTTGCAATCAATTTTATTTTGGATGTTTTCAAAACATCAGTGTACAAATCCAATGATGGTCCGTTGAGCATTCCGTCTTTTTCAATATCAGTTGAAATCACGTATTGAATTCCGTTTTTTTCGTATCCTGAAATATAGTCAATTACGTCTACTTCGGAGGTTTCCAACCAACCTTGAGTAGCAATTTTTCGGTTCAATGCATCAGCACCAAGAATAATTTTATCGGCACCATATTGAGCAATCCATTCTTTAAAAAGTGTTGGATTTTTATATGCAATGCTTCCGCCCGTGATTTGATTGGCTCCATTTTCAAAAGCGATTTCGAGGTCTTTATTCTGCTTAATTCCGCCACCAAAATCAATTTTTAAGTTCGTTTTAGTTGCAATTTGATACAACACTTTGTGGTTGATGATTTGGTTGGATTTTGCTCCGTCCAAGTCGACTAAATGCAAATATTGGATGCCGTTGTCTTCGAAATGCTTCGCTACTTCTAATGGATTTTCGTTATATATTTTTTGTGTGGTGTAATCGCCTTTGGTCAATCGGACGCATTTTCCATTGATGATGTCGATGGCTGGGATTATTCTCATAATTTTATATTTTTTGCCACAGATTGAACGGATTAAACAGATTTTCACAGATTTTAAAAATGTTCTTAATGAAGTTTCTATTGTAATGGTTCAATTTTCTGTTTTTATAGATTTAAAAAATTTAGTAAAAGTTGTTCGCCTACATACGATGATTTTTCGGGATGAAATTGCGTGGCGTAAAAATTATCTTTTTGCATCGATGCGCTGAACGGAACGACATATTCGCAAATAGCCGATGTTTGGTTGCTGATTTCTGCATAATAACTGTGCACAAAATAGAAATCGTCTTCGTCTGAAATTCCGCTGTACAATTCAGAATTTAACTGCGAAATAGTGTTCCAACCCATGTGCGGAACTTTTAATTTGGGTTCGAATTTTTTTACAGTTGCATCAAAAACGCCTAAACATGCTGTATTTCCTTCTTCTGAGAATTGACATAATAATTGTTGACCAAGGCAAATGCCCAAAACCGGTTGCGTGAGGTTTTTGATGACAATATCCAAACCTTTTTCTTTGAGATATTTCATTGCCGAACTCGCTTCACCTACGCCCGGAAAAATCACTTTTTCGGCTAATTTCAATATTGTTTCATCATCGGTAACCAGACACGAATAGCCCAATCGTTCCACTGCATTTTTTACCGAAGTGATGTTGCCTGCGTTGTATTTTACAATTGCTATCATAGAATTCCTTTAGTGCTGGGTATGCCGTTAGTTCCGTCTTTTTGAACAGCCATTTTTAGTGCTTTGGCGAATGCTTTGAAAATGGATTCTATTTTGTGGTGCTCGTTTTCGCCTTCGCTTTTGATGTTTAAGTTGCATTTGGCGCCATCGCAAAACGATTTAAAGAAATGCGAAAACATTTCAGTTGGCATTTCTCCGATTTTTTCACGATTGAATTTGGCTTCCCAAACCAACCACGAACGTCCGCCAAAATCGAGAGCCACTTGCGCCAAGCAATCGTCCATCGGAAGTAAAAAACCATACCGATTGATGCCTTTTTTAGAACCTAATGCATTTGAAAAAGCTTCACCCAAAGCAATACCAACGTCTTCAATCGTGTGGTGTTCGTCGACGTACAAATCGCCTTTTACCATAATATTCAAATCGATGTTTCCGTGTTTGGCAATTTGTTCGAGCATGTGATTAAAAAAACCTAAACCTGTGTTTATGA
>JACCDI010387608.1_pt1 | contig 11453 bp, 10 predicted proteins | sample 7442791 | NCBI WGS metagenome assembly JACCDI01 (sample SAMN15323434, study PRJNA562643) | freshwater metagenome | isolation source: river surface water | place: USA:Blue River Watershed | collected 2017-08-15
ATTGAATTTGGTCCAATCATCACCGATGGTGGCGCCTTTCTCTTTCCGCTGGTCTATATCGTTGGCGATGTTCTCAGCGAGGTCTATGGATTAAAAGCTGCACGTCGGGCAATCTTTCTCGCCTTCGCATTATCTGTACTTGCCTCACTCACCTTTTGGGCAGTTCAGGCAGCGCCTGCTGCCGATGGGTGGGAGAACCAATCAGCATTTGAATCTGTCCTTGGCTTTGTGCCACGAATTGTTTTAGCAAGCGTCTGCGGATTTCTCGTGGGGCAATTGCTCAACGCTTATGTCTTAGTGAAGTTAAAAGAACGAACTGCAGAGAAGGCGCTCTGGTTCCGGTTAATTGGCTCTACGGTGGTAGGGGAGTTTGCTGACACGCTTACCTTCTGCACCATCGCTTTCTACGGCGTAATCACCGGCGGCGACTTCCTGAACTATGTCATTACTGGCTATGTCTATAAGACGCTCCTTGAAGTTGTGCTCTTGCCCGTTACCTATCGAGTGATTGCGTTGATGAAACGGATTGAGCCAACCTACTATCGCGAAGGGTAGTACCGCGCTAAAAAATCATCGCGAAAATCTTCATAGCTCTCTTGATCAAGATGCTCTCGAATTTTATCGACTAGTGTCACTGTGAAATGGACGTTATGAATGGTGGTTAACGTCGATCCAAGAATCTCTTTCGCCTTAAAAAGGTGATGTAAATAGGCTTTTGTGTAATGGGTGCAGGTGTAGCAGGTGCAGTTCTCATCTATCGGTGAGAAGGCGGTGCGATTTTCTGCAACAGTGAGGTTAAAGCGCCCGGATGGTCCATAGACCGCGCTCGTTCTGGCATTGCGAGTTGGCGCGACGCAATCGAAGGTATCGGCCCCGCTCTCAACTCCACGGAAGAGATCATCAGGTTCGCCGATGCCAAGGAGATGGCGCGGTTTATCTTCAGGAAGTTGATCAGTCACCCAAGAAACTATTTGGGTGAGCGCACTCTTATCAATCGCGCCACCAATTCCAAAACCATCAAAATCAAGGGCTGCTAAATCTCGCGCGGCAGTTTTCCGTAAATCTTCATATTGCGCGCCTTGAATAACGCCGAAGAGCGCTTGATAGGGCTTGCCCACTCGCTCTGCAGTGAGGCGTTGATGTTCTGCGATACATCGATGCGCCCAGGCAAGGGTGCGATCGAGGGCTACCTGCTGATACTCCTTGGAGTTCATGAGCGTGGTGCACTCGTCGAACGCGAAAATAATATCTGCGCCAATTTGATGCTGAACTTGCATAGAAATTTCTGGAGTGAAGCGATGCATCGAACCATCGAGATGCGATTTAAAGGTAACACCATCATCATCGACATGAGCAAGTCGTAGCTTCGGTGATTGAATAACATCATCTGCTGTTACTTCACCAGGATCCATTGCAAGAGTCTTTTTAAATCCAACGCCAAGTGAGAGAACTTGAAAGCCACCGCTATCGGTAAAGGTGGGGCCATTCCAATTCATAAAGGAGCTCAAACCTCCGGCGCGATCGAGGATCTCAGCGCCCGGTTGTAAATAGAGGTGATAGGCATTGGAGAGAACTGCCTGCGCGCTACTTGCACGGACCTGCTCCACCGAGAGCGCCTTGACCGTCGCTTTCGTTCCAACCGGGATAAAGGCTGGAGTCTGGATTGGGCCATGGGGGGTGGTGATCGTTCCGCGCCGGGCTCGTGAGTGCGCGCCCGTGCCATGACTTTCTACGACAAAGCCCCACTGATCGCGATTCACCGGGCGAAATCTACCCGGCTAGCGGAAGGAATCTGGGTGATTTCTCAGGAAATGGCTCTCAGCTTCTGGTAACCATCCCTATATAAGGAGTAGGTTCAGGGGGCTTACTGGCCGGTAATTTGCTCGAACTTCCTAGGGGGTGGCGTTGATTCAGGGAGAGATGGAGAGCGCTACCGCACCTGTTGTTGGTCGCAGCCCCAGGGAGTTGGCTTGGCGGAGATTCCGCGCCAACAAGACCGGGTTAGCCACTCTGATCATCGCCCTCTTTCTCATTATCTCCACCATCTCGGCGCCACTATTACGGACGCTCTTTGGATTAGATCCGCGAATTCGCTACAACGATTTAATGGATAGCCGGGGTTTTCCAACCGGAGGTTTTAACGGCATCAGCTGGTCGCATCCCTTGGGTCTAGAGCCAGGCATTGGCCATGATCTTCTTGCTCGTCTCCTCTTTGGTGCACGCATCTCATTCTTCGTCGCACTCATCGTGACAGTTTCAACGGTGACCATCGGATTAATCATGGGAATCCTGATGGGTTACTTTCGCGGGCGAGTAGATTCCACGCTCGGTCGCTTCATCGATTTCCTCCTCGCCTTCCCAGCGTTCTTCATGATTGTCGCGCTCAGTTTGCCGATGGTGCAGCGGCTAGAGGCAACTGGACTTGTTGAAGGCAACTCTGCACGCATGACTTATTTAGTAATTATTTTAATCTTCTTTGGTTGGCCGTATCTGGCGCGCATTATGCGTTCGCAAGTGCTCTCTATTCGCGAGCGCGATTACATTCTCGCTGCCCGCGCACTTGGCGCATCGCAACGTCGAATTATTTTCAAAGAGATTCTGCCAAATCTTTGGACAGTGGTGATTGTCTATCTCTCACTCTCACTCCCTGGGTATCTCACCGCTGAAGCGGTCTTCTCTTTTCTAGGACTTGGTGTCCAACCACCTGATGCCACCTGGGGGCTTCTAATTTCAGATTCCATTAAATATGTGATGAGTAATCCCACCTATTTCATGATTCCATCGACAGCGCTGATTTTGGTCGTGCTGACATTTAACTTGCTCGGTGATGCGGTGCGCGATGCGCTCGACCCACGGAGTGAGATTGGGTAAAACCAATGAATACGAGAATTACCGTTGGCAACAGCTGAGTCAACGGTAGAAAACTAAATAACAACCGATTACATATCCATCGTTGAGGAGGAATATGTTGAAGAAAACCGCGGGAAGTACCCGTAAGGGGCGCCGCGCGCTCGCCGGAATTGCAGCGATCTCGTTGCTCTCAGGCGTACTCGCAGGCTGCTCATCATCAAGTGGAGGTGCGGGCGGAACGCTCACATTTCTAACAAACGCTGAGTCCTGGACTCACGCTGATCCAAACCGTAACTACACCGGACAGCACATTGCTTGGTTCGGTTCCTTCATGCACCGTACGCTCACTGCGTATGCACGTGCCGAGGGCGCTGCAGGTTCAGAGGTTGTCCCTGACCTTGCAACAGATACCGGTCGCTCATCAAATGGCAATAAGACCTGGGAATTTACCCTTCGCGATGGCGCAACCTTTGAAGATGGTTCCGCTATCACATGTGAAGATGTGAAGTACGGTGTTTCTCGTACCTTCGCAACTGACATCATCACTGATGGCCCAACCTATGCGATCAGCATGCTCGATATTCCAAAGGCTGAAGATGGATCCTCTGTTTACAAGGGCCCATATAAGGCAGATGGCAACGACACTGCTGCATACGACAAGGCAGTTACCTGCTCTGAAGATAATAAAACTATTACCTTCAACCTCTCTCGCCCTGTTGGTGACTTCAACTACACCGTCACCTACCTCTCCTTTAGCCCAGTTCCAAAGGCTAAGGACACTGGCGATCAATACGATCTAGCTCCTGTTTCATCTGGCCCATACAAGATTGAAAAGTACAAGGCTAAAGATGAGATGGTTCTTGTTCGTAACGAAAATTGGAGCAAAGATTCTGATCCAATCCGTAACGCCTATCCAGACAAGATTGTTGTCCGCTTCGGTGTTGCAGAAGAAGTTCGCGATCAATTAATTCTTAATGACTCCGAGCCAGCAGCATTCTCGCTCGATGGAATTCTTCCAACGAACCTCGCAACTATCTTCAATGAAGATGGCACTGTGAAGGAAGAGTGGAAGGGTCGTGCGCTCAATGTTTACGATCCATATGTCACATACACCGCGGTCAATGTTTCCAAGGTGCCATGCGTCCAGATCCGTAAAGCGATCTACTATGCACGTGACTTCGCTGCGCTTCAGCAACTTGCTGGTGGCGTCGCATTCGGTGGCGATCCAGCTGATGGTGTGATCAAGCCTTTGATGGGCCTTGATTACAAGCCAGTTACCGGTTTGGAAGATTTCAAGCCAGAAGGTAATGCTGAGAAGGCGCAAGCTCTGATGGCAGAGGCAAAGAGTGCATGTCCAGATGTTTATGCTCGCGCAACTGGAGCAGGACTTACCTTCGATGTTGCTGATTCAGATACCAACAAGAAGGGTGCAACCATCTGGATTGACTCCGTGAAGAAGAACGCAGGTATTAACTTGAAGTTCAACTTCATCGAGCCAGGCCAGTACTACGCGATCGTTCTTGATCCAACTAAGCAAGGAGATCTCTCCCGTGCAGGTTGGGCGCCAGACTGGGCAAATGCATCAACAGTGATTCCAGAGCTATTCCTTGAGGGAGCAGGCTTCCCGCTCTCCCAGGTTGGCAAGGATCCTGCCTATGCAGAGTTCAAGTCACGTGCTGAAGCAAACCTCGCTCAATCCGATCGCGCTAAGCAAGGCGAAGAGTGGGCTGCGCTTAACCAATATGTGATGGATCAAATGTGGGTCATTCCTGGCGTCTTCTCGAAGACCCAAGAGATGTGGGGCTCCAAGCTTGAAGGAGTCTTCTTCTGGGAACCACAAGGTGCACCATCATTTGGTGATATCAAGATCAAGGGCTAATTGGTAAAAACTGATTAGTTAGTAAGAAAAAGTTAAAAAAGCTGATGAGTGGGGGAGAAATCCTCCACTCATCACAGTAAGAAAAAAGTCTGAGGTGAGCGATGATTAATTACTTAGCAAAACGGATTGCAATATCGATTTCAATCCTCTTTGCAGTGAGCTTTGCTGTCTACTTAATTTTCGCGATTCTTCCTTTTGATCCTGCCGCGCTAACCTGCGGTAAAAATTGCAACGACCCAACAATTATTGAAGCCAATCGTCGTCGCCTGGGATATGACTTGCCCATCTGGCAGCAGTATCTGATCTTTCTTAAAGGTTTATTTTTAGGGCGAACCTTTGGCGAAGGTGCAGCAACGATTTTCTGCCCTGCGCCAAGTTTTGGTTACTCCTTCCAGGAGCATGCCTGCGTTACCAATTCGATTCTTGAGGCGCTCCCTGTGACGCTCTCTCTCGCAATTGGCGCGCTTGTTCTCTGGCTCTTTATCGGTGTGGGTCTAGGGATTTTGGCGGCTCGGTATCGAGGTCGCGCTGCGGATACCGGCAGCACCGTCTTCGTTTTGATTGGTACTTCACTACCAACATTTTTGACTGGCCTTCTGCTTCTCGTCTTTGTCGTAGTGAAGTGGCGGATTCTGCCTTACCCATCGGGTAACTACACGCCGCTCTTCGAGAACCCACTCGAATGGCTCAACACGATGATCCTTCCGTGGATCACTCTGGCCTTTGCCTATGCGGCGCTCTATACCCGCTTTGTTCGTAACGCAGTGATTGAGACGTTGAGCGAAGATTTCATTCGCACAGCTCGTGCAAAGGGATTGAGTGAGAAAGTTATTTTGCGTAAGCACACCTTGCGCGCAGCCCTTGCACCGCTGACCACGATGGCGGGGTTGGATTTTGCAGGGCTTCTCGGCGGCGCGATTTTGACCGAAGCCGTCTTTAACCTACCTGGTTTAGGTCGCCTCTCGCTGGGTGCGGTTATTGATTTTGATTTACCAATCATTGTTGCGACAACCATTCTCGCGGCAGCGATTGTGATTACGATGAATTTAGTAGTTGACATCCTCTATGCCTTTATCGATCCACGGGTCCGGGTTGCTGCATGACATTTTTAGAGGTGAAAGATCTCCGCGTTGAATTCCCAACAACCGATGGCATCGTTAAGGCTGTCGATGGAGTCTCCTTCTCGGTTGAGCGCGGTGAGACTCTGGCGATTGTTGGCGAATCGGGCTCAGGTAAGACGGTGACCAACCTTGCGCTGATGGGTCTGCTCTCTACGCGCGCCTCTCGGATTAGCGGCAGCGCCATCATGCATCAGCCAGCAGGTGGTGTGGAGTTAATTAATCTGCCCAATGAGCAAGCTCGCAAAATCCGCGGTAAGAATATTGCGATGATCTTTCAAGATCCGATGTCATCGCTCCATCCTTATTACTCCATTGGCGATCAGATTATCGAGGCCCATCAGATACATAATGATGTCGATGAATCGGTGAGTAGGGCGCGCGCGATTGAGCTTCTCGAGATGGTCGGAATTCCGCAGGCTGCTGACCGGTTAAAGGCCTACCCCCATCAATTCTCTGGCGGTATGCGCCAAAGAGTGATGATTGCGATGGCCTTGGTAAATAGCCCAGAGCTACTCATTGCCGATGAACCCACCACCGCTCTTGATGTGACGGTGCAGGCGCAGATTCTCAAACTCCTGCGCGATCTCCAACGCGAATTGAAAATGGCGATTATTTTAATTACCCACGATTTAGGAGTGGTTGCTGGCGCTGCTGATCGAGTAAATGTGATGTATGCCGGCAAGATTGTGGAGAGCGCGAATGTTCGTGAGCTCTATGCCAATCCACTGATGCCGTACACCCATGGCCTCCTTAGTTCAGTGCCGCGAATGGATCGCCCGCATGGCACCCGATTGAGCGCGATTGCAGGGCAACCACCTTCACTGATTGCACTTCCTGCAGGGTGCGCATTCGCACCGCGCTGCAGCTTCACCGATCGAGTCACTGGTGGCCCGGCACGGTGCGCAACTGCGATGCCAGAGTTGGTGGAGCACACGCCCAACCACTTTGCGCGCTGCCATCTTGAGGGGGCGAAACTCTAATGGTGCACGAGAACCCCATTGTTGAGGTCCGTAATTTACAAAAATTCTTCCCAATCACCAGCAACAGCATCTTCGCAAAAGTGAAGGGTGAGAATAAGGCAGTCAACGGCATCTCGTTTGCTATTAAACCAGGCGAGACGCTCGGGTTAGTGGGAGAGTCAGGGTGCGGTAAATCGACTGCTGGACGGACTGTGCTCAAACTCTATGAGCCCACCGGTGGCGAGATTTTCTTTAACGGCGAAGAGATCACCAACTATTCGCCACGGAAGATGAAGTCGCTTCGTACGAAGATGCAGATCATCTTTCAAGATCCCTATTCATCCTTAAATCCACGCCATTCGATTGGCGAGATTATTGGTGCTGCTTTCACCATCCACGGGATGGACGCAGCCGGGGGTTCTGGGAGCAAGGGCGAGATTAAGCGTGCAGTGCAGGAGTTGATGGAGCGGGTTGGGCTCAACCCTGAGCATTACAACCGGTACCCCCATGAGTTCTCGGGTGGGCAGCGACAGCGGATTGGCATCGCTCGCGCGTTGGCCCTTAAACCAGAATTTATCGTCTGTGACGAGCCAGTTTCGGCCCTCGATGTCTCGATTCAGGCCCAGGTTATTAACCTTCTTGATGACCTCAAGGATGATTTTGGCCTCTCCTATCTCTTTATCGCGCACGACCTTTCAGTCGTCCAACACATCTCGGATCGAGTAGCTGTGATGTACCTCGGAAAGATCGTCGAGATTGCCCCTACTGAAGAGATTTATCAACGTCCACATCACCCGTATACCAAGGCGCTCCTCTCGGCGATTCCGATTCCTGATCCTGTGCTCGAGAGCGCGCGGGAGCAGATTGTGCTCAGTGGAGATTTACCTTCACCATCTAATCCACCAACTGGTTGCGTCTTTAATACCCGTTGTTGGAAGGCGCAGGCGCGTTGCTTCTCCGAGGAGCCACTCCTGCAATTGGTGGGTAAGAGTGAAGTTGCCTGCCACTTTCCCGAGTAACAAACGCCCAAGTAGTTGAAAGTTCAATAAGTCGTTACCCTTCTTGCTATGCCAGCGCGCACAGCACTTTCTCGCTCTTCCACCCGCTCACACCTCTCTGAGGGTGAGTTGGCGGCTTGGCGGAGCTATATCTCGACTACCCGCGCGCTCACCGCTGCCCTTGATCTTGATTTGGGGGAGTTTGGAATCTCGCTCGCCGATTATGAGCTCCTCGATGGGTTGGCCAAGGCTCCGCAGGCGCGGATGCGGATGAGCGACCTTGCCGAGATTGCTCTGGTCTCCCGCTCACGTCTGTCGCATCGGATGAAAGTTCTTGAAGATCAGGGATGGGTTGAGCGCGCCAGGTGTAGTGAAGATAAGCGCGGACTCTTTGCCGTGCTGACACCTAAAGGAAAGAAACTTGTCACAAAGATTGCGCCACATTATGCGCAGAGTATTAAAGAGCGAATGCTTGAGAGTTTAAGTGTTAGCGAATTAGCAACGTTAGAGAAAATATTTTCAAAAGTTCGATCAGGAATTTCTACTGAACAACTCGCGCTCTGCGAAAAATCATCTACCCAGAAATGAATTAACCCCCACCGCCGATTGGCGATAGGGGCTAATTACTATTGAATTATGCAGTAATTTATGCTGCTTTCTTAGCGGCCTTCTTACGACGGCGACGCTTTGGCTTTGCTGCACCAGCTGCGGCAGCGGCTGGCTTCTTAGCGGCTTTCTTACGACGCTTTGGAGCTGCCTTCTTTGCTGCCTTCTTGCGGCGCTTTGGAGCTGCCTTCTTTGCAGCTTTCTTACGACGCTTTGGAGCTGCCTTCTTTGCAGCGGCCTTCTTACGACGCTTTGGAGCTGCCTTCTTTGCAGCGGCCTTCTTGCGACGCTTTGGAGCTGCCTTCTTTGCAGCGGCCTTCTTACGGCGCTTTGGAGCTGCCTTCTTTGCGGTGCGCTTTGTTGCTTTCTTCTTGGCTGCAGCCACGTATTTCTCCTGTCAGCAGGGTCCGATCCGTCACCGGACCTGTTACAGAGAATGGTTCCCTATATTGGAGAGAAGTTCCAGCATATGAGAAGAAATTTTTGTGTCGTGTCGCACAGTATTTTTTTCCAACTTTTGTGCCTTCACCAACTTTTTTTGGGGTCAATCTTGTGGAGCATCTTTTTCCCGCTCAACTTCGCCCCGAACTTTCCGTTCATGGAGGGCATATTCATCGGTTCGCGCATCATATTTTCGGAATTTCGGGAGGAAGGCAGAGGTTGCTGCGACTGCGGCGATACAGAGGAATCCGCCACCAACAATTGCCCCGCGCAATCCAGTGATCGCTGCCATTCCACCGGCGCGAAGTTGTCCGCCAATGGGACCGACGGTGTAGGAGAGGACTTCGATACCGGCAAGTCGTCCGCGAAGTTCTTGCGGGATGGTTTGATTCCAAATTGTCGACCTAAAAATGACGCTGACATGGTCGGCGCCTCCGGCAACCATGAGACAGAAAAGTACCCATGGAACTGAATCAATTAAACCGACGAGCGCAATCGCTAAACCCCACGCTAAAGCAGCATAAATAATGGCTTTTCCGTGGTTATAGATACGTAGCGTCCATCCACTTGTCAGCGTCACTAAGAGCGCACCAACTGTTCCTGCCGAATATAAAAGTCCGAGCGCAGATGGTGCGCCGAGTGATTCGGCCCAGAAGGGAAAGAGCGCGGTGGGCATCGCAAAGAACATTGCAGCAAGATCGATGAGGTAGGTGCCCATCAAATCTTGTCGCTTCACTGCATAACGCATTCCATCGACGAGCGCGCTCACCGAAGGTGGTGTCCGTTTTGCGCCTCGAGCGAGGGTGCCAAGTTGGAAGAGGAGAACCAGTGAGATGCAGTAGGTGATGACATCAACGAGGTATCCCGTCCCCACTCCCCAATAGGAAATGATGAAACCGCCAGCAGCTGGTCCGGTGATGACAGCAACTTGCCAGCGCAGACCCATGAGCGCGCTCGCTTTAGGTAGATCATCATGAGAGACGATTTGGGGAATGACGGCGTTGTAGCTGGGGCTGGTGATGCCATTGACTGCCGAGAAAGCTGCCGCAACTACATATAAGAGCCAGAGGCTCGGGTTCTCGAGCTGACTATTAATAAGGAGTACGACGGAGAAGAAGAGCGCGGATATTTCGCCGATGAAGATGAGCTTCTTCCGGTCGAGGGCATCGGCAAGGACCCCGCCGTATAAACCAAAGACAATCAGCGGGACTAATTCGGCGGCGCCCATGAGCCCCACCGCTAAATAGGAGTTGGTTAACTCTTTAATCTGGAAGGGGAGGGCGACGTAGGTGATCATCGAGCCGAGGCGGGAGACTAGCCCCGAGTAAAAGAGAATCGCGAGGTTCTTGTTCGTGCGAAGGAGGGAGAGGTCGATTGCCGAGGCTTTGAGTTGGGTTTTGATGGAGGCGAGCAGGGATTGTTTCTGTTGCTCTTGAGGGCTACTCAGCTCTGAATCGGACATTTGAGTGAGTCTAACGCCCTGGAGCGTCAAGGTCGATAAGTCGCGGTTACCGCTTAACTCCAGGAGAATGTTCTTCTAGCTGTTTTTCTCGCAGTTACTCGAAAAGGGAGTTTCCATGGCAGTGCAAAGGCGAGCCCTGTTTATTACTGCGCTAATTTCTGCGCTCACGGTGGCGCTCACTCCTTCGGCACATGCACATCAACCAGTGCAACTCCTTCCAACCGACACCACCGCTGCCAAAGGACCACTCCTTGTTGACGGCACTATCTCTTTTGCCGTTCGCGCCGATTTCACCAAAGCAAAACAGGTACGTGCTTTTCGCGTTGGTTTGAAAGCGGGAGATCAACTCTCCCTTCAATACTTAATCGTGGATCGCAAACCAGAGAGCGCGCTCAAAATGAATCAACTACCCACTCTGGTTCTTACCTATCCTTCAGGGAAGAAAGTACGGATGAAGCTCAATGAGCGAACTGAATTCTTTGAGCCCTACAGCCAGACCCCGTACCTCTATTTAGGTAGATACTCCGATCTTGCCGAAGAGGGAATACACACGGTAGAAGTTCGCTCCCTTCGGAAGTCGAAGATCACCATTGCTGTTGGTGATCGTGAGGTCCGCGGCGAGGTTCTTCGCGACTAACGCCCTTGATGCGAGGATTAGTTCTTGATGTGCGAGCGCGAACGGAGTGTCGATGAAGGCGAAAATAAAGAATGGGTTTGCGCCCAAGGTCTGCCTTCGTTGCCAGCATGAATTTGAGTGGCGGAAGAAGTGGGCCAGAGATTGGGAGAACGTGAAGTACTGCTCTGATAAATGTAGGTCAGGTAAATGAGATTCTTAATATCAGTAATTGATAACCAGACTGGAACTGCCACTACAGCAGAGATGACGGCGATTGACGCATTTAATGATGGTTTGCGCGAGCGTGGGCAATTTATTTTTGCTGGCGGGCTAGCGGCTCCTGATTCGGCGAAAGTAATCGATAACCGAAGTAATCGAGGAGAGGTTAACGCCGGGCCACTTCATCGAGGCAGTGAATACCTAAGTGGCTTCTGGATCATTGAGGCCATTGATGAAGAGGCTGCGCTCTCGCTCGCCAACAAGGCATCCCTTGCGTGCAGTCGCCGCGTGGAGCTACGTCC
>JACCDI012067600.1_pt1 | contig 11451 bp, 9 predicted proteins | sample 7442791 | NCBI WGS metagenome assembly JACCDI01 (sample SAMN15323434, study PRJNA562643) | freshwater metagenome | isolation source: river surface water | place: USA:Blue River Watershed | collected 2017-08-15
AAGAATTATTGGGTAGCACTACTAAAATGGTATTCATCACTGCTGGTATGGGCGGTGGTACAGGTACTGGTGCGAGTCCGATCATCGCACAAGCTGCCAAAGAAATGGGAATATTAACAGTTGGTATTGTTACTACACCATTCACTTTCGAAGGTAAGCGCCGTAAGCAACAAGCAGACGAAGGCTTAGAGTCATTCAAAAAACACGTAGATACTTTATTAGTTATCTCGAACGATAAGTTACGTGAGATGTATGGTAACTTAACTTTATCAAATGCATTTGCTGAAGCAGATAATATTTTAACAACTGCTGCAAAAGGTATAGCAGAAATTATTACAGTACCGGGTTATATCAACGTTGACTTTGAAGATGTGAAAACAGTTATGCAAAACTCAGGTGTTGCAATCATGGGATCAGCATCGGCAGAGGGAGAGGGTAGAGCATATAAAGCAGTACAAAGCGCATTAGCATCTCCGTTATTGAACGATAACGATATTGAAGGAGCGAGATACATTCTATTAAATATAACATCCGGAGAAAAAGAAGTATTGATGGATGAAGTGTCGGAGATTACTGATTACATTCAAAATCAAGCAGGCTTAACGGCAGATATCATTTGGGGTAATTGCTACGATGAGAATTTAGGAGATAAAATTTCGGTGACTTTAATTGCAACCGGATTTCAAACTAAGGAAGAAAGATTTAAGACACCAGCTGCGAACGTAGATAAAAAAGTGATTCCGCTTTCAATCGAAAATACTGAAGTGGTGAAAGAGGTGATGCAAAACATCAACTTAACTTTAGAAGAAGAGCATTTGGCGAAAGTAGAATTGAAATCAGAGAAGACAGAAGAGCCTTTCAAGATGGAGATTGCAGAAGAGCCAAAGCAAGAAGAAATAGAGATACCAGTAGCAGTGCAAAAGGCACCAGCGATGGTATTAAAAACTCATATCGTTGAAGAGTCGGAGCAAGTGCCGATGATCAAAGAAGATGTGAAGCCGAGCTCACACAAGCAAGTAAATTTGTTTGATTTTATTCCAGCACCAGAGCCGAAAAGAGTAGAGGAGCAAGTAAAAGAACAAGAGCCATTCAGATTATTAGATAAAGAAGATGTTCAGTTTACAGTGATTAATAAAACTGCTGAGCAATCAGATGAAGATCAAGAATTAGAAGAGCAAATGCGTAAGAACAAAGAGCGCATTAATAGATTGAAAGAATTAAGTATGCGATTACGTACACCAAACGGATTAACAGATTTGGAAACGGAGCCAGCTTACTTAAGAAAAAAACAATCTCTAGATAATTTGCCACACTCATCAGAGTCGCAAGTATCGCGTTATACAATTAATGAAGAAAACGGACAAGCGCAAATTCGCCCAAACAATCCGTTCCTTCACGATAATGTGGATTAGTTAATAATCATATAAGCCGTAAGCGTCTGTAGGTAAAACTGCAGGCGCTTTTTTGATTGGCTAATTCCTACTTTTCACTTATCTTTGAACAAATAAAATTGTAACAATAAAACCCCTATAAAATTGGATTTATTCGATAAACTTTCAAACAGAGGCCCTTTAGGTCAACACCAAAAGATGGCCCATGGCTATTTTACTTTCCCGAAATTAGAAGGAGAAATTAGCAACCGCATGGTGTTTCGTGGTAAAGAACACTTAATATGGAGTTTAAATAATTACCTAGGGCTTGCCAATCACCCAGAAGTTCGTAAGGCTGATGCTGAGGCAGCTGCTCAATACGGATTAGCTTTGCCGATGGGTGCCCGCATGATGTCTGGTAACTCTAACAATCACGAAGAACTAGAGCGTCAATTGGCTGCTTTCGTAAAGCGTGAAGATGCTTTCTTATTGAACTACGGATATCAAGGTATGGTATCTATCATCGATACTTTGGTAAACCGTCACGATGTGATCGTTTACGATGCTGAATCTCATGCATGTATCATCGATGGTGTTCGCTTACATCAAGGTAAACGCTTTGTATATACGCATAACGATATGCAAAGTCTTGAGAAACAATTAGAGCGTGCTACTAAATTAGTAGAAGGTACTCAAGGTGGTATTTTAGTAATCACTGAAGGTGTTTTCGGTATGTCAGGTGTGCAAGGTGATTTAAAAGGTGTGGTTGCTTTAAAAGAAAAATTCAACTTCAGATTATTAGTTGATGACGCACATGGTTTCGGAACTATGGGCCCTACTGGCGCTGGTTGCGATGAAGAACAAGGTGTTCAAGATGGAGTAGATGTTTACTTCGGTACTTTCGCTAAATCGATGGCGGGTATCGGTGCATTCGTTGCTGCATCTGAAGATGTTGTGAACTTCTTAAGATATAATATGCGCTCTCAAACTTTCGCTAAATCATTGCCTATGCCAATGGTAGTCGGATTGTTGAAACGCTTAGAATTATTAAAAAATAATCCGCAGTTGAAAGAGCAACTTTGGACAATCGTACGTGCTTTACAGTCGGGATTGAGAGAAAGAGGCTTCGATATTGGTAAAACAAATTCACCAGTGACCCCTGTATTTTTGAAGGGATCGTTGACTGAGGCGACAAATATTGTGATGGATTTAAGAGAAAATTATAGCATTTTCTGCTCTATTGTAACCTACCCTGTGGTACCTAAAGGCGTGATAATGTTGAGGTTAATACCTTCAGCTATACATACTTTAGCAGATGTTGAGCAGACCCTAAATGCTTATACCGAAGTAGCCGAAAAGCTAAAAGCTGGCTTCTATGAGTCTAAGGCTGCTGTTGAGGCAAATGCATAATTATTAAAAATAGTATTGAATATTTAAAAAAAATCCTATTATATTAGCTAAAAGAATCAATTATTGTAAAACCAAACCTAAAGGAGTTTATAAAAATGAAAAAATTCAACGATTTCAAAAAGATGTTAGCTGACTTAGAAGCTGATGCAGACAAATTCTACAACAAAGGCAACAGCGCAGCTGGTACACGTGTGAGAAAAGGTATGCAAGACTTAAAAAATTTAGCACAAGCTATTCGTATCGAGATTCAAGAGAAGAAGAATGCTGAAGGTGGCGCTTAATTTTAATTAGAATATTATAAGAAAGCTCTGATGAATTATTTATCAGAGCTTTTTTTATTTATGACTTTTCTCATTTTTTTATTCTTTCGCTAGCCGCACCTTTGTTGTATGAAAGCACTAGCTCCTTTAATTCGCAAATACAACAGACCTATACCTCGTTATACTTCTTATCCTACGGTACCTTTCTGGACAAACACTCCTAGTCAAGATGAATGGAAATCACATATCAAAAATGCTTTCCAAAAATCAAATGATAAAGAGGGTATTAGCATTTATGTTCATCTTCCTTTCTGTGAAAGTTTATGTACTTACTGCGGATGTAATACTAGAATTACTGTAAATCACAAAGTTGAATCACCATACATCGAAGCTCTTAAAAAAGAATTCGATTTATACCTTGAATTATTTGATGAGAAACCTATCATCTCTGAATTACATTTAGGTGGTGGCACCCCGACTTTTTTCAGTGCTGATCATCTCAATGATTTAATCAGTTATTTCTTTAAGCATTCTGAAATATCAGAAAATGCTAATATGAGTTTTGAAGCTCACCCTGCGAATACTTCATACGAACATTTAGAAACTTTATACAGACTAGGCTTCAAACGTTTGAGTTTAGGCATACAAGATTTCGACCCGCATGTACAAACTTTAATCAACCGTCATCAAACTGTTGAGCAAGTTGAAAAGGTTGTTTTACAAGCTCGTTCTATCGGATATGAGAGTATTAATTTTGATTTGATTTATGGCTTGCCTGATCAAACAATTGATAGCGTGAAGAATACTGTTTACGAAGTCATCCGTCTAAAACCTGAACGTATTGCTTTTTATTCTTATGCTCATGTGCCTTGGTTAAAACCTGTGCATCGTAAATACGATGAATCGAACCTACCATCTGGCAACGAAAAATTTAAACTCTATGAAGAGGGTAGGGAGATGCTAGAATCAGCTGGCTATCATGAAATTGGTATGGATCATTTTGCATTGAAAAATGATTCGTTATTTACTTCGATGTATATAGGTAATATGCATAGAAATTTCATGGGTTATACAGAGCGACATACTCAATTAATGATCGGACTCGGCGTGTCATCGATAAGTGATACCTATACTTGCTTTGCACAAAATGAAAAGAAGTTAGAAGATTATTATAAACGATTAGATGCGAATGAATTTCCGTTTTTTAAAGGGCATCAATTATCAGATGATGATATGCTTAGACGACAATTGATTTTAGATTTAATGTGCCGTCAAAGAGCTGAGTTGAAAGCAGAGATCTTAAATTCTGGTTCGATTGCATTACTAGATGAAATGATGTCTGATAACATGGTTGCTATTGTCGACAATCAATTAGAAATTACTAGTACTGGCAAGGCTTTGCTAAGAAATTGCTGTTCGATATATGATGCTTACTTAGATGATGAGCTGAAGTCGAGTAATATGTTTAGTATGGCAGTTTAAAATAAGTATTGGGTACTGAGTATAGCGTACTGAGATCACGCTTCCAAAATTTAGTAATAATCTATATGCATTGTGATCTCAGTACCCAATACTCAATACCCAATACCATTTAATATTGCTCCACCGCCGCTTTCAGCTTCTTCTGCACTGCATCTGATGGTGCTACCAACGGTAATCTTACGGTGTCACCGCAAATGCCTTTTAATTTCAATACGGTTTTGATGCCGCCTGGTGAGCCGTCTGCGAATAATAAATTGATAATGTCGGTTAATTTATAATGTAGCTTACGTGCTTTTTCGAAATCTCCTGCTAAGGCATAACGTACCATTTGTGCATAGTCTTTAGGCCAAGCATTAGCAACTACTGAAATAACTCCTATAGCACCTAATGAAACTAATGGTAAAGTGATGCCATCATCGCCAGATATTAATTGGAAATTTTTTGGCTTATGTTTCAAGATGCTCATCATCTGATCTATATTCCCCGACGCTTCTTTTACGGCTATAATATTTTTGAAATCATGTGCTAATCGCAAAGTAGTTTCAGCAGTCATATTTGCACCTGTTCTACCAGGTACATTGTATAATATTACCGGTAGTGGTGAATGTTCAGATACCATTCGGTAATGCTGATAATGTCCTTCTTGATTGGGTTTGTTATAATAAGGTGCTACAGAAAGAATTGCTGTAAATCCTTTTTTATCGAAATGATTTAGAGAATCACATAATTCACGAGTATTGTTACCACCAACACCAGCAACAACTGGTACTCTACCATCAACAGTTTCTAAAGTAAAATCGAAGATAGCCTGTTTTTCATCTTTGCTTAAAGTAACAGATTCACCAGTTGTACCCATTGGTACTACATAGTCAACTTTGTTAGTGATTAAATTATTGATAAGTTTTTTGAAACTTTTGAAATCAATACTTCCGTCAGTGTGAAAAGGTGTAACTAATGCTACTCCGGTTCCTGTTAATTTAATGCTCATTTCTTTAATATGTTTAGATAATGGTTCAATGCTTGTATATATGAGCTCATGCTCTCACCTTTATCGTCGATCATGAAATCGTAAGCGTTAACATTGTTCATGCTAAACTTACCTACTCTTAATCGTGCTGCTGATAACGATGATATATAGTTGATGCTAAATTGATTGGTATAATTTAAGCTGATCAATAAATCAAAATGCTGTTTATAAAATTTTTCGATAAGCTCTTTCTTTGGTCGGTGGAAGAAATCAAAATCTGTATCAAATATATAATGCGGATCTTTTTCTTCGTGCTTATGGTTTTTCTTATAATCTTTAATCGCTATATAGCCTATGTATTCAACACTCTTAGACTTATTTTTTAGTGCTTGAATATAATCTAATGCTGTTTTGATATCTTCTTCAGTATACGCACTAAATAATACGCCCACCGTTTTTGCTTCCTCAAAAGTCACAGTCTCTCTCTGAACCCTTCTATTTAAAAGATCTTTTTTAATCTTTCGCCCTGCAAAAAAATGACTGATTTTTCTAAGTAACTTCTTCATCTATGCTGCAAATTTATGAAATCCCTTTAATTATTTGAACTTTCAATCATTTTGAGTAGTTCTTCATCTGTAATTATGGGGATGTTAAGGCTCTGAGCCTTTTGTAGCTTACTTGGTCCCATGTTTGCGCCAGCTACTAAATAATTTAATTTCGCTGAAATACTGCTGACCATTTTACCACCATTTTTTTCAATCTTTTCTTTTAACTCTTCTCTGCTGAATTTCTCGAATACTCCTGATATCAAAAATGTTTTGTCTTTTAATTGATCTCCTTCTAATATTATTTCTTTGATCTCTGCTTCGAACTGTAAGCCTTCTGCTTTTAAGAAATTAATTAATTCGATGTGTTCATCCTTAGAAAAATAAGCAATGATACTTTGTGCAATACGTTCGCCAATTTCATCAACAGCTATTAACTCTTCGAAATTTGCTTTCATCAAAGCATCTATTGTTTTAAATGCGTAAGCTAATTTTTTAGCAACTGTCTCACCAACATATCGAATGCCTAATGCGAATAATACTTTTTCAAAAGGTACTTCTTTCGATTTCTCTATACCCTGTAATAAATTCATCACTGACTTAGAACCGAATCGCTCTAATTGTAATAATTGTAATTCTTTTTCTTTTAATCTATAAATATCATCTATGCCTTTTACTAGTTCTTGTTGATACAATTGTTCTATAGTCTCATCTCCCAAACTATCAATATTCATAGCCTTTCGAGAGGTGAAGTGTTGCATCTTTCCAATAATTTGCGGCTTGCAATGATCTTCATTGGGGCAGTAATGTTGAGCCTCTCCTTCTTTGCGAATTAAAGTACTCCCGCACTCCGGACAATCAGTGATGTATTCAATAGCTTTACTATTTGCCTCACGCTTCGATAAATTTACTTCAATGATTTTTGGAATTATTTCACCACCTTTTTCAACTTTCACTACATCGTTTTCATGTAAGCCTAATTTTTCTATTTGATCTGCATTATGTAATGTAGCACGCTTTACGATAGTACCTGCTAATAATACAGGTTCTAAGTTTGCAACAGGGGTGATGGCACCTGTTCTACCTACTTGATAGCTTACACTTAATAATTTTGTTTCTACTTCAGCAGCTTTGAATTTATAGGAGATAGCCCAACGAGGTGATTTTGCGGTGAAGCCTAATTCTTCTTGTTGGTCATAGCTATTTATTTTTATCACAATTCCATCAATATCGAAACTCAGTTCATGTCTGTGTTCATCCCAATACTTTATGAAATCAAAAACTTCTTGAATATTTTTACAAAGTTTGAAGGTGTCTGACACTTTGAATCCCCATTTTTTTGCAGCACTTAAACTTTGATAATGTGTTTCAAAATTTAAATCATCTGACTGTAGGAAATATAAATAGCAATCTAGATTTCTTTTAGCAACCTCTGAAGAGTCCTGCATTTTAAGGGTTCCTGAGGCAAAGTTACGCGGATTTGCATAGGTCTGTTCTCCGATTTCTTCACGCTCTTTATTTAATTTATCGAAGGTATCACGATGCATAAATATTTCACCACGAATTTCAAATTCAGCAGGGTAATCGCCATTTGGTAAAATTAATGGCACCGATTGTATAGTTTTTACATTGTTCGTTACATCATCACCTTTGGTACCATCGCCTCGAGTAACTGCTTGTTTTAATTGACCATTTACATAGGTAAGTCCGATCGCCAAACCATCAAACTTCAACTCACACACATATTCATAATTGGTCTCCAATGTTTTTTGAATACGTTGATCAAAGTCTAATAAATCTTGCTCTGAATAAGTGTTTCCGAGCGAGAGCATCGGATATTTATGCATAACCGATTTGAAGCTTTTGGTGATGCTACCACCAACGCGTTGACTCGGTGAATTTTCAGATATGAATTCAGGATATTGTTTTTCTAATTGTATTAATTCTTCTAAGAGTAAATCGAAGGCGCGGTCGCTAATCTCTGGACTTGATTGTTGGTAGTACAAGAAATTGTGACGATGCAATTCAGCTGAAAGCTGTTCGATTTTTGCTTTTGCTTCTTCTCTGTTCATAGAAGCGAAGATAGCTAATTTGCGTTCTTGCCGAGCTCAATTTTTAAAGAAAAAACATTTGAATAAAGAGATTCAGAACTATTACCAATGTCAGTAAGGGCGTAATCAATGTGAATGTTTTTAATTTTAACCCCGATACCCATATTTGGCATCATCATCGTACTTTCTGTACCATCAAAATCTCTTTGTCTTTGGATGTTACCGATACCAGCTCTTAAGAACGCGATGTTTCTATAATCTACTTCAATACCTGCATGAGGGTCAATGTTTAGGTACTTAGAGCTTATCAACACATTTCTTTGTCCGTCGGTATTCAAATCAAAATTAAGCTCTGTATTCACTTTAAATTTCGACGAAATTTTAGCGACATAGGCTGCACCTAATATAAATTTCGGCACGGTAATCTCTAATCCGTTTTCAGGAATTTCATTGCCCGTATTTTCAAACACTTTCTTGGTATTTTCATCAATATTATATGACCAAGCATTAAAAGTCGTACTAATATCTCGAGCCATAATACCAAATTTAAAACGCTCTAAATGATATTGCATACCAAAGTCAATTCCGAAGCCAAATGACTTAGCAAAATCACCAATTTTACGATGTACTACTTTCACATTCGCACCCACACTCATACGAGGGTCATTCATTTTACGCGCATATGATCCGATAAATGCATAATCGACCGCCGAGAAGCTACTGATACGATCGTAATTAATATTTCCTCCAGCATCAATTAATTCAGTGGTATTGGGTATATCATCTACTCCGAAGCGAATGATTGAGAAAGCAATATTAGAACGATCATCAACTTTATAAGCTATAGCACCATAATCATATTTCGCTATACTTCCGAAGTATTCAGAATGCATCAAAGATCCTTGATATTGGGTATTCATTTGTGTAAGTCCGGCCGGATTCCAATACCCCGCAAACACATCATTCGTGCTCGCTACTACAGAATTCGACATACCGAAAGCTCTAGCGCCAACACCTAATGATAAAAATTCATTACTATATTTTGCCGTTTGAGCAGAAGCATTAATGGCAAGCAATGAAGTAAATATAATAAGTAAGGTAAATTTTAATTTTTTAATCTCCATTCAATTTCTTCGAATACAGTTAGATAATCTAGTTCAATATAGTTCATGCATTCAGCAATAGCGTCTTGCAATATAATAGTATCTTTTTCATTTAAAAAAGAGCCACTCAACCTATATTGTATTCTGTTTAACGCATAAACGATGCTTTCATTACTTTTATAACTCAATAAATATTGAACGTCTTTAAATCGTTGATAGAATGTCCTGAATTCAGCCGCATTCGCAATCCCATTCAAAAGTATAAACTGCTCTATATCATCAACTTGACAAGCTTCTAAATGATTATAAAACACTTGAGCATCAACAATTTTGTTTTTAATTAACAAGGTATCGAGTATCAATTCGAGTCCGATGTGTCCCACCATAAATGGTTTCAAATGCACATTATCAAGCTTCAGATTTCGAATATCTTCCGAAATTTTTCTGGAGTATTTCAAGAAATAATCAGAGCTATGAAATAAATCATCGACGGCCAAATGCCTTTGCCATCCGAAGTTTATAGAACTCAACACTTCAGAATTCTTCCATAAATCTTCGTGTTTATGCGGGTGTAAATTCCATCTTCGATTATGGTTTTTAACTAAATCAGGCAATGCTATACCGAGAATGTAGGCAGAGTTGCTGTTGGAGGCGTCGAAGAAGAAGTGGGATAGGTAGTTCAAATTAGTACAAAGTATTAAGTATTAAGTACAAAGATAGCTTTCTGAAAATACTATTCTGCAATCTTAATACTTAATACTTTGTACTTAATACTTAATTGCATTCTAAATTTTCAAATCATCATGTTATCTTTACCCCTCAATCAATCAAGCATGAAAACGAATTTTGTAGAAGAACTGAAATGGAGAGGGATGTTGCACGACATTATGCCCGGTACTGAAGATCAATTGAATAAAGAGATTACTTCGGGGTATATAGGTTTTGATCCAACCGCAGATTCATTACATGTGGGGCATTTGGTGCAGATCATGACCTTGATTCATTTTCAGAGGGCTGGACATAAACCATATGCTTTGGTTGGTGGTGCGACGGGTATGGTGGGTGACCCATCGGGTAAATCAGAAGAGAGAAATTTACTTTCTGAAGATTCGTTGAACCACAATGTACAGTGCTTGAAAGATCAACTTTCTAAGTTTTTAGATTTTAATTCAGATGCTGCAAATGCAGCAGTGATGGTAAATAATTACGATTGGTTTAAATCATTTTCATTCTTAGGTTTCATCAGAGATGTAGGTAAACACATTACAGTAAACTACATGATGGCGAAAGATTCTGTGAAGAAAAGATTAGAAGGTGATACGGGTATGTCGTTCACAGAATTCTCTTACCAATTAGTTCAAGGTTATGATTTCTATTACTTATGGAAAAATCATAATTGTTTAATTCAGATGGGTGGGTCAGATCAGTGGGGAAATATTGTAACAGGTACAGAATTTATTCGTAGAAAAGATGCAGGTACTGCTTATGCTTTAACAACGCAATTAATTAAGAAGGCGGATGGTACTAAATTTGGCAAGTCTGAAGGTGGTAATATTTGGTTAGATGCGAAGAAAACAAGTCCGTATAAATTCTACCAATTCTGGTTAAACACTTCTGATGATGATGCGAAAAACTTCATTCGAATTTTCACTTTATTATCGAAAGAAGAAATTGAAAAATTAGAAGCAGAACATGCGCAAGCACCGCATTTAAGAATATTACAAAAAGCAATCGCAAACGATATTACTACAAGAGTTCATAGTGCAGCTGCATTAGAGATGGCTATTAAGACATCCGAATTTTTATTTGGTGCAGGTGATTTGAAATTCTTAGAATCATTGAACGCTGAAGAAGTATTAGAAGTTTTCGAAGGCTTACCACAATTTAGTATTTCAAAATCTATATTATCTGCAGGAATCAATATCATCGACTTGTTAGCAGAACATACAAGTGTTTTTCCATCAAAAGGAGAAGCGAAAAAAATGATTGCAGGTGGTGGTGTTTCGATGAACAAAACCAAAATTAATTCAGTAGAGGAATCTGTTGATTCAACTAGATTGATTAACGGGAAGTTTTTAGTAGCGCAAAAAGGGAAGAAAAATTATTACCTAATCTTAGCAGATTAGGCAATAATTTTAGTATGCTAATATGCTAGTATGCTAGTAATTTAGTGCTAGTTACTAACTATTAACTAATAACTATTAACTAATAACTAATAACTAATAACTATTAACTATTAACTGGCACTAGCATATTAGCATAC
>JACCDI010325461.1_pt1 | contig 11450 bp, 9 predicted proteins | sample 7442791 | NCBI WGS metagenome assembly JACCDI01 (sample SAMN15323434, study PRJNA562643) | freshwater metagenome | isolation source: river surface water | place: USA:Blue River Watershed | collected 2017-08-15
ATGGCGTGCGCGGCGGCGCGCAACTCGAGCAGATGATCAAATCCTATATCGGCATTTCCTGCACCGTCACCGTGCTGCCGCCAAACGGGGTGGAACGCACGCAGGTGGGTAAGGCCAGACGCGTCGTCGACAAGCGCGTGCAGGCAGGATAAGCGCTCTTTATCGCGGATGTGCCTGTCTCATTCGGCCATGATGCGTGCACCATCACTCACCTGCCTGCTGGGGAATCGGATGACCTGCTCCCCCTCGCGCAGACCGCTGATGATCTGCACGTCATCGCGATTGCGCTGACCGATGATGACAGTTCTTTCTCTTGCGCGGCCGTTTTCTGCGACGAAGATGCGCCATTCATTACCGACCCGAAAAACGCTACTGCCCGGCAGTTTCAGCACTTCGTCTTGTTGCCACAGCACTATCCTTGCCTGAATGCGATAGCCATCGCCGAGTGGCCAGGGTGAGCCCACCGGGTCGGCGATCACATTGACGCGCTGTTCTTCGATACCGAGTGCCGATATCTTGGTAAATGCGACGGGCTCAACCAAGCGCACACGAGCCTCCAGCGGTGTATCACCGCCCCAGTCTCTGAGTAGCATGCGCATACCCGGTTGGATCTTGACGGCATCCACCGACAGCACATCAACGACAGCCTCCATTTGGCTCGGATCGCCGACTGTCATCAGCGGCAGGCCCGCGCCAATCGTGCGCTCGCTTTGCTGGGTGACCGACAGCACGCGTCCAGAGGCAGGTGCAAGGACAGGTATTTTTCGCTCTGTCGCGCGTGTAAAGGTGTTGACTGCGGCGCGTGCTTCGGTCACGACTGCTTGTGCTGCTTTGGTACGCGCCTGCGCCGTATCGACCGCAGCACGCGCAGCGCTTTCACGAGCGATCAATTGATCCAGTGCTTGCGGTGAGATGAAATGATCCCGAACCAGTGACTTCTGTCTTTCAAGTTCATTTTTTGCCAACGCGTGATTGATCTCGGCTTCGCGTTGTTGCAGCGTCGCTTCCGACCATCGGGCCTGCGCTGCCTGCAAGCGGGCCAGTGTTTGCTCTCGTGACTGTAGATCAATGGAGAGTGGCAAGAGCCAGGCCAGTACATCACCGCGCGTGACGCTATCGCCAGTACGCAAGACAATTCTCTCTATGGTTGCCGCAATCGGACTAGTCACGACATACGCATCGTGCACGCGTACGATGCCCTCGTTATCAACGCTTACACTCAACGCAGCTTTTTCGGCACGTACCAGTTGAAGCCGCAACGGTGCCGGCATGAGAATCCAGGCGATCAGGGCGATGGCTGACAGAACAGCGATCACAATCAGCAAGATTTTTTTTCGACTGAAAAACTTGATGTCATTCACGTGTTTTCAGGACTGCAATCAAATCCAATTGCTGTAACCGGAACCCTATCGATACTGATGAAGCAAGCGCTGAGAGCATGACGACAATCGCTGCCGATAAAAATGTACGACTGCCGACGATCAAGGGTATGCGGAATAGCTCCTGCGATAACAGTGCGGCAATACCGGCGGCCAAACCATAGCCGATCAGACAACCGAGCGGAATGGCGATGGCCGTCAGCAACCATTGCTCGGTGAGTAGTAGTACCGTGACTTCGCTACGGGTGAAGCCAAGAATGCGCAGACTGGCGAGTTCGGTCGCATGTTCCGAGAGCGCGATGCGGGCCGAGTTATAGATAATGCCGGCAGCGATGACGCAGGCGAAGCTGACAAGGACGCTATTATTGATACGGATATTTTCTCCAACGGTCGCCAGAAAACTCTGTATGGTCGCTTCGCGCAGACTGGTGCTGGCCAGTGCGGGCAAAGCTTTGATCGTTCGGTAAAACGCGTCAGCTTTTGTCATATCCAGTGCCAGCCATGCACCACTCACGGTCGGTGTTTTTTCCAGCAGTCGTGACAAAGCCTGAATATCCATATAAGCCAATGTGCCGATGGGTTCGTCGAGGATCATTGTCATGGGTACCTCCACTTTCTGACGTCGCCCCGTCAGAAAATGGATCGCTATCGTGTCTCCGATCTGGACCTGAAGCAGATCAGCGAGCATGCGCGAGCACACTAATCCTTCGGCGGGCAGTTCTATCGAGCGCTCATGAGCATCCACCGTCAGTCGTAATTGCCGCTGACGCTCGAGACCCATGATGATGGTTCTCTTTTCCCGATGACGAACCCGCAGGGTAACGGGCATGGACAGGAAGCCCTCGGCACGCAATACACCGTGCAATCGCGAAAGGTGATTGATGACGTCGGTGGAATGTTCCTCATTGAATATCACACTGATCTCGTCTCGCTGCAGTACCCGGTACTGAAAGCGGATCACTTCGTTGAGCGCATCAAAAGAAAAAAGTCCGGTGATCACCAGCGCAGCCGACATCGACAGGCCCAGAATGGTCAGCGATGTTTTCAGTGGCGTTCGCAAGAGGTTGCGCAATACCATGCGCAAGGCCAGGGGTAATCGCTGCCACAGTGAGAATGTCTCCAGATTGTTTCGTTGATAGTGCAGCGGAGATTCGGGACGCATAGCTTCGGCAGGTGTCATGCGTAAAACACGGTAGACAGCCAGGCCCGAACCCAGCAGGGCAGACAGCAAGCTCAGTATCAGTGCGGTCAGCAGCAATGATGCAGAGAGCGAAAACGAGAGCGTCGGAAAATGAAAAAAACGCGCATACAAATGCGCCAGTTCATGACCCAGCCAGCTGCCCAGTATTATCCCCGTGACGCTGCCGATAGCCACTGTGAGCAGGGCGAACTGCATATAGTGGCTGGCGATTGCCGCATTGCCGTAGCAAAAGCTCTTGAGCAAGCCGATCTGCATGCGCTGCAGAGAGCTGAGCCGCAACAAGACGTTATGAACCAGGAAGGCAGCGACACTCAGAAAAATTGCCGGAATCACAGTAGCACTTACTTTGGTCTGCGCCAGTTCATTACTGATGAACTGATGCGAGAGCTGCTCTTCACGGCCAATAGCGCCCAAGCCACCAAAGCGTTCGAGCAAGCCATCAAGCCTGTGAATGACCTCCGCTTCGCTTGCGCCGGGTGACAGCGTTAGTACGATGTCATTGCAAGCTTCACGCATATCCAGCAAGCTGCTCAGCGCTTCATGATCCATCCACAACACACCAAAACGACGATAGTCCGGAAAACCCGAGCCGCGCATCTCATTGATGTATTCCGGTGAAATGGCGATACCGGTCACCGTCAGAATTTCACGTCGACCATTGATCACGGCTTTTAAAACAGCACCCGCTTGCAAGGCATTGGCGCTAGCAAAGGCTTCGCTGACTAGAACTTCATGGCGACTACCCGGATCGGGAAGCCGGCCTGCGCGCAGATAAACCCGGTTGAGATCATTCTGATTCGCAGGTGTCAGGGAGACGAGTCGTCCTGTGGCGGGCTCATTCAGCCCCGGCACGTCGAGTGGTGCGTCGAACACCACTCGGGCCTGCACATCCGCCACACCTTCTAAGCGGCGTATGGCATCAGTAATTCCCAAAGGCGCGCGACGCACGCTAGCGAAGATATCGGCAAATCGATATTGCTGATAGTAAGTGTGCTGAGCCAATCGCAACGCCTCATAAGCACCGCGCATCGTGACCAGACTGGCAATGCCGCACATCGCCACGACGGCAATGGCAAATGCCTGCGCGCGCAAACGCCACAGATCGCGTAATAGCTTCAGTTGCAGTGCGCTCAGGTGGCTCACCAAGCGAGTGACGACGCGGGCAGACGTACTGCATTGCGCGTGATGCCGGCAATGCGACCGCTGCCCAGCGAGATGACACGATGCGCCATGCCGGCGATTGCCGCATTGTGGGTAATCACGACAGTGACCGCGCCAAGCTCGGCGTTTGCCTGTGCGAGGACATCCAGCACCAGCCGACCGGTGGCGACATCCAGCGCGCCGGTCGGCTCGTCGCAGAGCAGAATGTCGGGACGTTTGGCAATCGCGCGCGCGATCGCAACACGCTGTTGCTCGCCGCCAGAGAGTTGCGCCGGGAAGTGAAAGACGCGGTCACTCAATCCCACCCGCCGCAGTGCCTCGGTCGCCTCCATCGGTGTTGAGCTGATTTCCGTGACCAGCTCGACGTTCTCCAGCGCAGAGAGGCTGGGAATGAGGTTATAAAACTGGAAGACAAAGCCGACATGCTCGCGGCGAAATCGGGTCAGCTCGTCATCACTCGCTTGTGTCAATTCCCAGTCCAGGTAATGCACGCTGCCTCGCGTCGGCTTATCCAGACCGCCGAGTATATTGAGCAGGCTTGATTTGCCACTGCCTGAAGCACCGAGCAGAACAAGAAATTCACCCTCATACAAATCAAGATCAATGGCGCGCAGCGCATCGACACGGACTTCACCCATCTGATAGATTTTGTCCACGCCGCGTAACGAGAAAATGGTGCGCTGAGATTCTGTCGGCGGCATGCACTCCCCAGTCGGCAAGTGGCAGGGGAGCGTGGAATCGAACCACGTCAGCCGGCTTGGACACCGGGCGGCCCCCGCTAGACACTCCCCTAGTGCCTTGATGATGCCGTTACGCTGGTGTCGCTCGTTGAGCCATCACAGTCGTGCAGAGTTTCTGCTTGGCGGCGCTCAATTCTTCATGCATCTGCGCGCGAAATAATCGTACCGGGTGCTTGTCTTGTCGGGCCACCGTCGGCGTGATGGCTGCTTGCAGTGTGGACGTTGTCAGCCGTGCTGTGGTTGTCGATAGGTTGTTCGAGTGACTGACAGAGGCAGATGCCAGCTCGATCAAGCAGGCTTTCTTCATCGCCAGGATCATTCATGTCGACTCACCTACCGGTATCTGCCACATCCCTGAATTTGTCGTCGCCTGCGGCGATCCAATCTCAGGCGATGTCGCTTGCGGCTGACATCGTCAGCGAGATTTACAAGGAATCGATACCTGCCTTTGCATCGATGGCACTGGACCGACTGCATGGCAGCCTGTATGCATCGTCGAGATATCTGCAATTGAGTGATCCTGAGCAGACAACGCCGAACACCTGGGTCGGGTATCGCAGTGGCGAGGTGGTTGGCGTGCTGCTATTTCGTATCGAGGGAAAGCGTGTCATCGTCCTGTGCGAGGTCATCATGCTCGATTCATTGCAGATAGACGCATTCGCAGCCAGTGTTTTCTCGAATTTTCCCGGACTTCGCCATATCGCCTTCAATGCCGTGAGCCTGTCGCTGCCACCGAGTTCCTTGCCTGCGCAGTTGTATCCCTTTTCAGAGAATTATGTATTGACACTGCCTGCGTCCACTGAGGCCTATATGTCCATGCTGGGGAAATCGACCCGTCAAAGTCTGCGCGGCTATCGGAATCGTCTGCTGAGAGACTTTCCGGACTTTAGCTGGACAGCCTATACCTGTGATGAATTGAGCACAGAGCAGCAGCATCAGCTGGTGTTGATACTGCAGCGTTTCAAGCGCGAGAGCATGACCGCGCGTGGAAAATCTCCGGCCATTGATGCGACTGAAACGCAGCATTTTCTGACGATGGCAGCCGAGTGTGGCTTGTTCGGCGTTGCAACAGTCAAGGGGCGCATCTGCGCAGGTGCATTTTCCTGTCGTATCGGGGATAGCTATGTGATGCTCTTGTCGGCAAGCGACCCTGCGATGAGTGTTTACCGCCTGGGTTTGCTGACCTGTCTGTGGTCCGTCAGCGACTGTATTCAACGGGGTGGCCGCCAGTGTCACATGCTGTGGGGACGTTACCAGTACAAGCATCAGTTGCTCGCTGAGCCAAAAATTCTCTACCGCCTGGTTGTCTATCCCTCGGTCATGCAGTTGTTGATGCAACCACGCAATGTATTACGGATATTTATTTATGGTCGTTATGTGCGCAGCGTTCAAGGGTTGAAAAATTGTCTACAAAGAGAAAGAAATCCTGGATGGCAATGGCTATACCGTCAATGTCGATCTTTGAAAGGAATGCTTGAGGTGGCAGGAAGAAAATGCATAGGGATGCGTGAAAAACATACGAAGGCTGGTGCAGTTCATGCGATGCCAACGACGATGAATAAGGATAAAGATAGTGATGTGGATGGTAACGCAGCTGGCAATGTCCTCAGTGCTTCGTGTGCGAATGGGGTTGGCACTGCGACGCCATCTCGATGTCCAATGCAGATACTCTGACGAGCTATTGCTCGTGCCCACTTTGATGATGCAAGAAATTCGAGCCTGCTGAATGGACATACCTGCGAAAAAAGTTGCCGCAAGTCTGAGGCAGCTGCCTGAATCTGAAGTGGGCAGACCTGCCCCAGTTATCGAAGAGAAGCCCTCAGGGCCGACTGCACCGGATCGCTTGTTCCATGCCGTCATGGCGCGTTTTACTGGGGGCATATCGCCGGGTAGTCTTGCGCTGGCATTCGCCGATTGGGCGGTGCATTTATCTCACTCGCCGGGAAAACAGCAGAAACTTCAGGAAAAGGCGCTGCGCAAGGCCATGCGCTTTGGGCTCTACGTGATGCGGCAACTATCTGGACATCGATGCGGCCCATGCATCAACCCGCTGGTGCAAGACGAACGATTTCTTGCGCCGCAATGGCAGCAGTGGCCGTTTTGTTTCATTTATCAGAGCTTTCTGCTGCAGCAGCAGTGGTGGCATAACGCGACGACGGGCATAGGCGGTATGTCAGAGCACCATGAGGAAGTCGTCTCCTTCGCCGCTCGTCAATGGCTGGATATGATGTCGCCAGTGAATTTCATTCTGACAAATCCCGAGGTGCTTGAAGCGACACTCGGTGAAGGTGGCAGGAATTTGCTGCGCGGTTGCGAATATCTGATCGAAGACTGGGAGCGTGCTATCGGTGGCCACCCACCGGTGGGTACGGAAAAATTCCGACCCGGTAAAGAAGTTGCGATTACACCCGGTCGCGTCGTGTACCGAAATCGTCTGATGGAACTGATTCAGTATGCGCCACAGACAGCGCAGGTGTTTGAAAAGCCTTTGTTGATTGTGCCGGCCTGGATCATGAAGTATTACATCCTTGATTTATCGCCGCACAACTCATTGGTCAATTATCTGGTTGGTCGGGGACACACGGTTTACATGATTTCCTGGTGCAATCCTGATGCCGAGGATCGTGATCTCGGCATGGACGCCTATGTGCAAATGGGTTTGCTTGAGGCGCTGGAGCAAGTGCGACGACGCAGCGCCGGTCAACAGGTTCAGACGGTGGGCTATTGTCTTGGCGGCACGCTACTGGCAATTACAGCGGCATGGCTGGCGCAACAGCATCACAAAGATATCGCCTCGATGACCTTGCTGGCTGCGCAAACCGACTTTACCGAGGCAGGGGAGTTGCGACTGTTTATTGATGAAAGTCAGCTGGACTATCTGGATGACCTTATGTGGAATCAGGGCTATCTGGATAACCGGCAAATGGCAGGTGCGTTTCAGTTATTGCGCTCGCATGATCTGATCTGGTCGCGCATGGTCAGTCACTATTTACTTGGAAGACGCGAGACGCTGAATGATCTGATGGCGTGGAATGCTGATGCCACGCGCATGCCTTATCGCATGCACAGTGAGTATCTGCGGCGCTTATTTCTGAACAATGATCTGTTTGCCGGGCGTTACAGCATCAATGGTCGTCCACTGGCGTTATCGGATATTCGTGTGCCGGCTTTTCTTGTGGCGACTGAAAAGGATCATGTGGCGCCCTGGCGTTCTGTGTACAAGCTCAATTTGTCTTACAGCGCTGACCTGACTTTTCTGCTGACCTCCGGTGGTCACAATGCAGGTATCACGAGCGAGCCCGGACATCCACGTCGTTCCTATCGCATGACGCTGTTCCCGCAGAACGAAAACTATATCGATCCGGAGCGCTGGTATCAGCAGACCACACCCGAGCCGGGCTCTTGGTGGCCGCGGTGGGCCGAGTGGCTTGAGCGCGAGCAGAAGTTGATTCCCGCAACACCCATCCCGCCGAGTGACATACCTGGGTTGCCCGATGCGCCGGGGTCCTATGTGCTGCAAAGCTGAGGAAGCGCGGCTTGAATAAATTCGGAAAATTTTGCAGCAAGATCAATGGTGGCAAGGCCATGATTTTATTGATCCTCGCGTCGCACAGCTGCGCTGACTTGCCATAAAACGCGGATTTTTTCAGCGCCTCCCTAACCCGCATTGCTGAATGCGGGCCCGCTGTCATTCGCTGAAATACGCCTGCTATTGAAGCGCTATTGCGCTGCTATGCTCGAGGGCGACATATCGGTGTTGCCGGTACTCGTGGTCATCGCGACAGGCGCCACAGTTTCTATGGGCGTCGTCGTCGCTAAAGTTGTTGAGGTCGTTCTGCTCGTGGTTGTCGTGCCTGAGGATGAGGCTGCTCCAACAGGCTCGGTTGCAGCAGGAGTGAGTGTTGCGCTTGGTGTCAATACCGGAGTGCTTGTGGTTGGGGTAGTCGTCGTGGCTGTTGGCGTGATGGTAATTGGCGTAGCAGTTATTGTTGGCGTGGTGGTGATTGGCGCAGCAGTCGTTGTGGTCGGAGTAGCGATGGTGTTTGTTGGTGTTGTCGGGATTGTTGTTGGTGTGGTCGTAGTGGTCGCCGGTGTAGTGGTGCCGGGTAACGGCGTGGTGATCGATGTTGTTGGTGTCGCAGGCGCTGTCGGCATGGTGACCGTTGGTGCAGTGGCCGTCGCGCTGCTGGCGGTTGTCGCAGCAGATGTTGTGGGTGTTGTCGTCGTGGATGCTGTAGCTGGTGCGGCTGGCATGGTTGGTGTAGCGGATGTTGCTGGCACCGCGGTGCCCTCTGTGCGAACGATCTGACCGCGTAATTCGCCGGCGGGGAATGCGGACGACAGCAACTCATAGTACATGCCGCCATTGTTCAGCGCGGTGGCCTGCGTTGCTGTCAGGACTGTCCGCAGTACCCATATCCCCGAGCCGGGCGATGTTTCAATAAAACTGCCAACCACGGGCCCCGTTGCACCGGCTACAGCCTGACGAATATTGGCACCTATGCCGGCGAGTTCTCTCGATACCACCACGGCAGTCAGAAGTCGATTGGTCGGATGATAGGCCGCAAGGCCAGTGGCCGTAGAAGTACTGGCATTCGGTGGTGCAACGAGCGAGCCTGACAATACATTTGTAAAGAACACAGCACGATTAGTGTTTGTATAGGCTGTTGCATCATTGGTCGATGCACTTGAGACAGTGGCGCCGGTACTTGAACTACCGCTTGCAGTGGTACTGATGTCAGTCCCGCCGGCTGATGTCACCGTGGTACTGCTGGTAGTGTTGATTGCCGAGCCACTCGGCGGTAATTGGGCAAGGATTTGTCCGCGTATTTCTCCGTCAGGATAGGCAGCGGTATGAACGTTGAAGTAATAATTCCCGGCAGTGAGTTGGGTGAGCTGATCTGTGGTGAGCGTAGCCGTCGTTGTCCACACGCCACTGCCGGCTTCATTTTCAGTCAGTGAAAACACGATCGGACCCGCGACACCGGTGGCGCCGAGATGGATGTGTGCCTGAGTTCCGTTGATATCGGCGGTTACGATGGTGGCTCTCATTTGATTCGTCGCAGGATCAACGCTGACAACGCCCGTGCCGCTGCCAATGCTGGTGACGCTGGGTACCTCTTGCGCACCTGTCAGGGTGCTGGAAAAAACATTTTGCGGTACCTGGCTATTGACGCTGCTGAGCTGGGTGATTTGCGCATTGCCCGGGCTGATTGGGTTGTTGTCACCGCCACATCCGGTCAGGCTCAGCACCGAAAGCAAGACTACCCACCACAGGGTAAACGTTCGTACAGAAAAAGCTTTCATGAGTTGTCCTCTGGTTGAGAAATACTCCCTGGATTTCTTGGCTGCTGCGTTGGCGGCTTGGGTAGAGCATCGGAAGCCAGAGCCCCGTTGTTTCGCTATCTCGTCGCAGTCTGTGTGCAGGTTGGCAGCGCCCTGTGGGGCGCGATCAAATGCTATGCACTGAACATGCCCGTGTGCGAAAGGCTGATGCTGACTGCGGTTTTCAGGCAGGTGTCATTGAATTAAGGCCCGCAGCGTGTAATAGCTACCGGTCAGGTAGGGAATTTCTGGGTCTGGTGTGGGTTACCATGTGGGCTGATTGAAATTTTTCTTATTCCATGGCTCAAACAGAACTACGACCCGGACAATCCGTCGAGCTGCTCAAGGAATTGCATATCCTCACGCGCGACGGAAAAATGAATCAGGACAGTCGCCGCAAGCTCAAGCAGGTGAATCACCTCTGTCAGTTCATCGAGCCGCTGCTAACGCAGCTGCGCGCTGATGGACATGCGTTGTCGATGGTCGATCATGGTGCAGGCAAATCCTATCTGGGGTTTATTCTCTATGATCTTTTTTTAAAAAGCATTGCTGATGACTCGCATGTGTACAGCATAGAAACTCGCGCCGAACTGGTAGAGCGTTCGCGCGAGCTGGCGAACCGCTTGGGTTTTGATCGCATGTCGTTTCTGCATTTGTCGGTTGCAGAATCCATCGCATCGTCCTTGTTGCCCGATACCGTAGATATCGTTACCGCATTGCATGCCTGCGATACGGCAACCGATGATGCGATTACGTTTGCGCTGAAAAAAAAGGCCCGCTTCATCGTGCTGGTACCTTGCTGCCAGGCTGAGGTGGCGGCGACCTTGCGCCGTCTGAAAGGCCAGTCACTGACGCGTGATGTGCTCACCGAGATCTGGCGTCATCCCATTCATACGCGTGAGTTTGGCAGTCATCTGACCAATGTGCTGCGCTGTCTGCAGCTGGAGGCACATGGCTATCAGTTGAATGTGACCGAGCTGGTTGGCTGGGAACATTCGATGAAAAACGAACTGATCGTCGCCACGTACAAGGATCTGCCGCGCCAGCGAGCGATACGCAAGCTCAGTGGCATCTTGCAGGAGTTGGGGATTGATGAAATGCAGCAGCGCTTCTGGTTGCCAACAAGCGCGTCAGTTGCTGTTTAGTGTTGACCTTCAATCTGCCGGGTACGGTGGAGCGTGGTGGATGGCAATGAGTGCGTACCCAGAAGAATTTCATGCAAAAGCAGGCTGAAGCTGATGATCAGCAGCAGCATCGCAAAGACGAAGAGGAAAGCGATCAGGGAATCCAGTTTCAGATGTCGCGCGTCATCAATGAAGAGCGTGACGACGACAGAAAACACGATGATCATGCAGCTGGTGGAAATGCCAAGCGCGCGATGAATGGCAGTGGCTCGGCGGCGCAGCACACTCAATTCATGCATCACGGCAGCGCGCAGGCCATTGCTGACCGATAGTCGCTGTTCCAGCACTTCTCGACGGTCGCTGATACGTTCGAGACGGTTGTTCAGGACACGTAATTGCAGCATCACACCCAGCAACAAAAATGCCGGCGTGACGGCAAGGCTGATGATATTGGTGACGTCTCCGAACAGCGACAACATGAAGTGATCCGGTGTTAGTGGGCGGGTCGGCTGGTTCTGCC
>JACCDI011829216.1_pt1 | contig 11448 bp, 10 predicted proteins | sample 7442791 | NCBI WGS metagenome assembly JACCDI01 (sample SAMN15323434, study PRJNA562643) | freshwater metagenome | isolation source: river surface water | place: USA:Blue River Watershed | collected 2017-08-15
ATTGGCAATTGATGTTGAGAAAGAGCGCATCTCTCTCGGCATCAAACAATTGTCTGGTGACCCATTCAATAACTTCACCTCTGTTAGTGACAAGGGTAGCCTTGTGACTGGCACTGTTAAGGCTGTTGATGCTAAGGGCGCAACCATTCATTTGGCTGACGAAGTTGAAGCTTATTTACGTGCTTCTGAGATCTCAACAGATCGTGTTGAGGACGCACGCAATGTATTGAAAGAAGGCGATACCGTTACTGCAATGATCATCAATATTGATCGTAAGTCACGTGCTATCAATCTTTCAATTAAGGCAAAAGACAGCTCTGACCAACAAGACGCTATGAACAAACTCCAAGGTGATGCGCAGTCCGGCACAACCAATTTGGGTGCTTTGTTGAAAGCGAAGTTGGATAATCAAGGCTAAATCAATATCGCCGCTTTCCATCTGGGGAGCGGCGGTTTTTTATTGATAGACCATGTCAGAACAAGAGCAACAAGCAATTACCCGCTCCGAACTTGTGGAGAGCTTGGCGGAACAGTTTCCCCAGCTACTACCTAGGGATGTTGAGTTGGCAGTAAAAACTTTGCTAGACACCATGACTCATGCCTTAGCAGAAGGTAAGCGTATTGAGTTGCGCGGTGTTGGCAGTTTTGTTTTGCATCACCGTCCTGCTCGTACAGGTCGCAATCCAAAATCTGGCGAGAAAGTATTAATCCCGGAGAAGCGCGTACCTCATTTCAAGCCTGGCAAAGAATTACGTGAGCGTGTTGACTACAAGCCTCTCAAACAAGCAGGGCCTAAAGAGGGTTCTGGTGCCTAGTCACATTACTCATCAGCAGTGGTCCGTTTGGACCATTTTTTTATTTAAGCTCTACGCAGCATGATTCAAATCGCAACTTCCTGGTTACTATTGCTGCCAGTCATGTTTGGTATTGGCTGGTTAGCTTCGCGTTGGGACTTGCGCCTTGAGAATCGCATGGACGAGCGTGAGCGGATGCGTCAACAGCGCTCAACCTTCAAAGGCTTAAGTCTCTTATTAAATGAGCAGCCCGATCAGGCCATTGAAACTTTAGTTAAGATTGCTCAGCTTGATCCAGAGACGATTGAACTGCATTTTGCGCTAGGAAGTTTATTTCGTCGTCGGGGTGAGACTGAGCGAGCAATTAGGGTTCATCAACACCTTGCTGACCGCGATGATTTAAAGCCGCGTGATCGTGACCATGCTGCATATGAATTAGGCCGTGATTTTCTGCGTGCTGGTTTGCTTGATCGTGCTGAAGCATCACTGAACCGTGTTGGCGATGGAAAGTTTGCTGCTCCCGCTAAAGAAAGCCTGTTGGAGATGTACCAGATTGAGCGCGATTGGACTAAAGCCATTATTGCCGCTACGGAATTAGAGGACTTGCAAGGCAAATCTCATCACACAGAGATCGCCCAGTTTCATTGTGAGTTAGGTCAAGATGCGCTGAGACGCAAAGATCTTCCTGCTGTTGAGCGGTCGATCACCCTAGCGTTGCATGCCATTCCTAATCATGCTCGTGCATTGATTTTGCAAGGGGATTACTTTATGGCGATGGATCGCCCAGCTCAAGCAATTGAAGTTTGGGCAATGGTTGCTAAAACTCATCCGGCGTATATGCACTTACTGGCAGATCGTTGGATGGCGGCCCATGTAGCTTTGGATAAAGCTGATGCGGGATTGACTGCGTTATGTGAGTTGCTTAAAACCCAAGCCTCTGGTGAGTTGTTGGATATCGTGCAAAAACACATGATGCAGATTCGGGGAGCGCAAGCCACTGAAGCTATGCTGGTTGAGGTAATGCAACATTCTCCAAGTCTGAGCGCTCTTTCTAAGCTTGCTCAAACACGCTTAGTGCTAGCTGAATCGAATGGTACGCCTGAGCGTGTCTCTGATTTGCAGGCAACTCTGGGCCTATTGAAGCAACGCACTACCAGCCTTGCTCGCTATACCTGCGGAAATTGTGGATTTAGGGCGCGTCGCTTTTATTGGCAATGCCCAGGTTGCAATCATTGGGAGGCTTATTCACCTAGGCGCAGTGAAGGTGCTGTTCCTAGTGGGCCATCAATGTAGATAATGAATAGGATCAATTAACTAAACCGTCATGTAATGCAATTTTAATTGATGGTATTAAATTGAAATAGAAGGAGCTGTATTGAAAGTCACCATCATTGGAAGTGGATACGTCGGACTTGTTACCGGTGCCTGTCTAGCTGAGCAAGGTAATAACGTCTTTTGCGTTGATGTAGATTCTAAGAAGATTAATATTCTCAATTCAGGCGGCGTTCCTATTTATGAGCCTGGCCTCAAGGAGATGATCGAGCGTAACCGCGCTGCAGGTAGGCTACAGTTTTCAACCGATATCGCCGCTTCAGTTGCTCATGGCGATATTCAATTTATTGCGGTAGGTACCCCACCAGACGAAGATGGTTCCGCTGACCTGCAATACGTGGTAGCAGCGGCACGTAATATTGGTCGACATATGACAACGCCCAAGGTCATCGTCGATAAATCGACTGTACCAGTGGGCACAGCGGATAAAGTTTCTGCTGCGATCAGTGAAGAACTCCAAAAGCGTGGCCTCTCCCCAGAGCTCTGTTCAGTGGTATCAAATCCTGAATTTCTGAAAGAGGGGGCTGCGGTAGAGGACTTTATGCGCCCAGATCGCATTGTGATTGGAACTCAAAATACCCCAGCTGGCCTGCGTGCTAAAGAGCAAATGCGCAAACTTTACGCGCCCTTTAATCGCCATCATGAGCGAACTTACTACATGGATGTGAAAAGTGCCGAACTGACTAAATATGCGGCTAATGCCATGTTAGCTACTCGCATCTCCTTTATGAATGAGTTGGCCAACCTAGCAGATTTGGTTGGTGCCGATATTGAAGCGGTTCGCCAAGGCATTGGTTCAGACTCCCGTATTGGCTATGGCTTTTTGTACTCCGGCACTGGATATGGAGGCTCATGCTTTCCAAAGGATGTCTCGGCATTGTCTAAAACAGCCAAAGAGCATGGTAGAGACCTTAAGATTTTGGATGCTGTAGAGGCTGTTAATGAAGCTCAAAAATATATCTTGGTAGAAAAGATCGAGCAGCGCTTTGGCAAAGATCTATCAGGCAAAAAATTTGCAGTGTGGGGTTTGGCTTTTAAGCCTAATACAGATGATATGCGTGAGGCTCCCAGCAGGGTCATTATTCAAGAGCTGGTTAAGCGGGGTGCCCAGATTGTGGCTCATGACCCGGTTGCTATGCCAGAGACTAAACACTGCCTAGAGTTGGACTTTAAAAATAACCCAGCAGGTCTTAAGCAAGTGGCTTTAGTAGAAGACCCCATGGCCGCAACTCAAGGTGCGGATGCTCTGGTCATTGTCACTGAGTGGAAGGCTTTCCGTAGCCCTGATTTTGAGATTCTCAAGGCTAATTTGAAGAATCCTATTATCTTTGATGGTCGAAATCTATATGAGCCGCAAGCTATGCAAGAATTAGGTATTGAGTATCAAGGTATTGGTCGCCATAATTAATCGCAAGCATAAAAGAACCTATTCCAAAGATTAGAGAGATTAGTTACATCGTGGAAAAAGCTAACCGAGAACAATTTTCTAAAGCCCGCTTGTTAGTGGTGGGTGATGTCATGCTAGATCGCTATTGGTTTGGTGATTCGAATCGTATCTCGCCTGAAGCACCAGTTCCAGTGGTGCAGGTTGGAAAAATTGATGAACGTCTAGGCGGTGCTGCTAACGTCGCCCGCAATGTCGCCGCTCTTGGTGCTAAGACAACAATCTTGGGTGTGATCGGTAATGATGAGCCTGGTCAACGTGTTTCTGAGTTGCTGAAATCGAGCGATGTTGATAGCCAGCTAGAGGTCGATGACAAAGTACCTACAACCGTCAAGTTACGTGTGATTGCGAGGCAGCAACAGTTGATTCGTTTAGATTTTGAAGAGGCTCCGAGTGAGGCAGCATTAGCCCATAAATTAGAACGTTATGAAAAGTTGCTTGATGATGCTGACGTCGTGATTTTGTCTGATTATGGTAAGGGTGCATTGGGTCAAGTTGCCCTCATGATTGAGCAAGCGAGAAGTCAAAACAAAATAATATTGGTAGACCCAAAGGGTGATGACTATGCCAAGTATCGTGGCGCCACAGTCTTGACTCCAAATCGTAGTGAGCTGCGTCAAGTAGTTGGTAAATGGACTAGTGAAGAGGATCTTACAAAGAGGGCTCAAGACCTCAGAAATTCCCTTGATTTACAGGCACTTTTATTAACACGCTCTGAAGAGGGTATGAGTCTATATACGGAATCAGGCGTAAGTCATGTTAAGGCACAGGCCCGTGAAGTATTTGATGTATCTGGCGCAGGCGATACCGTCATTGGCACTCTCGCGGTAGCATTGGCAGCAGGGTGGCCACTTGAAAGAGCGATGGCTTTGGCTAATCGTGCTGGTGGTATTGTTGTTGGCAAGCTTGGTACAGCTACCGTTACTTCTGAGGAGTTGCAATGACCATCATCGTTACTGGGGCAGCCGGATTTATCGGCGCCAATATTGTTCAAGCGCTCAACGCACGGGGTGAAAAAAATATCATTGCGGTAGATGATTTACGCCCTGCTGATAAGTATCGTAATCTAGCTGACCTTGACATCATTGACTACCTCGACAAAGATGAGTTTCTAGAGTCATTTAGAAATGGTCGCTTTGGTAGGGTCAAAGCAGTCTTTCATGAGGGGGCATGTTCAGACACCATGGAGACCGATGGCATCTTCATGATGGCTAATAACTATCGCTACACCATGGATTTGCTCGATATTTGTACGGACCAGAAAGTACAGTTGCTTTATGCGTCGTCAGCAGCAACCTATGGTGGCTCCGATGTATTTGTCGAGAGCCGTGAGCATGAAAAGCCGCTCAATATTTATGGCTACTCTAAATTTTTATTTGATCAAGTGATGCGTAAGCGCTTTGCTGAAAAAGCTAATTCTGCTCAGGTAGTTGGATTTCGATATTTCAATGTTTATGGTCCGCGCGAGTCTCATAAGGGGAGGATGGCCTCAGTTGCTTTTCATCAATACCATCAGTACAAAGCCACAGGTAAGGTGAAGCTCTTTGGTGAGTATGGTGGCTATGGTCCGGGCGAACAAAGTCGTGACTTTGTGTCGGTAGAGGATGTTGTGAAGGTTAATCTCTACTTCTTGGATCACCCTGAAATCAGTGGTATTTTTAATCTTGGCAGTGGTCGTGCACAGCCATTCAATGATGTTGCTCACGCTGTTGTTAATGCCATGCGCAATATTGATAAAGCAAATCCAGCAAGCTTAGAGGAATTGGTTAAAGAAAAGGCTATTGAATACATTCCATTTCCGGATGCGCTCAAAGGTAAATACCAGTGCTTTACTCAGGCCGATTTGACAAAACTGCGTGCTGCTGGTTACACAGAACCCTTCCTCAATGTGGAGCAGGGTGTCAGTCGTTATATCGCATGGCTATCAGCCAATGCTGATTTCTTGGCAAGCCCACTTTAAAAGCTCAAACAGAGTCAACAGACTTTAATTCCATCCGTTTTATTTGATCCACTAGCACTTTGTGTGAGTGGATTTTTTATTTATTTATGGAGAGTATATGAATCAATTATTAAAGTCTTTACTATTTTCAGCAATGTTGGCTACATCTACTTTAAGCGCAGCTAGTCCGATAAACGTAAATACAGCCACTCAATCCGAATTGGAAAGCATCAAAGGAATTGGACCTTCCAAAGCCAAGACTATTATCTCCGAGCGATTAGATGGTGGCCACTTCCAAGATGCCAATGACCTGCAAAAGCGTGTGCGAGGGATTGGCATGAAGTCCGTTGAAAAGATGGTAAGTAATGGCCTGACGATTGAGGCACCAAGCTCTTTTCGTGAGCCAAATGGGCGCACCAATAAGGAGGGGTCAAGCTCCTCTAGGCGTGGTACGCGTACTCAAAGCAGTATTCGCCATCATACGGATCGTACGAGCTCAAATCGCCGAAATTAAGCCCCTGTATGTCTAGGTGCGCTTATGGCTAAAATGGTCTCATGAGCAAACCTTCTTACCTTACTATTTCACAGACCGTAGGTAATACACCTCTGGTCCGTTTGCAACGCATTCCTGGCCCTGAAAATGAGCTCAGAAATAATCTGATATTGGGTAAATTAGAGGGTAATAATCCAGCCGGGTCGGTTAAGGACCGACCTGCGCTGTCCATGATTTTGAGAGCCCAAGAGCGTGGAGAAATTAAGCCGGGAGATACTCTTATTGAGGCAACCAGCGGTAATACTGGTATTGCATTAGCAATGACTGCGGCAATGCTAGGCTACAAGATGATCTTGGTGATGCCAGAGAATCAAAGCATTGAACGTAGACAAAGTATGGCAGCTTATGGCGCTGAACTAATTTTAACTGCAACTTCTGGTGGGATGGAGTTCGCACGTGATTACGCACTGCAGTTGCAGAAAGAGGGTCGAGGTCGATTGCTTGATCAGTTTGCCAATCCCGACAATCCCCGTGCACATATTGAAACTACTGGCCCAGAAATTTGGCGCGATACCGACGGACAAATTACTCACTTTATTTCAGCGATGGGTACGACCGGAACCATTACTGGTGTATCAACTTTTCTGAAGTCCATGAATCCCAATATTCAGATTATTGGCGCTCAACCTGAAGAGGGTTCGCAGATTCCAGGAATTCGAAAATGGGCTCCAGAGTACTTACCAAAGATTTATGAGGGCGACAGAGTAGATCGCATTGAATATGTGAGTCAGGCAGAGGCCGAAGAAATGGCTCGCCGTATGGCAGTAGAGGAGGGTATTTTCTGTGGCATATCTGCTGGCGGTGCTTTAGCCGTAGCCTTAAGAATTGCTCGTCAGGTTGAGAACGCCACAATTGTATTTATAGTGTGCGATCGTGGCGATCGCTATTTATCTACTGGCGTATTTCCTGCGTAAATCAATAAGCGACGGACTTTTTAACCCTTTTGCTTTGACTTTTTTGGGTTAAGTTTTTTTGTCTTTGCCTTAGGGTTCTCTAAGCTCTTTGTTGTCAAATCACTGGTGCTCAAAGGTACTGAACTTTGGTTTTTATACCCAAGCGCTTCTGCAAATTCAGCGACACTTTGGGCATAAAAATAGCTGCGGTTGTACTGTACGATCGAAAGGAAGTTATTAAGGCCAACTACATAGCGTACTTGATCGTTGCCCTCTTTATCGGGGTATGGCAGATCAACAATCAGCGCCTTGCTCTGTGGCTCAACCCCACCTCTTTGAAGATCGCCTTGAGCTTTTGTCAAAATACCTTTTTCAATAAGTTCTTGTACTGTGTGTTTGAGTTGGGGTTCGCCATCTGCTAGCGCTCTTGCAGCGTCAATTCCTGATTCAGAAATCGGGAAGTAAATCGGCATGCCTGGCTGCCATCCATGTTTTCTTAAAAAATTGGCAACACTGGCAATTGCGTCTTTTGGGCTTTGCCTTAAATCAATATGACCATCCCCATCACCATCGATGGCAAAGCTGCGAATGCTGCTGGGCATAAATTGCGGTAGTCCAATTGCACCCGCATAAGAGCTGTTTTGATTTAGGCAGGCATTTAATCGAGAGGTATTAATGCCTTGGGAGCTGTTCTTTGCTGGCAGCTGACCGCCTGCCTCTGACCAACACAACAGAATGAGATCTTGTAGTTGGTCTTTAAAGAGCTGTTCACGTGCCGTTTTATTTGGGGTGTCTGGGTAGCTAAAGGCTAGAGTAGATAAAACATCCTTAACTCGAAAGTTGCCAGTTTGACGGCCATAGATCGTTTCTATGCCGATAATCGAGACGATGACTTCTGCTGGCACACCAGAATCCTGCGCCACTTTTTTCAGAAAGGCCTCATTTTGGTCCCAAAAGGCTTTTCCGGCCTTTAATCGAACTGGTTCAATAAAGCGCTTGCGATAAGACACCCAATTTTTCTTAAAACTGCCCGATGGGGGTAATACCAATTTGCGAATAGAGGGAATGGTTTTAGCATCAGAAAAGCTGGATTCAAGGATGCTTAGTGGAATCCCTTCTTTTTGGGCCAATTGGGCGAGTAATTGGGATAAATTTTGGCTAAAACGGCCTTCTGCAGGGAGATCTGTAGACTGGTTTACGATAGTCTCTTGAGGGCCAACTTCTTGGGTGGGCGTCGTTGAGCAGGCGCTTACGATCAAGGTGGCAAGTAAAATTGAGGTGAGACTGGAGATGCGGAAATTCATGAAATGGGATATGGGTTTTTGATGTGCCGCAAGAATAATTGAAATTATAAAAATTATAGTTCTGCTAGAAGGAATTCAGAGTAATGACAACAGGATATATAACGCATTCAGATTTTCTAAAACATGAGATGGGTAGCCATCATCCTGAATGCCCTGAGCGCATTCAAGCCATTAATGATCAACTCATTCGCAGTGGTATAGATCGATTTTTGCACCATCTAGATGCACCATTGGCTACTGAGGATCAGCTCGAGTTGGTGCATAGCCCCGATCATATTGCTTTTGTCAAGGAATGCGCTCCAAGTAGTGGCTATTACATGCTTGATGGCGACACTATTATGAACCCCCATACTTGGAATGCTGCGCTCAGGGCTGCGGGCGCTGCCATTGCTGGTGTAGATGCGGTGATGAAGGGTGAGGTTGAGAATGTATTTTGTGCTGTGCGCCCACCAGGACACCATGCCGAGCCCACTCGTTCAATGGGATTTTGTGTTTTTGATAATGTGGCGGTAGCTGCTCGCTACGCAATGGAAGAGTATGGTATCAACCGTGTTGCAATCATCGATTTTGATGTGCACCATGGCAATGGTACTGAAGCAGCATTCTTCAACGACCCTAATGTACTTATGTGTAGCTTCTTTCAGCACCCCTTTTATCCCTATAGCGGTTTAGATAGGGCAAGCAATATGGTGAATGTGCCGCTACCTGCAGCAACACGAGGGGATATAGTGCGCTCAATCGTAGAAGAGCAGTGGTTGCCGCGATTGCGAGAGTTTGAGCCTGAACTAATCATCATTTCTGCTGGCTTTGATGCGCATCGCGAGGATGATTTGGGTCAAATGGGTCTGGTTGAGGATGATTACGCTTGGATTACCAAAAAGCTTAAAGACGTTGCTAATCAATTTGCACAAGGTCGTATTGTTAGTTGTCTAGAAGGCGGCTACAACTTATCAGCATTGGGACGCAGTGTGGTGGCGCACGTTAAGGCGCTTGCTGATATCTAATGCACAGCTATTACTGGAAGATCATTAAGGGAAACTATGGCCAATATTTTTGATCAGGGCTTAGAGCGTAATGCAGCGAACTTTACGCCGATTACACCCCTTTTGTTTTTAGAGCGCTCTGCTCAAGTCTACCCCAACCGTTTGGCGATTATTCATGGAAACTTTCGTCAAACTTGGGGTCAAACTTATGAGCGTTGTCGTCGCTTAGCCAGCGCTTTACAAAAACGTGGAATAGGCTTGGGTGATACGGTTGCTGTGATGCTTCCTAATACACCGCCAATGGTAGAGGCGCATTTTGGTATTCCTATGGCGGGTGCCGTATTGAATGCTTTAAATACTCGCCTGGATCCGGAGTCAATCGCATTTATGCTCAACCATGGTGAGGCTAAGGCAGTCATTGTTGATGCTGAGTTTTCTGCGGTGATGAAAAAAGCACTTGAAATTGCTAAGAAAGAAAGTGGTCGCAAGTTCTTGGTAATTGATGCCGAGGAAAAAGAGTTTGACGTGCCTGGTGAGAAATTGGGCGAAATCACTTATGAGCAACTTCTCTCCGATGGCGACCCTCATTTTGCTTGGCAGGTTCCATCAGATGAGTGGCAGGCAATTTGTCTCAACTACACTTCGGGTACTACAGGCAATCCCAAGGGGGTGGTGTATCACCATCGTGGCGCCGCTATTAATGCAGTGTCCAATATTTTGGATTGGGATATGAATAAACATCCTGTTTATTTATGGACTTTGCCAATGTTCCATTGCAATGGCTGGTGTTTCCCGTGGACCATTGCTGCACGTGCTGGGATTAATGTTTGCTTGCGTCGGGTAGATGCACAACATATTTTTGCGGCCATTAAAGAGCATGGAGTCACACATTACTGCGCAGCTCCTATCGTGCATAACTTGTTAGTAAATGCACCAGCAGAATTGAAAGAGGGGGTTCCTACCGGTGTTAAAGGCTTAATTGCTGGGGCAGCACCGCCCGCGTCAATTATTGAGGGAATGGAAAAATTAGGTTTTGATCTAACGCATGTTTATGGTTTGACCGAGGTGTATGGTCCTGCAGCTGTGTGTGTGAAACAAGATGATTGGAACGATCTTGATATTGGTGAAAGAGCGCGTTTAAATGCCCGCCAGGGTGTGCGTTATCACATGCAGCAAGCGATTGCCGTTTTGAACCCAGAGACTCTAGAGCCAGTTCCTGCTGATGGTGAGACTATGGGTGAAATCATGTTTAAGGGCAATATCGCTATGAAGGGCTATCTCAAAAATGAGAAAGCTACTCAAGAGGCTTTTGAGGGCGGTTGGTTTCACTCGGGTGACTTGGCTGTCATGAATCCTGATGGTTATATCAAGATGAAGGATCGCAGTAAAGACATCATTATTTCAGGGGGAGAGAACATTTCTTCTGTGGAGGTTGAAGATGTTCTTTATCGGCATCCCGCAGTGATCGCTGCTGCTGTTGTAGCTAAGCCTGATCCCAAGTGGGGCGAAACACCTTGCGCATTCTTAGAAATCAAGCCGGGAGTAGAGGTTACCCCTGCAGACATCATTGCGCATTGCAAGCTACATCTGGCTGGATTTAAGGTGCCCAAAGCAATTGTTTTTTGTGATCTGCCAAAGACTTCAACTGGCAAGATTCAGAAGTTTGAATTACGTAAACAGGCTGGATCGGCAACTGCTATTGACGTTTAGTCAAAGTTCGTTTGAGACGGATAAAATAGAACAGTTATCTAACATTTGAGAATCAAGAATGAAAATCTTAGTGGCAGCAAAGCGCGTTGTTGATTACAACGTCAAAATCCGAGTGAAATCTGATGGTAGTGGTGTAGATCTCGCCAATGTCAAAATGAGTATGAACCCTTTTGATGAAATCGCAGTAGAGGAAGCGGTGCGCTTAAAGGAGGCTGGGATCGCTACCGAGATAGTAGTCGTTTCTGCTGGACCAACACAATGTCAAGAGACTCTGAGAACTGCGCTGGCCATTGGCGCTGATCGCGCCATTCTGGTGGAGACTGATGCTGAATTACAGCCATTAGCTGTTGCCAAAATTCTTAAAGCCTTATGTGAAAAAGAGCAAGTGCAGATCGTTATTCTGGGTAAACAAGCAATCGATGATGATAGCAATCAAACGGGCCAGATGTTAGCAAGTCTGATGGATATTCCCCAAGCAACATTTGCCTCTAAAGTG
>JACCDI010146645.1_pt1 | contig 11447 bp, 7 predicted proteins | sample 7442791 | NCBI WGS metagenome assembly JACCDI01 (sample SAMN15323434, study PRJNA562643) | freshwater metagenome | isolation source: river surface water | place: USA:Blue River Watershed | collected 2017-08-15
ATATTATCGAAATCATTTTCAACCAACATTTATTGATCTGTCTCGCGATCGTTACCAAGACATCTTTATCATTAATGATTTTCGAACGGGATCTGAATTATATACTCAAGATACTCTTGGTTTTTTTACAGATCAAACACCAAGCGGGTCTTTTGGATTGAGTGGTGCGTTATACTTAGATGCTATGTCGAACTCTTGGTGCGACTTTGACAACGATTCAGACTTGGATATTTATATAGCGAATACGCCTACGCACGGGAATTTTTTATATCGAAATAACGGAATGAACAGCTTTACCAACGCAGCTTCAGCTGTGGGTGCTGCCTTGAATAAGTGGTCTTGGAGTGCGTTGTGGTTTGACCTCGAAAATGATGGGTGGAATGATTTGATCGTTTCCGAACGACATGTGAATTTGTTGTTTTTGTCAGAGTTTGGAAATCATGTTTTAAGAAACAATCAAGGTCTTTTTACGGAAGATATAACAACTGGAATATCAGGTCTGCCATATGGTTATTTCACCTCTTCAAAGGGCGATTTTAATAATGATGGACTTTACGATTTGTATTTAGGGGCTGAAACAGGATTTCAATCAAAGGTGTTTGAAAACACATCCGTTACCACAAACAATTATGTGAAGTGCAGATTGAAAGGAAGACTCAGTAATCACAACGGTGTCGGCACTTACATTGATTATTACGTGAGTGGGCAGCATTACGTTCACTACACACAGTTGGGTGAAAATTACCTTTGTCAGAATTCACAGAATCTTATTTTTGGAATTGGAAGTCAAACTCAAATTGACTCCCTCAAACTCAGCTGGATTAGCGGTGTCGTTGATACTTACTACAATATTCCTGCAAATACAACTCATGTTTTTGTTGAGGGAGAGACGATGCCACAAATTCAAGCATCAAAGGCTTTTCTTTGTCCAAATGGAGATGATGGTCTTGAACTTTCTATTTCTGAATGGCCAAATCACACGTGGTCCAATGGATCAGCCTCAAGTAGTATTTGGGTAACATCTCCAGGCATTTATACCGTAACGGTAGGAACAGGATTCGGACACACCATTCAACTCAATTATACGGTTGAAATTGCAACTTCAGAGATCTTTGAAATAAACAAGATACCTGTTTTATGTTCTGGCGATAGCTCCGGTGGGGTCGAGGTGTTTCATAGCGGAACGAATGAACTTGTATTTGCAAATTACAATTTACCCTCGGGCACTGTGTCTCTTTCTTTGCCTATCGCGGAAGGATGCATTGTGCAACAAGATGTGTACATCGAGGAGCCAATGCCATTGTATGCAGTGGTTGAAGCATTGACACCAAGTTGTTTCGAATTGAATAACGGCTCGGCAATGGTTCAGGTGTACGATGGGACTTCACCTTATACGGGATTTGATGAGTATGGAACATTGTCATTTTCAGACCTGCCTCCGGGTGAATATTCAGACACTATTTTTGATTTCAACGGATGTCAAACCAGCTATTCATTTACGATACCTGAAATTCCTCAGGCAAACATTGAAATCACTTCTCCAGATTGGGTTTGTCCAAACGAGAGCGTTGTGTTCGAAGCTAACGTATCTGGAATTAGTGGTAATTATTTTTGGGATGTTTTTGGTCCTGGCGGAACATTAAGTGCAGGAACATACGTAACGGCGGTCGTAGATTCATTCCTCTGTGTAACACCGGTGACAATAGTAATTAGTGAAATTCACCCCCCCAATATCCAAGCTATAATTGATGCAGAAAGTATCTCAGGTCTTGGAAATATTTCGTTAGAAGTTTCAGGAGAAAATTCTCCTTACGTTGCAACATGGCAAACGGGATTTGTAGGCCTGAATTATGAGAATTTAATGCAAGGCGATTATGCCGTTACGATTACAGATTCTTATGGTTGCAGCTTTGATACTTCGTATACAGTAATGTTCGATTTTATCTTGGAGGAAAGTGCTACCTCCGATTTTATTATGGATTGGAAATCGAAGCAATTAACTTTTGTAGGAACAGAGCGCTTATTCGATATTGAAATTTTCAATGCTGTAGGACAGTTAATTCACAGCGAGTCAAGTATAGGACCCAACGAAACCATAGCCGTTTCTGTGTCTCCTCAAATCATTTTTATATCCTCTTCCAAAGGTAATTTTAGAACAAAGGTCATCCTGAAGTAGCATATAGGCAACCTTTGTTTTGCCTTCCGTCTTTAATATACCTTAACTAAAACTTACGATGAAGCATCTATTAAGCGTATTGCTTATTGTACTGCTTTGGAATTTATCCAGTAGCGCGCAGACATTCATCGATGTGTCTAACGCTACTGGATTTTCTGTTTTAAGTCAATCCTCGGGTTGGGGAAATGGGGTGAGTTTTTTTGATGTTGATGAAGATGGTTGGGATGATTTAACGGTCTGTGTGGCGGGCGCTCCTACACGTTTTTATAAGAACAATTCTGGGAGTTTTGAATTGCACACCGTCTTTTTTAATGATCAAGAATCCAAGGCCTGTATTTGGCTAGACATTGACGAAGACGGAGACAATGATTTGTTCGTCTCACGATTCAATGCCGCTGATCAGTTATACCTCAATCAAGGAGAGTTGATTTTTGAAGATGTTACAAGCAATATTTCCAACTTGCATTCTGAAGGTGATTATTCATGGGGCGTTTCTTTTGGCGATTACACGCGAGATGGATTTTTGGATATCTGCGTTGGTAATTATGGTGTTGAAGGTGCTCCAAATGTTATAGCTAGAAATACGGGTCAGGCTTCATTTCAATTGCAATCGATAGAGCCTGTTTCGATTACAACAAAAACATCATTTCAGCCTATTTGGATGGATTTAAATCAAGATTTGTATCAAGATTTATTTACCATCAATGATCACAGTCAAGGCAATGAGTATTATGTTCAACATACTCCCGGTTTTTTCGAGGACAAGTCTTTAGAAAGTGGGTTGTTCGCACCAGCATCCTCCATGTCGAACTCGTGGTGTGACTTTGATCGTGATGGTGACCTCGATGTATACATCACAAATACAATCCAAGGGAATTTGTTAATGGTGAATAATGGAGAGAATATTTTTACCGACACTGCGCTTGATGAGGGATTGGTTCTTAATGCTTGGTCATGGTCTGCGTTATGGATAGATGCAGACAATGACGGTTGGGAAGATTTACATGTCGCCTCAAAGAATCTGGCGGTTGAAACGCTGAGCGACAATTTCTTTTTTAAGAATGACTCGGGAAATTTTGTGTCGCAATTAACTAGCGGTCTAGCAAATAATAGTTTTGGCGGATACGCTTCTGCGAAAGGTGATTTTAACAACGATGGTTTGTCGGATATCGTTTTAGTTACTGAGCAAAATGAAAAGTATAAACTCTTTCAGAACACGACATCAACTCCAAATAATTATTTTAAGTTTCGTCTGAAAGGTAGGCTGAGTAACAGGAACGGAATCGGAACTCGCTATGAATATTGGATAGATGGTGAGAAAAGAATAGGATATACTTATTGTGGGGAAGGCTACCTCACGCAGAATTCACAAAATATTCTTTTGGGATTGGGAAGCGAAAGTGCAATTGACTCTATTAAGTTCTATTGGATAAGTGGAGTAGAAGATGTGCATTATAATTTAGCAGCAAACACCTTTCAAGTTTTTATTGAAGGAGAAACGAAGTCCACGCTCGTCTCATCAAAAGATGCAATCTGCGATGCAAACGACAGTATTCAACTTTCAATAGCAGGTTGGCCAGTTGTAATGTGGGACAACGGTTCTTTCAATCCAAACAGAATCATAACTTCGGCGGGGACCTATACGGCAATAGTTTCGACTGGCTATGGTCATTCTTTGACAATGACTAAAACCATTGGTATTGAGCAAATACCTTCCGTTGTCATATCTGAAAATAACCCCTCTTGCTTCAACGCTGCGGATGGGAGTTTTGCAGTGCAATGGACATCAGATTCAACTGATCATGCGCTTCAGTATTCAGATTTAACCGCCGGGGTGTACGCAATCCCACTTAATTATGGACAAGACTGTACAACAGAAATGCTTTTTGAATTAATCAATCCTGAGCCACTTTTATTGGAGTCTGTTGTTCAAAGTGCGTCATGCTTTGGAAGTGACAATGGGACTATCTCTTTAACTCTTTCAGGAGGTACCCAACCCTACAGTTTTGGTAGTGGTTCTAATTACGTTATCTCTGAATTAATAGCAGGTAATTACAGTGGCGTATTGTCTGACTCGAACGGTTGTGAAGTGACATGGAATGCTAGTATTGATGAACCGGCGCCGTTGATATTAGGCGCTAGTTCCGAGATGCCAAGCATACTTAATGACGGAAGCATTGTCCTATCCGTGAATGGCGGAGTCGAGCCTTACTCTTACCAGTGGAACAATGGAGTTCAAATTGCTGAGAATCTCAATCTTCAAGCTGGTAATTACGCAGTGCAGGTAACTGATAGTAACGGATGTACTGCCGACACAACCTTTAGCTTAATCTTCAATTATGTTCAACCCTTAAATCTAAATACTATGATCTGGACACTTCACAAAGACGGTCTTCATTACGATGGTTCTGAGACCTTGCATCATGTATTTGTTTACGACGCTGTTGGAAGATTACTTCACAGGGAACAGATAATGTCTGGACATACAACCATTCCAATGGATGCCAATGGTCCGTTGTTTATTCTCTCTCACGAAGGCAATTGGAAGTCTTCAATCTCTCTCGAATAATCCTTCGAAGAAGGTCATCCACGAAGTGGTCATCACTCAAAGAGTGTCATCACAACGTGTTGTGTCATCCACGAAGTGGTCATCATAACGTGTTGTGTCATCCACGAAGTGGTCATCACAACGTGTTGTGTCATCCACGAAGTGGTCATCACGACTGTGTCGTGTCATCCATCGAAGATGGAAGCGTTAAGTGAAACAACGCGACACCTCCGCTAACCGCGACATTCAAGCTGTGCTTCGTGCCGTGTTGTTCAATTTCAATGGAGCCTTTCACCAGTTTTAGAACTTCTTCATCCACACCATTCACCTCATTTCCTAAAACCAAGGCAAGGGCTTTCGGCGTTTGAAAGGTATGAAGCGCAACGCTGTTGTGTGTTTGCTCGAGCGCCCACACTTCATGCGTTTGTTCAATTTCTTTCACAGCGTCAATGGTGGTATTGAAGTGTTTCCATGAAACCGATTCGGTGGAACCCAAAGCTGTTTTTAAAATTTCGCGATGGGGTGGAAGAGGAGTGATTCCGCAACAATAAATGGCTTCAATGCGAAACGCATCGGCACTGCGGAAAAGACTGCCTACATTCAAAGCACTTCTAAAATTATCGAGGATCAATACAATCGGAAACTTTTCCGCTTGCTGAAATTCTTCAGCGTTCATGCGCTGAAGTTCGTCCATACTTTTTTTTTCGAAACTCATTCAATCGTAATGTAAAAAGGAAGACGTGTTTGAATTTTTCCACCATTACTCAACTGACGAAGGTCTTGGTAATTCTTGAAACGACTTCCCAACAGACGCGAAAGAATAGCTTCTTCCGATTGACCGGAAATGTTATTTAGAATTTCTTCAAACGGATCTAACAATTCAGGAAGTTCGAGAACACTGGAAGAACTCACTCCTGCTTTGGTTGCGGCGTAAGCAACTGCTTCACGCAGACCGCCAAGTTCATCGACCAACCCAATGGCAAGCGCATCTTCTCCGCTCCAAACGCGTCCTTGACCAATGCTGTCCACATAGGTTTGAGTGATCTTTCTACCAAGAGCAACTTTGCTTGTGAAATCGTTGTAGATGTTACTTACCATTTGTTGCATGGCTCTTTTTTGAACCGTGTCAAGCGGAGAAGTAAGGGTCATCATGTTCGCATGCTCATGCGTCTTGTATGCATCGAAGGTGATGCCCAATTTATGATCGAGGAAGTTCTGAAGGTTAGGAATAATTCCAAATACACCAATGGAACCTGTAATCGTATTCGGCTGCGCGAAGATGCGATCAGCACCACATGAAATGTAATATCCGCCAGAGGCGGCGTAATCGCCCATGCTCACAACGAATACTTTCCCGCTTTGCTTCAAAAGTTCAGCTTCACGCCAAATAACATCACTCGCCAATGCGCTTCCACCAGGAGAATTCACTCGTAAGACTACAGCTTTAATGCCATCGTCTAACCGCGCGTCGCGAAGGGCTTTCGCTATGCGATCACTTCCAATGGTCTCGTCATCGCCCTTTCCACTTTCAATTCCACCTATCGCATATACCACAGCGACTTGCGCAACGTCAGAAGGCACATCCTCCAACTTAACAAGGTCGAGGTAACGCTCGTAACCGATAATTTCGTCATCGATTTTTTTATCGTTTTCAAACTTTCCTTTGTCTTTCAATCGTGTTGCCATCTTGGCAGCGACTTCATCCGGGTATAGCAATCCATCGATTAATTTCGATTGCAGCAAGTTGTTATTGCTAATAAACTGAAGTGAAGTAGCAGCAGCGTTAAGCTCTTCAGCAGAGACTCCGCGTTGCGCCGAGATTCGTTCACACATCACTTTCCAAATGTCATCAATGAAGGTGGCCATTTGCAATCGGTTTTCATCTGACATGTGATCATAGATATAAGGCTCGACGGCGCTTTTGAATTTGTTGTTCGGACCGCGAATCACTTGCGCTTCAATTTCTAGGTTGTCTAAGAGTTTTTTATAGAACATCACTTCTGCGTTCAATCCATGCCAATCGAATGTTCCTGTAGGATACATATACACTTCGTTCGCTGCACTGGCAATGAAGTATCCCGCTTGAGAATAACTCTCACTGTAGGCAACAACCCATTTTCTAGATGTTTTGAAATCGAGAATGGCATTGTGTATCTCGAGCAACATCGCAGGCGCTGCTTGTATAGCGCCAATGTTGAGATAAACACCTTCAATGCGTTCGTCTGTTTTCGCAAAGCGTAACACACGTTCTAAATCGCGCAGCGCAATGCGGTCTTCAGCCCCATCTATATTGAACGAGGGTTCGTCCAATCCTCTTTCAGTGAAAGAGTTTTCCAACTTAATCTTTAAAATGGATTCATTTTCCATAGACACATCTTCTCCGGAAGAAAGTGCTGCAACAATGGCCGCAATAATTCCAATGGTAATTAATGTTCCGATGATGGAGGCAATGAAATTTCCTACAAGTGTAGCCCAAACGGTTTTCCAAAAAGTCATAATAAGTAATTTGAATTAAGACGCTAACGAAGGCTCAAAGTTACGCAGTGCGGTTGTATTTTCGCTCAATGGAAAAAATGAATCGCGTTCTTCTGAGCATCGGAGGAAACGAAGGAGACAGAGAGGCTAATTTGGAAGAAGCACGCATGTTTATTTCGTTCAACATGGGCGATATCAGATTGGTGTCTGAAGTTGTTGAAACCGAAGCTTGGGGCATGCCAGAAGGAACAGCTCCTTTTCTAAATCAATTGGTTGAAATTGAAACTTCTTTGACGTTGGAGAAACTTCACGATGAAATTGTAGAGTTGGAAGAGTACTACGGAAGAACGCGCAAAGCAGGCGTTTACTTGGATCGTGAGATGGATGTTGATGTTGTTTTTTTTAACGATGAAGTGGTTAAGGAAGGAAAAATAATTGTTCCACACGAGCGCATGCATTTGCGTGAGTTTATCTTGAAACCACTTGCGGCTACCTGGCCTGAATGGGCTCATCCTGTTTTGAAAATGAACGCAGCACAGATGCTCACAGAATTGAACAAGAAAGAAGATTGAGAAATTACACCGTCATAGAAGGTATTATTGGCGCGGGAAAAACCACGTTAGCGAATTTGTTGTCGCAACAACACAATGCCCAATTGGTTCTCGAAGAATTCGCAGACAATGCGTTTTTGCCGAAGTTCTATGAAGAACCAAAACGTTATGCGTTTCCTTTAGAGTTAAGTTTTCTGTCTGAGCGTTTCGCGCAATTGAAAGAGGTTTTTCAATCGCCCGATTTGTTTCAACCAAGAGTCATTGCAGATTATTTTCTGCCCAAGTGTCAAGTCTTCGCCAAGAATAATTTGGAAGAAGACGAGTACAAGTTGTTCTTGCGTTTGTACGAAATCATGGAGAATACATTGCCACAACCAGACTTGTTGGTTTACTTGTATCTCTCGCCTGAACAGGCCTTGCAGAACATTAAGAAGCGAGGAAGGACTTATGAGCAAAACATTACGACGGCTTATCTCGAAAACATTCAGCAACAGTATTTGTCATTCATTCAGCAACATCCCGAGTTAACGGTGCTCATGATTTCCAGCGACAAGCTCGATTTCGTTGAACGAAAAGAAGATTTAGTTTTTTTGAATGAAACAATTTCGAAGAGCTATGCTCCAGGAATTCACAGAGTAGAACCGTAAGTGTTCAGCCAATTAACGATGCGTTGAATTCCTTCTATTGCAATTTCTTCAGTGGTGGCCAAACTAATTCGGAACGTGCCATTTGCACCAGGCCCAAACCATTTTTCGAGTCCGGGGACCACATGAACATGGGCTTCCTTCGCGAGCCTTTCGCAAAGCAATTCTGTGTTCCAGGAAGGTGGATGATTGACAGAAAGAACAAATGTTCCTTGCGGCATTTCACAGCTAACAAAGCTTGCGTTATTTAGGTTAAGTACCGCTTGCTCTATGTTCTTTTTAAACAAGGCTACTGCTTCAAAGGTATGGCCATATCCAAGATTCATTGCGGCGGTAGCTGCAACCTGCGATAACGTGCTTGCGCCTTCGATGGTGCGATTGTATCCGCGCTGATCTGCGAGGCTCTCTGCTTGTTCGGCCGATGGCGCTATGATGCTTCCAATGCGCAATCCTGCCAATCCAAATCCTTTCGATAAACCATAGACAATCCATGCATTCGAACTCACGGCACGTATTGAAGTAAATGATTCTTGGGTGAAAACAATATCACTCCAAACTTCATCTGATATAATGGTAATTCTCTTTTGTTCAGCCCATTCTGAAAGAGACTTTAGCTGCTCTTTGGTAAGAACAAAACCCAACGGGTTGTGCGGATTACAAATGACAAGTGCCTTCGTTTTTTTTGAAACGAGTTGATCTAATTCAGTTAAATCAATTCCGCTTCTCGTTTGCTTGTATCTTTTGATTTCAATATTCTGTCTGCGTGCACATTCAGCCAATAAAAAATCAACCGGATCTGCAATGAGAATTTCATCCCCTTCCTTCAATAAAAAAGAATAGACATCATCTATGGCCTTGGCAGCGCTGTTGGTTGCAATAACTTCTTCAATCTGAATGTTGCTGTTTTTTCTTGTGTTGAAGTGGTTCGCGATAGCTTCTTTAAAAGCGTTCATTCCTGAGTTGTTCCCGTAGGGAAAGGACTGGAACTGAAGATAGTTTGTTACAGCATCTTTTACAGCATCAGATGCGGCAATGTCCCAATCGGCTGCGGTAAGCGGAATGTCACCTTCAGCAATGCATGCCCAACGCATGTTGAATGCGTTTTCAGATAAGAACTCCTTTGAAGTGGACTTCATTATTTTAATATCGTAATAGGAATTTTCGCTGCAACTTCACTGAAGTCGGTGAAGCAGAAATCGTGCATCATATCAATACCCGAGCGAACCATGGCGTTTGTCTCAGTTAAACGCTCAACGCTGTATTGATGCGCGAATTCAGGAAGTGATTTTCCTGTTTTTAAGAGAGAGATAAATGCGGCAACATCTACAATAGCGCTGTTGGTTCCTTGACTAGTAAACGGAAGGAATAGGTGGGCGGCATCTCCAAAAAGAAATACTTTGTCTTTCGCCATGTACTTAACGTTTTTCAAAGTGCGCCCCTGCCAAACATAAGTTGTTTCAATATTCGCATTCAATAACGCTTGAATCATTGGGTTCTCGCAATCTCCAACCTTCTCTTTCAAGAAGTCCATTAATGAGGTGTGATCACGATTCGGAGTTCCGTGGTCAATGCTATTCACTTGAAGATACCAGATGATTTCACCGTCTTTTAAAGGAAGAATACCAAGTGATAAACCGTTGCTTGCAATAGCATATTTGTAAAGTTCATTGCCAAGCATGTTGTACAGAAATTCACTTTTCACAACACCCATTACTTCGTATGTTGCTGTTTCTTGGTTGTCGGCCTCTGGATTGAGAAATGTTCGAGTGTGTGAATGAACACCGTCTGAACCTAAGATGCCGTCGAAGTCTGCGCTTGAAATATTGGTGTTTTCACCGATAATGAAGTCGCCATTTTCGGAGAGTCTTACTAAATCTTCCTGAACGGTTGTGCTATTTTTCGAAAGCGCCTCTAAAAATTTAAGTCGGCTTATGCTGTATACTTCCTCGAACTCTATTTGATTGCTTAAATCGCCGCTCTTATCAATGTAATTTACCTTACGAATTCTAAGGCAATTCGGCTCTACATCCTTCCAAACACCAAGTTCTTTTAGTCCTGCGATACCGTTGGGTAAAAGCAAAAAGCCAAACCCACTGCGCAACAAAAAAGATGATTTGTCAAAGATTGTTAAGTCATGTCCGAGCGCGGTTAACGAGCGATTGAGTAAACCGCCAGAAACGCCACCACCGATAATACAGAATTTCATATAAAGCCAAATTTAAGGTATTCAGAAATTCCTTACGAGAAGAAAGGGTAAAAGGTTACTTCTTAAGTACCTCTGCCATCTTAGCGCCAATCTCAGCAGGAGAATCTACTACGTGAATGCCACATTCGCGCATGATACGCTTTTTAGCAGAAGCACTTTCGTTTTCTCCAGATACAATTGCTCCAGCATGGCCCATTGTTCTTCCTTTCGGAGCAGTTTCACCAGCGATGAAACCAACAACAGGCTTAGTGCCGTGTTCTTTGATCCACATTGCAGCCTTAGGCTCCAAGTCACCACCGATTTCACCAATCATAATGATGCCGTGAGTTTCAGGGTCGTTCATTAACAATTGTACAGCTTCTAAAGTGGTTGTACCAATAATTGGGTCACCACCGATTCCGATAGCTGTCGTTACACCTAAGCCAGCTTTCGCAACTTGGTCAGCAGCTTCGTAAGTCAAGGTTCCTGATTTAGAAACGATACCCACATTTCCTTTTTTGAAAACGAAACCAGGCATGATACCCACTTTCGCTTCGCCTGCCGTAATGATACCTGGGCAGTTAGGGCCTATTAAAGTTGCTCCGCGATCGGTAGCGTAGATTTTTGCTTTCACCATGTCTGCAACTGGAATACCTTCAGTAATTGTAACAATTACTTTGATACCTGCAGCAGCAGCTTCCATGATAGCGTCAGCAGCAAATGCCGGTGGAACGAAAATAATGGTCACATCAGCGCCTGTTGCTTTAACAGCGTCGGCTACTGTGTTGAACACCGGACGGTCTAAGTGAGTCTGTCCACCTTTGTTCGGTGTAACACCTCCAACAACGTTGGTTCCGTATTCAATCAT
>JACCDI010542878.1_pt1 | contig 11446 bp, 2 predicted proteins | sample 7442791 | NCBI WGS metagenome assembly JACCDI01 (sample SAMN15323434, study PRJNA562643) | freshwater metagenome | isolation source: river surface water | place: USA:Blue River Watershed | collected 2017-08-15
CAATTAGTAATTGTTCTAAAAGATGATGGTAAAGGATTTAATTCCGATACTGAAAATTCGGGTATTGGATTAAAAAATTGCAAAGAAAGAGCGAAAGCAATTAATGCTCAAATTGATATTCAAAGTAACATAAACGCTGGAGCAGTTATTACCATAAAATTATAGTTTACATTAAATGTGAATAGCAAATAAAAAACTCAGATTTACTCCATCTGCTTATTGATATTATTCACCTTCCTAATACACTCAACGATTTCTAACTCTTCATGCAGGTTGTTAGATATTTCACTTGTTATGTGTACTGACTAGAACCAAAAGACCTCTAAAGAAATTTAGAGGTTTTTTTTGTATAAATAATGATGCAATTTCATTTAACTTTTCTTGCAGGCTGTTAGACATTTCACTTGTTAGGTGTACAAAACCTCTCATGAAAATTGGGAGGTTTTTTTTGTTTATTGACAAAACTCTTTTCGCAAATTCCTAAATAATTTAGATGTATTTACTTTTTAGATGAAAACGAATAATATGGTTTAAAATTTGTTTTGTGATCTTTTTGGGGATTATTAAAAAAATATTCCTTACCTGACTTAGTTTTATTTAGACTACAGATTTTTTCTTGATATTTATTGTAAAGAGAAAAGAGATTATTTACACTTCAATTTGTATTGGATAATAAAATTTGATATTACCCTTAGTGGCAGCCTGTTAGTTGCTTGAATTAGTTTTATTAAAAACACCCCATCATTCGACTTTGTTTAATAATCAGATTTTTTGTTTGAAGATTTTACAATAGTGATCGTGTGAAATTAATTGCTGTTTTTTTATTTGAATAAAAAATGTGTAATTTTGTAGAGAATTTTATAAAATCCCCCTAAATAGTTAATCCTTAAAAGGTGTGTTTTTTATGAGATTTATACAATTTATTTTTTTATTCAATGTATTTATTGTTAATGCATTAAATAATAATTATCCAAATTTTACTACTTCAATTATAATTGAAGACACCCTAATTAATACCCGCGATAATACCCTAAAAGAGCTGTTTGATAAAGGCATTGAGGAGTATTCGGATTACAAATACAATCAGGCTATACAGACTTGGAGTAAAGTACTCCAAAAAGCAAGCGGCGCAAAGGACAGTTCCATTATAATAAAGTCCAATATTAATATTGGCTCTAGCTACAATGCACTAGGATATCATAAAACGGCTTTAAGTTATTTCCTAAAATCAGCAAAAATCTTTGAGAGTTATCACATCAAAAATGAGACCTATTGGACAAATCATTTAAATATTGGGGTGTGTTACATGTCTTTAGAACAATATGATTTGGCCAAACAATACTTTGAAAAAACAGCAGCGTATAATTCATATGTGCTGTTTATTAAAAAGTTAAACCTTGCTAAATGGCATGCCCTTAAAAACAATCAATCAGTATTTGTTGCTTATCAAAAAGAGCTGTCTCAGCGAGTAAAAGATTTTCCAGTATATGTGGATATTTGGAATGAAATGCAATTGGATTTTTTTATCAAATGGAAGAAAATCGAAAAAGCAAAAGAACTACTTGATCAATTGACCCCAATTTATGAGCAGCAAAATTTATATCTAAAGTTATTAATCAATCAAGGGTATTTGATGGTATATCACAAATCATTTGTACCGGTATCAAATATTCATGCTTATGCACCAGTAGTAGTTTCTAGTAACGATTTATATTTAACATCTTTATACTACATCGTATTGAGAGAACAGTATTACAAATTAAAAGATTTGGAAAATTATCATTATTACAGTGGTTTATGGGAGACCAATAATGATGCGTTGAATAAAGAAAAAAACATGATGTATGTTGAAGACTTTAAAGCAGCACAAGAACTTGAGGAATTAAAGAGTAAGTTTTCTGAAGTACAATCCAAAAATGAAATTATAGAATACCAACTGGCCAAAAGTAATACGAGATTATTGTTATCAATTATAATCATCATCATGGGGTTAGGAATCATCTTTTTGATAGTTCGTAATTATAAAAAAAATAAAGAAATTCATTCGTTGAGTACAATCAAGGCACAAAATGATTTATTAAAAAAAGAAATTGAAAAAATAGAGTTATCAAAGAGTTTAAAAGAAACATCTGAAGAATTGTCTACTTCAATTTTAAACATTAAAAAAGTCGCTTTGTTAAAAAAACAACTAGAGAATATTATCGACGAAAAAAGTCCGAGTTATAATGAGAAAGACACTCTTAAAAAATTAAAGCTTTGTTTGAATTCTTTTTTTGATAATTACAGAGAACTAACCGAAATCATGCAACGAAAACTTAACGTAGATAAAATAGTTAAGCAATCACTTCGTGATTTTCCAGATTTAACAGAAAAAGAATTAAAAGTAATTGAGTTAATTACGTTGCAATTTACAACGAAAGAGATTGCCTTATTAATGGATAAATCTGAGAAAAGTGTTGAATACTATCGCGCACAAATAAGAAAAAAGATTGATTTAAGAAAAAGCGAATCGTTAGAGGATGTTTTTAAAAGTAAATTTCTCACGTAGATTTACAATTAAATAGGAACTCCATTGTCGTGTTCGCCACAAAGACATTTTTTTTAAAGGTATTTACTGTTTATAACCTGGCTTCCCCATAAATTTTATTGATACATAAAATTTTTCATTTGTGTTTAAGTCTTACAACATTAGTATAGCTCAAATGATATAGTATTACTTTTTATTTATTTAATGAGGATTTTATTCTCATTAAAATAATTGAGGTATTCCAAATTTTACATATCCACACAAAATTCCAAACTTTAATCTGATAATGTGATGTAAATGAAATAAGGCGCCATTTTTTATCCGTCTTGGATTTATTCTAATACAAACAACAAAAATTAAATGAACAGAGATTTTATTGTTTCAATTTAAGTTTGCCCTATTCACATAATATCTTCAATTTATTTTTCCAATTACACTTTACTTTTTACGCCTACTATTTTTAGGTTATAGAGGGTATTTATTGCGGTGATTATCTGACAAATTTATATGGAGAGTTATGATAAGTTATATCATTATTTCTGGAGCCACTCAGATATTTGATTAATCAAAATTTAAAGAAACATATGAATTTATTGGAATAAAGACCCTAAAAAATGAGCGCTTTTAATCCAATAATTATTTTTAAAAGCCTGTTTGTTAGGATTTTGTATTTATGTTGCAAATTTATTTTGACCCTAATAAAATTAATGAACGTTAAGGAGCATTTGTAAGTTAATAATTTTGCAAACATTACATTTTAATCACAATTATTAAAAATGAATACAAATTCTATTAAACTTATTAAATTTTGGGCGCTATTTGTAATACAAATATTTACTATTACTAGTGCACTTGCTCAAACAAATGTATTGTATGATTTCAATACTTCGGGACAACTTTCAACTGTATTTAATAGTATGGGTCCACAAGTATCCTCAGTTACACAAGCAACCTCAGGCGGTATAGCAAATTCAGGAGCGATTACTGTGCCATCTGGGTCTACAAATGCTGTTTTTTCTACTAAAGACGCCTACAGTATGGGCCCCGTAGGAAGTTCTTATGTTTTTACTAGCTATGTGAATAGTGTGGGTAATGGAGGATATTCTGGGATGGGATTTACCACTACTTCACCTGCAGTTACGGGCTCAAATACAAATCCTTATCGTCCATCTGACGCTCTAGGAGTGTCTGTCCATGGAGGTGGATTTATTTTTCACAATAATGCTACAAATGTATCCGGAAGTTGGAGTCAACAGTCTAATTCTCAAATATCAGCAGTAACCGTTTCAAGTACGTGTACCGACCTTTTAAACAGTACCTCTGTTACTTGTGGTTCTCCAGATAGATGGTATAAAATTGTTTTTAAATTGGTTAGGACCGGTGTGAATGTTTTCGACATGCGTGTTGAAGTTTGGCCGATTGACAAAGCTACAGGTTTAGACCGTTATAATGCGGCAACTGCCATTTATGAAATGAATAATGTGACCAATACTACTTTTGGTTCGGCTTCTCAAATATATAGTTATTTCAATTTTTCGGGAGATCGTGTGAGAACTTTTGACAATTACAGTGTTAATTTAGGCGGGGGATCCACAGTTGTTACTGCAGGAAATCCTGTTGTACTAACCTCTGCTGTAAATTTGAATGGTAGTATTGTTACTGTTAATGGAAATGTTACTTCTGAAAACGGAAGCACAGTTACAGAACGTGGTTTTGTTTATCATACTTCTGCAAATCCAACTCTAGCAAACAGTAAAGTTGTAGCGGGTTCTGGAGCAGGCACCTTTTCTGGTACTACACCTGCATTGCAAGTTGGGACGTATTATTTTAGAGCCTATGCTACTAGTAATTCAGGAACATCTTATGGATCAGAGTTTTCTCAAACGATCCAATCCAATTGTTTGCCTAATACTTTATTTAAGCTTTCTCCACCCAATATTACTACTTCAGCTTTGAACGGTCAAACCGGTTCTAGAACGGAGACGTTCAATGCAGGTTCACCAGGGATAATTCCAAATAGTGGTTCCTTTGAAATAGGAAGTTATGTGTCAATTAATCCTGGCAATATTCAAAGAAAAGCAAATGATGTATGGGGAGGATCTGGATCGCAATACTTGGGGGTTTATGCTACAAATAGTCAACCCGGTTATGTAAATATTACTTTAACAAATCCTTCTAGATATGTAGGTTTTTGGTGGGGTGCTGGTGATGCTCAAAATTCAGTTACAATCTATGGAGAATGCGGTGGAACAGAAATTCAATTAGGACAGTTTACAGCGCAAACAGTTTTAAATTTATTAAATGGATCTACGATAGTAGCAGTCGATGGGAATACCTATCAATCCAGTTTGTACAAAAGATCAAACGCTGCAAATGAAGCATTTGCTTACATCAATTTAGAATTGTCTGACCCCAATATATTTTTTACACGTATTGTTGTTGGAGGTGGCGGTTTTGAAATCGATAACATTACTACATCTACAACCTATGGAGCAGCTTCTGCTACTACTCCAGCCGCTCCTACAAGCCTTTCTGCAACCGCTGGAAATGGCAATGTAGCGATTAGTTTTACTGCTGGAGCAGATGGGGGAAGTGCAATTACCAATTATGAATATTCACTAGATGGAGGAACAACTTGGATTGCTTTAAATCCAACAGATGCTGCTTCACCAATAACCATATCGGGATTAACAAACGGTACGGCTTATAATATTCAATTAAGAGCGGTAAACGCTATTGGTTCTGGTGCAGCAAGCGCTAGCGTTTCAGTTACTCCAAATTTTCAATCAACACTAGCTATTGTAAATACTATTTCAGCTTTTACATCATGTATAGGTTCAGCATCAGCTAATCAATCTTTTACAGTTTCAGGCAGCAACATGACAAATTCTGTTGTTGTAACTGCACCCACAGGATTTGAGGTGTCGTTGAGTAGTGGTTCAGGTTATGGGTCTAGTGTAACTATAGCGGCTTCAGGTACTTTGAATGCTACAACAGTATATGTAAGAATGGCTGCAAATGCTACTGGAAGTCCTTCAGGAAACATTACAATCACAACTTCAGGTGCGGCTTCTCAAAATATTTCGGTTTCAGGAACGGTTAATTCATTACCATCTGCACCGACAGCTACCGCTCTTCAAATTTTCTGTCCTGGGGATACAGTTGCTACATTAGATGCTACGGCAGGTTCTGGAGAGACAGTACAATGGTATTCTGTTGCTACAGGAGGAACAGCACTTTTAGGAACAACTGCTTTAACAGCAGGAACTTATTATGCTGAATCAGTAAATGCAACTAGCTGTGCAAGTGTACGAACAGTTGTTACAGTGGCAACAAATAACGCCCTTCATTTTGATGGGGTTAACGACAGAGTAGATTTAACTTCTAACAGTTTAGAAGATGGAGCCACAGCCTTTACAATTGAAGCATGGATAAAACCTGACAATTCTAACTGGGATGGTGCTTATCATGCCATTTTTGGAAGACAAATTGTAGGATCAAGAAATCCATCTTTCTATCTTCTAAACGGTAAGATCCATATTGATTCTTATGAAGACGGAACGAATACTCGTTTTGATCTATTAACGGATCAGGCGTTAATTACACGAAATGTATGGAACCACATTGCATTAGTAAAAGAAGGGAATATATTTAAGGTTTATGTGAACGGAAACTTAGCGGCTACAACGCCAGCTCCAAATGCGGTAAATATTGTGGGTACATACCAATTAGGGTTTGTAGACAATTACTATGCAGGATTATTAGATGAATTACGTTTTTGGAATACTTCAAGAAGTCAAAGTGATATTCAATCTGCAATGTTTGTTCCTTTAGCTGGAACAGAAAACGGATTGGTTGATTATTATAATTTTAATCAAGGCATAGCATTAGGAAATAATACAGGCATTACAACATTATTAGATAATACATCATCCGCGAATAACGGAACATTAGTTGGATTTGGATTAAACGGAACAACCACTAATTTTGCAGTTGGTTTTTTCCCTCAAATTACAGGGGCTAATTCTGTATTGGCTGGAAGTTCAATTTCCTTAGCACATCCTATTGCTGGAGGAGTATGGTCATCGGCAACCCCTAGTGTTGCATCGATAAATGTCACTTCGGGTGTTGTAACTGGAGTATCAGGAGGCACTTCAGTGATTACCTACACGTATTGTGGGCAAAGTACTACCTACACGGTTACCGTAAATGGATTACCTACGATTTCTACAATTGTAGATCAAATTTTGTGTGCTGCAGGAACGCCTAATCCTGTAAATTTTGTTGTGGGTGATTTAGAAACCCCATTGGCAAATCTTACTATTTCAGTAACGTCTTCAAACACTACTTTGTTGCCAGTATCAAACATTAGTTTTTCAGGCACTTCAGCCTCAAGAACAATGAATTATACTACGGTATTAGGTGTTTTTGGTTCATCAACTGTAACAATTACAGTGAATGATATGAATGGTGGAACAACAACTGAAACATTTGATATTACCGTTTCACCAAATCTAATTGCCACAAGTGCAGGCACACCATCATTACAAGCAGGCACGCCATTAACAATTGATAGTCAGTTGGTAATTAATGAAACGAATACAATCGATGGCGCCCTAGTTTTAATCAGCTCTGGATTTGTAGCTGGAGATGTATTGGCATACAATGGCACATTGCCTTCAGGAGTAACGAGTACGTATAATGCTTCAACAGGAGTATTAACATTTACAGGTATGATAACTCCAAGCCAATTGCAAAGCATTTTTAGGTTAGTAACCATGAATACCACTTCTAACAATGATCAAGATCGTACACTTACATTTGTATTGGGTTCGGCGTTACCGTTTAGTGGAAACAATCATTACTATCAATTTGTTACCAATCCAGGTGTTTCATGGACGGCTGCAAAGACAGCTGCAGAAAACATGAGCTTCTTTGGTAAACAAGGTTATTTAACAACTGTTACAAGTGCTGCTGAAAATCAATTTATTTTATCAAAAATACAAGGACAAGGTTGGATGGGTGCCTCTGATATTCAAACGGAAGGGGCTTGGAAATGGGTTACAGGTCCAGAAGCTGGAACTCAGTTTTGGCAAGGTGTAGGATCTGGTTCAGCTGTAGGTGGTTTATATAGTAATTGGTATCCTGGAGAACCAAACGATTATGCAACAGGAGAAGATTATGCACACTTTGTAACCAATGGGCAATGGAACGACTATCCTTTACAATTATCGAGTATAGTTGGTTTTGTAGTAGAATTTGGTGGTATGCCAAATGATCCATGTATCGTTAATACTGCGGATAAAACAATACATGTAGTGGTAAATGTACCACCGACAATATCTGCAATTGCTAACTCATCGGTGATTTGTCCAAATACAGCATCTTCATCGATTGGCTTTACCATTAATGATGAAAATACACCTTTAAATGATTTAGTAGTTACGGGATCTTCTTCTAATACTGCTTTGGTACCAAACACAAATATTGCTTTTTCAGGTACTAATGGTTCTCGATCAGTTATTGTTACACCTGCTAACAATCAATCGGGAAGCGCAGTTATTACAATTACGGTAACAGATTCATACAATACTACGGCTTCATCTTCATTTACTGTAACATTTGGCGATACTACAGTGCCAACAGTAGTTACTCGCAACATTACGGTTCAGTTGAATGCAAATGGTACGGCTACAATTACACCAGCTCAGATTAATAATGGATCTACAGATAATTGTGGTATTGCTACTTATACATTAAACACTACTTCATTTACGTGTGTTAATGTGGGTGCTAATACGGTAACCTTAACGGTTACGGATGTAAATGGTAATTCATCATCTCAAAATGCTATAGTAACTGTTTTAGATACAATTGCTCCAGTAGTAACTTGTAATCCATGGATAATAAATTATAACGGCTCTAATGGGGCGTATCATTTATTGCCAGATTATATGGTTGTGGCAACAGACAATTGTACAATAACGTCTGTTCAAATTGCTCGAGATGAAAACAATGATGGAATTCCAGATGGAGTTTGGAGTGATAGAATTGTTTATAACTGTTCAAATATTGGAACAAGTAGATATTTAGTTAAAGTTATGGATCAATCTGGAAATGTTTCAACATGTTCAAATATGGTTACAATAATTGAAACAAATTTACCAGTTGCAATTACTCGTAATATTACGATTCCTTTAAACACAACTGGAGTAGCTAGTATTACAGCTTCTCAAATAAATAATGGCTCTTATGATGATTGTAGTATAGCAAGTATGGCGGTATTTCCAAATACATTTGGACCAGCTAATATTGGGGCTAATACAGTTCATTTAACAGTTACGGATGCTTCAGGTAATTCACAAATTGCTTCAGCTATCGTAACGATTGTAGATACTACCGCACCGGTTGTTACCACACAAAACATTACGGTTGCCTTAAATTCAAGTGGTCAAGCAAGCATTACTGCTGCACAGATCAATAATGGATCTACTGACAATACAGGGATTGCAAGTATGAGTGTTAGTCCAAGCACATTTACGTGTTCAAACTTAGGGACCAATACGGTTACTTTAACGGTAAGGGATATTTATGGCAACATTGGCACAAGTACAGCTACTGTAACGGTAATTGATACAACATTGCCAACTATTGTTGCACCAGCAGCTATTGCTACTACTACCAATGCAGGTTGTACCCGCACAGGTTTAGCATTAGGTACGCCAGTAACTACAGACAACTGTGCTGTTACTAGTGTAACCAACAATGCACCAGTTGCTTTCCCATTAGGAAGTACAACGGTAACATGGACGGTTGTAGATGGTTCAGGCAATACAGCTACAGCAACACTAGTAGTTACTGTAACAGATAATATAGTGCCAACGATTACAGCTCCAGCAGCTGTTACAGCTTCTACAAATGATGGCTGTTATGCGGTGAATGTTGCCTTAGGCACTCCGGTTACTGCAGACAACTGTTCGGTAGCTAGTGTTACAAATAACGCACCGGCATTCTTCCCATTAGGAAACACAACGGTAACGTGGACGGTTGTAGATGGTTCAGGAAACAGAGCTACAGCAACCCAAGTAGTTACTATTCAAGATACGACATTGCCAACAATAGTTGCACCTATAGCGATCAATACGACTACAAATGTTGGTTGTACCCGCACAGGATTGGTATTGGGTAATCCAGTAGCCTTAGACAACTGTTCGGTAGCTAGTGTAACCAACAACGCTCCAGTTGCTTTCCCAATTGGAAGTACCACGGTAACATGGACGGTTGTAGATGGTTCAGGCAATACAGCTACAGCAACACAAGTAGTTACAGTAACAGATATTACAGCACCTACAGTAATTACCCGAAACATTACAGTTTCGTTGAATGCATCTGGTACTGCAACCATTACAGCAGCTCAAGTAAACAATGGTTCCTTTGACAACTGTGTTATAGATACCATTGTAGTAAACCGCACCTCATTTACATGTAGTGATTTAGGATCAAATACAGTAGTGTTAACGGTTAGAGATATTTATGGTAATGTTGGAACAGCTACAGCTGTAGTAACCGTTGTAGACACTGTTGCTCCGATTGTTATAACGCAAAATATTACGGTTGTATTAGACAGCCAAGGTATGGCATCAATTACAGCGGGCATGATCAATAATGGCTCTACGGATAATTGTGGTATTAGCACTATTACAGCTAATGTATTGGATTTCAATTGCGACGATTTAGGCGCTAATACAGTTATCTTAAGTGTTAGAGATACTAGTGGAAATGTTGCTACAGGAACAGCTATTGTTACCGTTATCTCTCAAGACATCGATACAGATGGCGACGGAATGCGAGACAATTGTGATTCAGATGACGATAATGACGGTGTTTTAGACCAAAACGATAATTGTCCATTGTCAGCTAATTCAGATCAAGCAGACAACGATCAAGACGGTTTAGGAGATGTTTGTGATCCAGATGACGACAACGACGGCGTTGTTGACCAAGACGACAACTGTCCTTTTATTTACAATCCATTCCAAGAAGATAGAGATAATGATGGATTTGGGGATGTATGTGATACCATTGAGATTAACATTTCCCAAGCGGTTACACCAAATGGAGATGGTATTAATGATACATGGATGATCTACAACATAGAGAGTCATCCTAGAAACAATGTACGCGTTTACAACAGATGGGGTGATTTAGTATTCGAAGCTAAAGGATATAGCAACGATTGGAATGGTCACTACAAAAACCGTACACAATCACTACCTGATGGATCATCATACTATTATCAAATTGATTTAGATGGCAACGGTAGTGTAGACTATGATGGTTGGTTATATATTAGTAGAAAATAATTGTATTAAAAAAGGAAATAAAAGACAAGATGAAAAAATTCAATATTCTATTAGGCCTACTGCTTTTAACAAGCAGTAGCCTGGTAGCTCAACAGGAGAGTTTAATAACGTTTTACAGAAACCATTTAAATTTAGTGAATCCTGCCTATGCAGGGGTTGAACAAAGCGCTACTCTTAGATCGAGTTTAAGAGAGCAGTGGGTAGGGATAGAAGATTCTCCATCAACCCAGGCGGTATCATTTATGACGCCATTAGGGAATAAAAAGTTGGCTATTGGACTATCGTTTGTACAAGATCAGGTTTTTGTTGAGAAGCAATCGTTTGTTGCCGTAGATTTTTCATACGATGTTACCTTAACAGATCGTTTGAATTTGTTTATGGGGATCAAAGTAGGAGGGAACAATTATGAAGTAAACACACAAGGATTAGAGACCTATAATGTAACTCTAGATCCTAGTTTACAACCGATCAATCGATTTAATCCCAATATTGGTATTGGATTTTATTTGAAACATGATAAGTATTATGTTTCGTTGTCTACACCAAAGATATTGAA
>JACCDI011099930.1_pt1 | contig 11443 bp, 13 predicted proteins | sample 7442791 | NCBI WGS metagenome assembly JACCDI01 (sample SAMN15323434, study PRJNA562643) | freshwater metagenome | isolation source: river surface water | place: USA:Blue River Watershed | collected 2017-08-15
AATACTTTCGCCGCTTACCTCTTTAAACTTATCTACAGCCCTCTTAAAAAATTCATTCTCTATGTTGTTTGATATTTCTTTCAGTTTTTCATTGCAATCAATCGGATTGTTCTTTTGTTTGAGATATTGATAATCAAAATCTTCCATTAAGCGGTCAAATCTTGTCGGATTATATGTGCCTGACCGAATTTGATAGGTGCGATTTTCATCTAAGTATAAAAAGTCATTTTCATTAAATCTTGCACCACTCCATGGATTATTTACATTTACTCTTAAATCAGGTTGGCCGTCCTTTGGTTTATTTGTTCCATCAGCCCTAATGTATTTCTGATCATTTACAACGATTGATGATAGATAGCTTTTTGTGTTCCTCGATCTGACTCCTGCTTCAAAAGCAAAGCCTTTTCCATTATATTTTGCGTTTGGCATTGTGCCATTATATTCAAAATCCTCTTTTGAATATACACAAATATTGGCTTTTTGAAATGGATCAGAGAAATCTTTCAATGAAAAGCCTTCAGCTTTGTATGAAAGCAGAGGTAATGAAAACGCTTCAAGTAATGATGATTTTCCACAACCATTTTCTCCGACGAATAAATTAACTCCTGAACCTTCATTTTTGCTATCAGGGACATTAAGATCATCTAATTCGAAGACTTCTTTTGCTGAGAATATTCTAAAATTTTTAATTGATATTTTCTTAATAAACATAATTTTTACTTACTACCTCCAACATCTACCTCAATTTCAACCTTCTTACTCATTTCTTCTTCCCCTTCGTCTTTTGAAAAGTATCGCTCAATAGACTCCTATTTTCCCGTGCAATCATTTTTGCCAGCTCATCTTCAGTCGGCAAAACTGTTTTATATTTACTGGCAAAAAGCCTCTTGTTTTCTTTGAGTACGGAATACTTCACCATCGTCTCGCTCTTGTCTGTGCAGAGAATAATGCCAATCGTTGGATTATCATCTTTACCACGCTTGAGTGCATCAAACATGCGCACATACATATCCATCTGCCCAATGTCGGCATGGCTTAAGTGTGTTGTCTTGAGATCGATCACCACAAAGCATTTGAGTAGATAATTATAGAAAACCAAATCAATATAAAAATGCTCTGTTTCTGTGCTGATGCGTTGTTGACGAGCAATAAATGAAAATCCTTTGCCAAGTTCTAATAGGAACTTCTGTAAATTATTTATAAGTGTGCTTTCGAGAAGAGTTTCTTTACCTTTTATATCTTCAGCAATTGCCAAAAATTCGAGAACATAGGGATCTTTGATAAAATCGGTTGTGATTAGTGGTTCTGAATTTTTATTTTTTTTTGGTGTCTTTCTAGCTTGAGTGGAAAGCAATCGGCGATAATATCCACTTTTGATATTACGCTCCAAAACGCGGGATGACCAGTTCTCGAGTGAAGCCTCACTCAGATAGTAATTCCGCTCTTCCTCATCCTCAACGCGCATGATTGTACGGATATTTGTCCAAGAAAGATTCGCTACGCAGTGCGTAGCGAATTGCTGAAAATCAGGAAAGACAACATAAAATTGTCGCATATTTTTGATGTTAGCTTCTGAAAAACCTTTTCCAAAAACATCAGTCAGATAGCGAGAAAGCTGAACAATGAGATTGTCACCATAATTTGCTCTGTCTTTTCCTCGCTGTTCCTGCTCTACAATCCTTCGTCCAATATTCCAATACGTTTCTACCATAATGGAGTTGACGGCTTGATAAGCTTTATTCCTTGTGGAATTGAGCAAATCTGCAATATCGGAGAAGAACTCAGCGGTTTTTTTTTCGGTGATTTTACTCATGCGTTCCCTCCCTCAAGATCCGCCACAATCGCATCAATCTGTGTTCTCAGTTCATTTTGTCGTTTCACAATTTGCGAAATGCGAGCATTGAGTTCTACAATATTCACCACCTCGCGCGTGTCCTTTTGTTCAACATAAGTGCCAACACTGATATTAAATTCCTTCTCTACAATCTCTGAATGATCAACCAATCTGGAAAAATGATCTTGGCATGTACGATTTTTGTAACAATTTAGAATTTTATTGGCATGTTCTTCTGCGAGTTTGTTTTTTGCTGAACCACGAATAAATTCGGCACTCGCATCAATAAACAAAACTTTGTTATCAGATTTATTCTTCTTCAAAACCAAGATACACGTGGCAATGGTCGTACCAAAAAATAAATCAGGGGGAAGTTGAATAACCGTATCAATAAAATTGTTATCAATCAGATATTGCCGGATTTTTTGCTCTGCGCCCCCACGATATAAGACTCCAGGGAACGAAACAATTGCCGCCGTGCCATTGGTCGCAAGCCATGAAAGCACGTGCATCACAAAAGCCAAATCTGCTTTGGATTTTGGTGCTAGGATTCCGGCAGGTGTAAATCGTTCGTCATTGATCAAAATCGGATTGGAATCGCCATCCCATTTGATGGAGTACGGAGGATTAGAAACAATGGCTTCAAAGGGTTCATCGTCCCAATGTTTGGGATCGGCTAAAGTGTCACCGTGTGCGATGTCGAACTGTTCGTAGTTGATATCATGCAAAAACATATTAATGCGACAGAGATTGTAAGTCGTGATATTTATTTCCTGACCAAAAAAACCATTGCGAACATTTTCTTTGCCCAGAACTTTTGCAAACTTCAGCAAGAGTGAACCTGAACCGCAAGCGGGATCGTAAACCTTATTGACCTCTGTTTTACCGACAACAGTAATACGCGCCAGCAATTCAGAAACTTCTTGTGGTGTAAAAAATTCACCTCCAGATTTGCCCGCATTCGCGGCATACATTGTCATCAGATATTCGTAGGCATCACCGAAGAGATCAATAGAGTTGTCACCATAGTTTCCCAGATCAAGATCACCAATAGCATTCATGAGCTTAACCAGAAGATCATTCCTTTTTGCAACTGTTGCGCCAAGCTTGTTACTGTTGACGTCGATATCATCAAACAGCCCACGCATATCATTTTCGCTGTCTGATCCTTTTGCAGATGCCTCAATATTTTTAAAAACCGTCTCCAGAGTCTCGTTTAAATTGGTATCATTGACGGCACGCTTTCTAACATTCTCGAACAACTCACTGGGATGAATGAAAAATCCTTTTTCCTCAAGAATGAGTTCTCTGCCATGTTCGGCATCTTTGTCTTTAAGAAGAGAATAATTAAAGTTTTTTTCTCCTGCTTCACGTTGCTTTTCGTTGATATACGAGGTTAAGTTTTCCGAGATAAATCGGTAAAACAACATGCCCAACACGTATTGTTTGAAATCCCAACCATCCACGCTACCACGTAGATCATTGGCAATACGCCAGATCGTTGAGTGCAGAGCCGAACGCTCTTGTTCTTTTTTGTTATTATTCATTTTGATTTCCATTTCATCCCTCATCAATTTATAGCATACTCGATACTTGTCAAGCACAACACACGGGATGAAATTCTTCCCGCTATCTTGAGGATGGTGAGTCTCTTGTTGGCATGAATGCTCAGAACTTTCCCCCTCCTCAAACCCTTCATCACACACTATTTTTATTCTATTCAGATAAAATTACAAGATAAATCCATTGCAAAAACAAGGGATAACGGCGCATTTTTATTTTGATTTTCCATGTGAGTTTTTATCTTTCAAAGCGTATGATTGTGCAAAAATTTGTCCAAGAAGGATTCAGTAGGCAGTGCCTACGGATTTCATCGGGCATTATTCCCATCCCAAATGAAAGAAGAGGGCGACAGCGTCAGCTCTCGTGCAAAATCAAATCAAGACAGAAGGTGTTGCAACGCGAGTGCTAAGGCTTTTTCCGGCGGATAATGGGCAAAGGAGCCGAATGCGATGGCATTAAAGAAAAGCTGATTCAAACGCATGTCATCATTGTATGTCCAGCGAGCGAGGCTTGTCTCTATATCTTCATCTTGTTCAAAAGGAAGGGTGCTAGGATGAGGTCTATGGATTTCACGGTAAATTGTATAGTATAACAGAGTACCAGATAACGCACAGCTTAAACTAAGTTGTGTGGGTGCCATTAAGGAAAGACCCTAACTCAAAAGGAGTCCCGCATAGACCACATCGCGTTTTGCCGGATCAGAAATAAAAGAATCAATAGAACGCCCAATATAAGATTTATTTGCTGTTTGCCCAACGCCACTCGGTCGTAAAACCTCACGCGATAAAATTTTATAGGCCGAGGAATTCAGCACAGCCTCACTCCACGGCTGTGGCAATCGGTTGAGTGCTTTTTGAGCTCTTTGCTGGAGCGCTACTCTGAAAGGTGATGTTCCAACGGGACGGGGTGAATTCGGTTGAAAGTTCATAAGATGTCTTTTGTTAAAATATTAATTTATATACGTATCATGCTAAAAAATAAGAAAAAAGTAAAGTTGAGTTGAGGAAAACTTGAGTCTGTAAAACTTAAATCGATGCGTCAAAGAATGACATTAAAATCCGATTTTGTGTGAAAGAGAACGCCGTGGGATGAGTCATATAAGTAAAAAACAGAGTTTAAATACCACAGAAAGCCAATCTCAGGTGTTTAACAGCCATGTTAAAAATCGTAGGACAGTCAATTGAGCGAAATGTGAGGGAAGTGTTGGGGTGCTAGGATTCGAACCTAGGAATGCTGGAATCAAAATCCAGTGACTTACCGCTTGTCGACACCCCAAAAGTTGGAAGCACATTATATTAAGAGAACCCTACATCTGTCAACTGTCTCTTAAAAAAAAATGCGACCAAAACAACAATTAAATCTTAAGTGTTATAATTTAAGTCTTCATCACCATCTAATCCTGCACGACGGACAGGGAGACCTTGTTTAAGGGCGTTGATTTCTTCTTGGTATTTCTTGAGGATAAGTTCTTCAAGATAGTTTCTAAAAGAAGAATTGATGGGATGAGCGATATCTTTATAGCTTCCATCTTTCTTCTTTTTTGAAGGCATAGCGACGAATAGGCCGTTATTACCTTGAATAATTTTAAGATCACGAACGACGAAGCAAGCGTCAAGCGTCAATGTGACGTAAGCTTTAAGCCTGTCTTCTTCTGCCAAAAAAATACTAATTTCTGTTACCTGCATGTACTCTCCTCTTCCTATTATACATCATTTTCAAAACTGTTCAACAGATGTTTTCAGCGACGAAGACTTTACAATCGTTGTACCGAGTCTGAATTTTTTTACAAGCGGATTCGGCATCTTCTTTTGTCGAGAAAATCCCAAAAACCGTTGGTCCAGAACCTGTCATTTGACTTGCGAGTGCTCCGTTTTTAACGAGGAAGTCTTTAATATCATTGACGACGGGATACTTTTCGGTCGTTACACGTTCAAGGTCATTGTTAAGATAACGTATGAGAGCCTTTTTTGTAGAAAAGCTCAACGGTATCTCTTCTTGATCTTCTGGTTTTATAGCACGTACCGGACGGTTATCATTGGCCGCCTGATAGCGCTCAAAAACCCATTTTGTCGGAACTAAAATTTTGGGGGTGACAATCACCAATGGGAGTTTGGGCATTTTTTTAATCTTAGACAATTCCTCGCCAATGCCTTCAGCAATGGCAGGAGCGCCGAGAATAAAAAACGGAACATCTGCACCAAATCGCACACCAATTTTTAGTAACTTTTCCTTAGGCAGATTAATTTTGAGTAACTCATTTAATCCCATAAGGACTGTGGCCGCATTGCTCGATCCACCGCCCATACCCGCAGCAGAAGGGATCGTTTTTGAAATTTTAATATGGACTCCAACATTTTTATTGGAGTAGGCTAAAATTTCTTTTGCAATGCCATACACAATATTTTTTTCACCACTCGGAACATTGTCATCATTCTCGCATTCAACAGTAATGCCACGCTCTGTAAGCGTGCATTCAATCTCATCAAAAATGTTCACAGCGGTATTTATCATCCGCAAATCATGATAGCCATCATGACGTTTTTTAAGCACATCAAGACGCACATTAATCTTTGCAGGTGATTTTAATTTTACAATTTTCATTCACATCTCCTTGACTGACCCCGTAGGGTGTGAATTCTTTCTCACGGTCTTATTTTAGACCGTGCAGTAAAAAAACCTGAAATACAGTGATACCTAATTATTAAAAAACTTGTCAATCAAAGTTGTATTCATATGAAATTACTATAAATTTTCATGACTCAACGCGTTATCGTTTTGAGCTTTTTGACATTGTGCACAAAAAAACGTACTTCGTTGATTTTGCATTTGTCTCAAAATAAGATTTTTACACTTTTTGCATTTCTGTCCATCACGACCATAAACAAAAAGTTGGATTTGATGCAATCCGGGTTGTTCATCTGTCGACACATAGTCTCGAAAGGTTGTGCCTCCACTTTTAATCGAAGCTTCCAGTATGTCTTGGATACAGCGCACAAGTGTTGCGCACTCGCGCGTCGTTAAACTTTTGCCCGCACGAAAGGGAGAAATTTGCGCTAAAAAAAGAGCTTCACAGGCGTAGATATTGCCAACGCCAACAACAATTTTTCCATCCAGTAATAAGGATTTGATCGACGCATTTTTGGCTTTTAAACCGTCTTTAAGCCCTTGTGCAGTAAAATCTTTAGTTAACGGTTCGACACCAAGATTTTTAAAATAACGTGATTGTGGCAAATCATTTTCGTGGATAAGGTCACAAAAACCAAAACGTCTTGTGTCTTGATAACGCAATTCTGTGCTTTGATCTAAGCTAAAAATAAGATGATCATGTTTTGCTAAAGGGCGGGAAGAATCGCAAAAATAAAGGCGTCCCGTCATCCCAAGATGAATAACAATAACAGATTTACTCATTAGATGAATTAAAATATATTTTGAACGGCGTTCAATATGAGTGACAATGACATTCTTTAAATTCGCAAGGGCGGAAGGAATGGGATAACGTAATTTTGGGCTCAGGCGATGGACGCTTTTAATTATGTTTCCCTTCAATCGTTGTTGTAGATGACGGACGATGGTTTCTACTTCAGGTAATTCAGGCATTAGCTGTCCTTTGGTGGTAATTTCTTTTCACGAATTTCAAGCCATGCTTCGGCATAACCCAAAACGATGAAGACGATAATAGTATAACGCAAAAAGATAATCATCGTGAATGTGATTAAAAGCCTGACAAAGCCAAATATTCCTTTGCGATTTAAAAAATGTGTGGCGACCGCCCAGCCTTGTAAAAAATAAATCAGAAAAATAATACTGATCACGTTAACAAGTGGGAACACCCATGGCGTCAAGGTACCTAATTTGTAGAGAATGAGAGCGCTTGCCAAAAATGATATCGTCACCCATATCCCGCTAAAAGGCACTCTGAACTTTGTGAAATCAAAAATGAGCATCCGCGGATTGACAAGGAGCATAAAGTTTTTACTTAAAGTCAGATTGATGATGAAAGAAAAAACCAATATTAAAAGAATAAAGAAGGGAATGATATAAAAAATTTTTTCTGTCAGAATAGGTGTGATGGCTTGAATAGCTATGATGTCCTTTGGATTAGTCCCACTGCTTTTAAGAGCCGATATATTCATTTGTAGGCCTTCTTGCAAGCCTTGTTCGAACTGTGTCATCAAAATTCCTCGATCAGACCAAAGGGTAGCTAAAGGAATAAGAAGCAATACCATCCACACAATGACAAGTCTTAAACTAAAATAACTAAAAATCTTTTTCGGACTAATTTTATTATAACCATGGGCGATGATGTGCGCCAAAGTTGGAACAATGCCAGCATACAAAAATCCAAGAATGACAATTTTATAAAAAGGAATTTGCTTACTAAGAGAAAGGAAGGGAAGATTTTCGAGTGGTGTTAAAAATTTTTGGACTTGGGCTGGAAACGTTAGCATTTTTAAATTTATGAAATAAAGACCACAGAGCAAAACCGTGGCGCATGCGATTCCCAAGTCATTGCGTTTCTGAAATCGTAGATGAAAATAAATAAGTGGCAAAGGGGCGAGATAAAACAAAAAGCCGGATAAGAAGAGAGCAAAGCTAAGGAGTGCCGTCGTTAGCATGAGTGGATGAAATTCAAATTTTTTATGTTGCATAATAACCTTAAGTAGAGGGGTCGATTTATAGGACTATCATTTTAAATCTTTGAGCATCTGTCAAGAAATTCAATTCAGAGAATGAGGCAAAAAAATAGGGGCACTTTTGATGCCCCTAAGGTCAATTCTTGTAAAATTGATTTAATTATCACGAATCGCGTGTTGGATTGTGTAAGGAAGCAATCCAAGGTGACGTGCACGTTTGATAGATTCAACCACACGGTGTTGGTGAAACTGGCAGTTGCCTGTCACACGGCGTGGAATAATCTTACAACGATCAGTGATGTAACGTGCCAAAGATTTTGGACGTTTGAAATCAATAGCGTCATCTAAATTAAGACAGTAGTGGCAAGGACGAGTTGGAACGGGCTTGCGTGATTTACGTTTTCTTGGATCATTTGAAAAACTCATAATAATTTCTCCTCAAAATTACATTGCACCAACATCATCCAAGCTAAAGCCATCTGGCTCAACTTGAACATTCTTAGCCGTGTGTTTATCGTGTTTAATTGTTAAATAACGCAAAACGGATTCTTCATAACCAAGGTTACGTTCTAAATCTGTAACAACAGAACCGCCTGATTTGTATTGCAATTGAATGTAATGCGCTGATTTGTAATTGTTGATTGGATAAGCCAAACGACGAATGCCCCAATCTTTTTTTGAGATTTCTGAGACATTGTGTTCAGTAAAGATTTTTTTAAGTTTATCTTCAATTTTCTTCATGCCATCAGCCCCGACTTCAGGGATGAAAACACAAATTGTTTCGTAGTCATTAAGACGTTGAGTCGTCATGATGAACTCCTTGTGGTTATTAAGCCTATTCTTTTCATGGGAATAAGCAAGGTTAATCAGATGCCCTATGCACCTAAACTTTGTTTGACTTTATCAGCCAAGAGCTTGCCGTCGACACGTCCCGCAGTCGCTTCCTTTAGCTCTTTAATGACGAGTCCCATATCCTTACCAGAAGTGGCTCCGGTTTTGGCAATGGCATTCGTAATAAGGGCTTGCACTTCCTCATCTGTGAGAGGGGTCGGCAAGTAACGACTCAAGACAGTAGATTCTTGCAATTCTTGATCTGCTAAGTCTTGTCGTCCTCCATTTTGATATTGTTCCGCAGAATCTTTGCGTTGCTTTACCATTTTTGTGATAAGTGCTAAAAATTCTGTTTCGTTAACGGCACGAATGAGTTCAATTTCTTTATTCTTAAGCTCCGTTTTGATGAGACGCAAAACACCTAACGTAAAGCTATCTTTGCTTTTCATGGCATTTTTTATATCATCATCAATTTGCTTTAGAAAACTCATAGGGCAATATCCAAAAGGGGACAAAATGAATTAATATTTTAAACAGTACGGCCACGAGCCAATTGTGAGGCGCGTTTGCGGGCTTGTGCTGATTTTTTCTTTTTTTGGATGGAAGGTTTTTCGTAACATTCGCGCTTACGAACATCGGCTAAAATTCCGCCTTTTTCGCATTGCTTTTTAAAGCGACGAACAACACTATCAAAACTTTCACCATCTCTTGAACGAACTCCAGGCATGTTATATCCTCATAAAAAAGTTAGAGGGATACTCTACTCGCAAGTTTATCGTTTGTCAATTCAAAGTCGTGATTTCGGTGCGAGGGAAAAACCTTGGCGCTATATTCCCATCTCGCTCACTTATAAGAGAAGGTGAGTTGGGGGCTGATAGAGGTGTTCCTTGTTGTAAATGTATGAAATAATTAATAAATATCTTTTTAAAAGGTGAATAAACTTCTTGACCCGTACATGAAACACACGTACAATAGTAAGAATGGGGATAACAATCATACAAAAAAGCGATTTATCAAAGCCCAAGAATAACCCAAAGGTTTCATTGGTTTTAGCAGGGGGGGCTGTTTCGGGCGCCGCATTTAAGATCGGGGGGCTCAAAGCTCTCGATGATTATCTTGTGAATCGAAAACTCACAGAATTTGATACTTATGTGGGACTGTCCGCAGGAGCCTTACTCGCAGTGCCTCTTTGTGGGGGCATTCCTCCGGCAGAGATGCTTGCCAGTTTAGATGGAAAATCCAAGCTATTCTCCCAAGTCTCGCCTTTTGATTTATATTATCCGAATTGGCGTGAATTTATCACAAGACCTCTTGAATATTTTTATGGTCATCTTAGCTATTTACCGGGGGTTCTTTTTGATATCCTTAAGGATGCGCCTAAACTTCAGATGGAGTTTATGTCCAATGCCGTTGAATTTTTTAAAAACCCCAATTATTCAACATACGAAAATTTAACGCGACCTCTTTTTAAAACAGCTTATAACAATCGTCGTATTCCAACTTTTGGAGAATTGTTACCGTCTGGATTTTTTGACAATAAAAGAATTGCAGAGTTTTTGCGCAAAAACATGGAACGCAATAAGATGCCCAATAGCTTTCGTGTTTTAAAGCGGGCGACAGGGAAGTCTCTTTATATTTTAGCGATGGATTTGGATACCTCCGATCGTGTTATTTTTGGTCCAGATGAAAAACACGATTTGACGATTACGCAAGCGGTGCAAGCCTCAAGTGCTATCCCAGGATTTTATAAGCCAGCCCGATTTGAAGGTGTGGATTACATTGATGGGGGCGTGCGCAAAACCGCCAACATTGATTTGGCCTTTGATAAAGGGGCGGATCTTGTGATTTGCTACAATCCTTTTCGTCCCTATAACAATCAATTGTTTCTGGAATATTTAGAAGATCAAGAACGCTATGTTTCCAAGCGCAAACGCTTAGCGGATTGGGGTTTGGGAACAGTCATCAATCAAGTATTTAGAACCTTATTTCATTCTCGTTTGCAAATGGGACTTGCCAATCTGACAAGTGATCCTGCTTTTGATAAGGATTTGATTCTCATTGAGCCATCAGAAAATGAACGCGATTTTTTTACCATGAATCCACTGTTCTTTTGGAATCGGGCAAAAGCCGCCAAACTTGGTTTTGAGTCTGTGACAAATTCTATTCAACGCTATTACAAGCCGATTGCCAATATTCTTCAGGCTTATGGAATAGAGATGAATTCAGACACGATTGAGCATGATATTGAACGTCTCAAAAAGTCAAAATCAGACGATACCGCCATTATGAAGGTGCTTGAGCAATCCCCGCAAAAAACGAGTAAGAGACGTTTGCGCGTCGTATAATTTTTTCATGCACAAAAATCAAAACACGTGATCCATTAATTCACTCACATGTGAGACAAATATAATTTCTGACTTAGAATTTGAGGACATATCGAGTTTGCATGCTTTTGGTAAAATAATTTTATTGTATCCTAATTTGAGACACTCACCGACGCGTCGATCGGCTTGCGAGACAGCACGGATACTGCCACTTAAACCAATCTCACCAAAAGCAACTAATGTGGAAGGAAGAGGAC
>JACCDI011139333.1_pt1 | contig 11439 bp, 11 predicted proteins | sample 7442791 | NCBI WGS metagenome assembly JACCDI01 (sample SAMN15323434, study PRJNA562643) | freshwater metagenome | isolation source: river surface water | place: USA:Blue River Watershed | collected 2017-08-15
GCAAAAAACATTGCAACCCACTAATGACTAATGACTGCCCCTCTTAAAACATTCACTTCATAGAAGAGGACCCAACATAATATATTGTATGAAACCAATTGTGATTTTTGCCATAAGAGTGATGGCATGCATTGATTTATTATCTATTTTCTCTATTTGAAGATTTTGTCATAAAGGCAATTATCTATTGAAAATCACCTTGTGGCGGTACTGACAATGGCCAGGAAGCCACTGACAAAGTGACCCATAACCATATTTGCTAAATAAAATATATAACCTATGATGGTTCTACTTTGTCACATGGGTTAAGGGTTCTCTCTTGTCTTTGTGAGCATATGTGTCTATCCTTTGCAGTGTTATGGTTCTTGACATACTCCCTTCAATGTCAATACTAGTTCCCTTTGTACAAAACTCATTTCATTTACTTCCTCCACTCTTTTATTCTGTTTTTCATATAGTCTGCTCAAGAATGTTGTGTTTCATTAGTGATTGCAGTCATACTTTTCTCATTTGGCTACTTCATATGGCTTAAACTCGTTGTTGTACACATAATGAAGAATGTTATTTACTAAATACCTTCTTTTTCCACTGCACAAGACTTATGTTAATAAGTCTGTGGGATTCTCATTGCCATCAATGTGAGCAGTCAAGAGTCAAGAACTCTCCTATTGTTACAGTTTGTCACACTCTATGATAACATATTGTGTTATTCTTCTTCTGTAGTACTAGCTCTGGCTTAGAGGATGATTTATTTTAAACACATCATCCTTGTAGATGTGTGTGTGGCACCATCAATTAGAATCCCCATCAAACACAACTTATGCTGTATGCTTTGTAGGGTCTCTATGTCTGTCTTTGTGACCATAACTTCTGTGCTAAAAGTACGCATCTCAAAAGTGGACTGCTTCTTTGAATACCAACTTTTAAGTGTAGTAATGAGGTACATATGAAGAAATCAAGTTTGAGATCTACATGTATGTTTATCACCAGCATGATCACTATGTACAAACATGTGGAGATCTACCTCAAACTTGACATGGAATTCACTCCAGTTGCATTTAGGGATCTGGGTACTGTCATTTCTAGGATATTTTGGATCTACACATAATCTAGAATTTTGGTATAAAGATAAGCATGAAATTTCATGAAGAGCTGCTTCTAAGTGTCACTGAGGGATTAATCACGTGTGACAGCAGCATAGATACTTCTGTCAATATGTTGATTCTGCCTTGTTCTATCATCCACCTAAATATTCCCAAGAAAGATTGATTGTTTGATGCATGCTTGGGCAGCAATTTAGTGACACATCTAGTTCTGGCTGTGTCAAGCACTTTAATTTGCAGACTTTGAACATGTTCCCATCAATGTACTTCTTACAGTTCTGTACTGTCTCCAGTATACAGTTGGATGGGCTTAGGCAACATGTCCATAAACCTTTCTAAAGCTGCAAAAGCTTTGATTCTGCTGTACACATCTAGCTTGCCTACAGAGTCAGGTTTGAGAAGAAAGTACTTTTCTAACTTTGAATGCACTTAGTTCAGATCAGAATGTGTACACAGTATGTAATCAACATGTACTATCATTTATGACTAGAACTCCTCTTGTCCAGTAGCTGTCTCCTTGGCACATATTTTCATCCATTAGCTGGGATAAGTGTGATGAGATGTGTATCCAAGATGTCTCATAGAGTCAGCTGAACAACTTCTAATGCTGCTCCTGCAGACTTGAGACCATATTAAAAGACCCTGACTACCATAGTCTTCTAGACATGGTCTTTCCCAAACTTGGGACCAAGTTAAGTTCATATTTTCTTTGTTTGGAGCAGTAATACTGGTATTCATTATTCATTATATCAGCTGCCAATTTTCAGTGCACTAAACACTGTAATCATGAATGAAAGTCTTACACTCCATCTAGACAAAAACTAGCAAAAGTTACCACATCAAATATTGTATGGAACTCAAACTTATATCATCTTGGTAGTTGAGAGCCATCCTTTATAATGTTTAACAACACACAGACATTCTTCATTTCTTTGATGATGGCATCTACCCACATAGTTTTATAATTCTGCTCATCTGATGCTGATGAATCCTCCACAGTCTTGGGTAGGACAATGATAGCATCACATTTCTTCAGTACATGCAGTACCCACAAGATATTACTGGGTTCATGATCTATGTCCATGACTACTGTATCTTGGTAATTTGTAATTGTTGAGACTCCTTCACATGAGAGAGTTTCTCACAAGATATGGAACTGTCCTCTCATTTGCAAGATACAAAGCAACATAAGACAGTGCATAATAAATACTCTCTGTCTCATGAACAGCCTTCTGATTGTTTAGCCTAATTGAAGTTGAATTGTTTTGTACATCAACAAGTCATTTGAGCAGTAGGTACTCACTCCTGTCAACATCATAATGAGCATTTGTTGTTTGTGCAATTACACTAGCAGTTAGTGAACCAACCTCATAATCCAGGAACTTAATGATATACAAATGTGTGTCAAGGATAGGGTTGTCTGATCAGTGCTAAATAGGGTTGGAATCATGGATGAACTTGCAAGTCTTTGCAGTGCCTTATACAACCTAACTTCCACAGGGAAGTATAATAGATGCACATACATATTTATGTCTTCTTGAGGCATGATCTCCTCATCAATACTAGAGAAAATTGAACATCACTTCATTTGGGTCGTCTTCAGCATACAGTATGTGCTCTGGGGTGTCACAGATACTGCTTTCTTCAACTTCATTCTGTGTGAATTTTGTACCTGGATATTCCTCAGTAGTTTGCTTGACAGATAGCATGTCTGGCTGTAACTGGACATGAGATAGTGAGTGCCTGGTACATACTTTGATGTATTACTTAATTGCTATGTTGGAGTTTCTTGGCAGTCATTACCAGACCCACATTGATTGTGGGTCAAAGATACTTCTCTGAATTTTATAGTTCATAGAGCTATTGCACTAGTACCTTCAATTGATTAGTAAATTCTATCACTGGTGATTGGATTACCTGGAACCTCTTGTTCTTATTTTCACTCTGACAATGACTATTTCAGATTAATGACCTTGTCTGTCTTCCTGATGTCCCCATTGAGCTTGAAATACTTCAAATTTATGCCTTCATATAGTCAATGTGATTGTTCTACTATCCATCATGTGTCTAACATTTTTAGAACCCATATCAATTACTCTAATTTTGCTTTCAAATCCACCTATCAAACGCAATCGCATCAGGTATGTCATTGTATTCTGAAAACCAGGCATCATTTTCAATGCCTCCATTGTCTAATTTTGTTTCTAGTTTCTATGAATTTGGTATGTGTGAATACTGAAGTCAATTAAAGCCTGAACTGTATCAGTGATGGCTCTCATAATGCATTTAGCAAAAGACCCATTGTACCTGTGATTAATATAATCCCATTGTTTAGTTTCCTTCAATAAATGTTGAAGTGTTTAGAATATCCCATTTTTATTCTAGTCACTATAGATGATGATCATTATTAGATGATTGGTTTTGATTTTGTGTTCATTGAAAATTGCAGTCTTAGTTTTGTAAATATGACTTGTGTGAATGCCAAACAGGACTTGTCATCTTTGAACTGTATTATCTAAGGTAAATTATCATTATAACCAGAAAAGCTTCTGCCCACTGTGTCATGAATTTTTGGCTGTCAAGACTGTCTGTTGTTCTATTTTTTTGCCTAAAAATCTGAATTTACCCTTGCCACATCAACACCATGCCCCCACATTGCCATCCAGTATTGCTGCACTTGGAGCTTTGGCTTGTAGTACCTGTTCAAATGATCAGAGAGATCAACACTCTTCATTTTGTGTTACAATCAATCACTCCAGGAATTTCAACATTGGCAACTGCCTTGTCTCCAAAATTGAACAGAGGAAATTGTTTGTTGTCTTTGTTTCCCCTTGGCCTCCTCCTTCTCCTCCTCTTGATCACCACTTCTCCTGAATGGATCATTAACACCATTTTGAAAACATTGTTTTCCCCCAAGAGAAAATGTGAAAGCTGTTTTTTCATTGTAGTGATAGAGAGTATTAAACCTGTTATCATCAACTTCAGCAACTGGCTTGGGTGGCCAGCCTTTCCTTGTCTGGGCAGTACCAACACATCCAATGCCAACACCCCACAATCCCATCTTGCCCACAACCTTCAGCAAAGTAAAATAATTGTCTGTGACAAAAACAAAATTAGTGTCTTTTGTCACCTCTTGTCAATCCATTCCTGGTAAGCTCTTTGACATATCCATCATGATGTCAAAGGTTCTTTCCTTTTTCATCCTTCCCTCCTTCCACTTGGCACAAAGGGATATACAAAGCCAGTGTCAGGGCAGAAGCATGCCCAAAACTTGAAGCCTTTTTTGATTGACTGCCATTTCACAACATGCAGTTGGCTGTGACAGCCTTGAATAATTTTATCACCTTATTAATAGATAAAACATTGGAGAGTGCATCAACAATTTCTTGGGCATGTTCATTCACAAAATCAATAACAATTCAACAGTGATAGTTGGAGAAACCCTTTGGCATTGTTTTCTCTTTCACTTCAACATTGGCATATTTGTTATCAATTTTGTTTTGCCCAAATTCTTCTCATGTGCAATTGTATGCATCAGTGTAATCACTGATATCATTGGCATCACCATCTTCCTCTTCTCATTGTTGTTGTCATTATCATTGTTGTCATGGTCATTATTGTTATCATTGTCAGCATCAGGTCTACCATTACCATCATAGGAGATATGGAAATATTGGAAAATAAATTCAAACATATCCCTGTTCATCCACCACATGAATGGATGGACTGACCATACCCTGCCCTGGTTCATGTAGTCTCTTTTGGAAGGAAGACCAACAACTCCCATGTGATAATATATGGCCAAAAATTTCAGGATGTGGTGCTCTTTTACCTCTTTTTCTTTTATTGCAATTGTCTTTTGCATATTTGTTGGTATGCTCAGTCACTTTTTTGACAACATGGGCGAGAAAGAAATAATGGGACAAGAACACTGCTTTGATGATTTCATCTTTGTGGAAAGGCCCAAATAATGTTGTAGTCATGCATATTTTGGCCTCATCTTGGACCATTGGTTTGTAGCAGGATTGCTGAGGGAGTTTGACTGCAGATGGGGGGGGTAGGATCATAGTTTGACGAGGAGGAGGATGACAGGGATGAAACATTGTTGAACTGGCCTCCTCCACAACCTCTTCCATGGCCATGACCTTTTGCCATTTTGAATGAATTTATTTTATGAACCTGTTTGCTCTAAATAAAAATTAAAGAAATGTAATGGAAATAATGAAAATAATCTTCTTTTGTTGTTCAATTGCTTGGTTTCAAAAGGAAATCATAAAAAGTTGTTGCATCTATATTTTGACAGCAAGTTTTGAATGCCATATATTTGAAAAAAGAACAGACATAGTCAAATCTGCAAATATACATAGTAACTTTAAGAAAACTCATCTTTAAAATACCTTTGGTATGAAATAATGTTCCTAAATTCTTCTGATGACAAAATGCTGTTCAGTACAAATAATACATATGTACAAAAGATAATGCTTTTCATGACCTAGTAGATTTGTACATACAATTTATTACTTTGTCAGTTGGCTCCATGCAGCAAAAACGTGATCACTGAGATCCAACTTTGACTCCAGAAATGGCTCTGTTTTTTTTTCAAGATCACCAAGGCTGCTGGAAATGCAATAAGCGCCAAAAGGACACCTTTGCAAGTATGACAATCCCTTATGTTGATGCCAATGTTGCAGCAGAACTATGCAAGGTTTGAGTCATCACTTACCAACACATTATTGGCTCTGGCATCAAAGATGACTGGTTTTTGCAGCATATTGTTCCAAACTTGAGTAATCATTTGGAACAAGAGGTTGTGCTGTTTTTGGCTATGATCTCTTCTGGGGGACTTTCTTTAACAAGGCTTGTGGTGGATTTGTCCATGACAATATTGTAGAGTGGATGGTAGAGGCATATCATGATCTTGGCAAGAGGATCATGCATGGATAAAGTGAAAATCCATAAAAAATGCCTCTTGGAGTGACAGGGGTTGATGCACAATTGTTGATGGATGTTATTACCACAGAGTATGGAAATAGGGATGAAAATAAGACACTGAGGGATGTTTGTGTTGAAAATGGGATACATGTCAAAGAAGTGAGATAGCTAACATCCCAGGTAGTACAGTTGTGGTGCTCAATTGCCAACATTGTACACAAGCTTGAGCATTGTGAAATTATTGGCAACACTCTGCTTTGTCAAATTAACTGCAGTCTTTCTTGTTTGGTTGTGACCTCAGGTTGTTGTAATACTGGGGATGGAAATGCCAACACTACTTCAATGGCAAGATCAGAAAAGCTGCCATTCCAAGCGACTCATGATTTGTGGGTGGAGTGGGAGTTTGGACTTGCTTGTAACAAATCAGAAAATAATTTTACTCCAAGAGAGTGGGATGGGAAAATAAGCATCATTTTTGTTGCACAAATTTTTTGGATACAAGACAGTGAAATATTCCAAAGTGGAAGGATGGAGCAGGTAGCATGTGATGAAATTGATGGGTTTATGGTGTTGATAATTCTGTAACAAATATTCTGAGGACGATACAAAAGAATTGGTGAAAATCCAGCACTTAGATCTTTACTTGTTTGATTTGTTTTTACACAGTTGTGTTCATTTGAATATTTGTAGTTTTCTGTTTAAAAATAATTCATTACTATTTTCCTAATAAAATTCCATGTTCTTATCCATCTGTAAATCAATGCTGTTTGACTTTGTCATTTTGGAGAAGTAAAACTCAGAATTACTCTGGGCTATTTGAAAAATATCTGATGTCTGTCCCTAATGGGAGTTTGCACACTTGAGAAATTTTGGCAAGTGTTCTTGGACCATGGAAAGTTTTGGGGAGAACATGGTACTCAAATCATGAATGCCTTGCCATCACTTCTCATATTTGTATCCACAGTTGTACAAAACCAAATTAGAGTCATGCTACAATGCTTAAAAAAGGAGCCAGTTTGGTACTCTTCCTCTCCATATGGTTAGACTATTGGCAGAAATTCAGCTAAAAGAAAAGTGTTAAATTGTCTGTCCCTCTTACATGGCTCTGTATCACAAATGGTTTTTGGCTCAAGCCCCAATGTTGTGCATATGTCCAGTTTAACAAGTAGCACACCCTTTCACCTCCTCACTGCCACTCCACACACTGACAAAAATAGCCCATCCTTTCCCCCCTTCTTTGCAAATGACTGACCATTGTTCCAAATTCAGATCAAGACCATAACTATACTCTCCCACTCCACTCAAATACTGTTGGTGATTAATGATGAGGAAGACATCAACCAAGGAAGTAATGACAAAAGAAGTATTGTGTTAAAAAAGGATAGGAGCTGTGATATGCTACTGTCATATTGGACTATCTACAAGTTGATTCTTACTTTGATGATAAATAGATACAGTGACACTTCTGAATTACACCCAGTCTGTTTGAACTTTTACTATAATGTGTTTCAGGGATGGATAAATTTTGGCAAGATGATATGGATTGCAAAAATGATTGAAATCAATCAAGATATAAATTTTTTTGCTTAATTGAGAGATGTCTCTTTTATGTCCTTTTGACTAATTTCAAATAGGGATAGATCAATTATGGGAGTTGTATGTGACCAAGAATTGTGTTAGAAGTTCTTGCAGAAGATGATAAAAAGTGATGCACTGAAATCTTCAAAATCTCAAAAGAATCAAGATGATGTCAGGGAATGGTTAGTTGTTTGGACTGTGTGTACATCCAGTGTCCAATGGGAAAATTGTCTAAACTCATTACTGGGAAAAAATGTTGTGAAACATTGTTTCCCAATGTAGGTTGTCAAAGAAGCTACAATCACAATCCTTTCTGGCATCATGATTTTGGGCATGCAGGAGCATTGAATAACTTAAGTTTTTGGAAAAGGAGTGCATTATATTTTTAATTCTATGAAATCTTTTCAATCATAAATTTTGAGTTTAAAATCAATGAAGTTTGCAAACACAATGTTGGATTCAATGATGTTTGTGAGAATGAAACTTTGAAATGGTTAGGTCAGTTCAAAGTATTTCAAGAATAGATTCAGAGTCTAGAGTTCTACAGAAAAATGAAATAGTTGCAAAGTCCAGTTTGCTTTCAATATGTTGATGACATTTATCACACTTTTAAATTATCTTTTTGATTGTTGAAGAAATGGTTGCATTGTACTTCAACTGAAAATGTGTATGCCAACAACTGTCATCGAGAGAATAAAATATGGAGCACTGCATGAAAGTCAAAAAGAGAAATTATTTTCAGGCCACAACAATTGGACAAGAATAATGATACAATTTATCTTGATTTGCTCAAAAAGAGCAATTGATTAGAGTGATAAATATACAAAAGAAACAGATCAAATATTCCTAAGAACACATCGAATTTCAAAGAGTAATCAAGACAGTAAACAGCACATTTAAAATTATAGTAGTGTCTATAAATGAATATTGTGTTTCAATTAAAATTTTGTTCTTTTGAATATCTATTATCTAAGTAAATTACATGATAACCAAATTCAAACTTATGTAAGTGTTTTATGTTATCACTTCCATCATTCTCACCCCTTTGAGCATTATCTTGAGAGAATAAAACATGGAGCACTACATGAAAGTCAAAAAGAGAAATTATTTTCAGGCCACAACAAGTGGACAAGAATAATGATTCAATTTATCTTGATTTGCTCAAAAAGGACAATTGCTAAGAGTGATAAATATACAAAAGAAACAGATCAAATATTCCTAAGAACACATCAAATTTCAAAAAGTAATCAAAACAGTAAACAGCACATTTAAAATTATAGCAGTGTCTATAAATAAATATTGTGTTTCAATTAAAAATTTGTTTTTTAGAATATCTATTATCTAAGTAAATTACGTGATAACCAAATTCAAACTTATGTAAGTGTTTTTTATGTTATCACTTCCATCATTCTCACTCCTTTGAGCATTATCATTTGCTTCTTGTTTTGTTTGATCAATTCGGCCATGCTATATTTTTCAATAATAATTGTTCATGCTTGATTTGAAATGTCAACAAAATCCAGTTATTCTTCACCATCCTTACACACTCTGACATCATATGAAATTTTTCCTTCTTATCAGATACATATTATGCATGTTTTACTGCTATGACTGCAAAAAATCATCCATGACCTTATTATGTTGATTTGAAAATTACTCTGTCTGTTTGTAAATTATTTCAAATCCATTACACAAATGATACTTAGATCCAAAATCAGTATTGGATTTTGAATGCTTCAATTTTTCTTTGTGAAAATGATTTAGGAACAAATGCTGAAGTCATTTGGGTTTTCATAGTGAATTTGATTTATGAAAGACACTTTTCCTGTTAAAATTGTCAATTGTCATATATGAATTTCTTATAGCAACTCTCAATTCAAGCAAATTTTTGCACAAATTGCTGCAATCATTAGTGGATAACTTTTTGAAGAGAGCTTTGTTTTGAGTGGAAAATGGGCAAAACACTCACTTTGTTTATTTTTTGATGTGCTTTATAACAAGCTGGTTGTAAAACTTGCACACATTCCCAAAAACCTTCTTCACTTCTGAAATAATGTGATTCAAATTCAGGATTTCTCAAGAAATAAAACCTTTTCTTTTCTCACCCTAGTTTTCAACTGCTGGGAGGAGTCTTACAAGATGTTGTAACTTCACATGCAAGTCAGCAGGAGATTTTTCAGTGCAATGGCTCTGAACCAGATGAAACATTCTTTTCTGATTCCATGGAGAGCTGGTTTTCAAGGTGTCATTGTTAATTGAACAAAAAACAATCATTTCCTCCACTGAAATCTGAACCATATTGTTTGAACAATGGGGTCATTGTTTAGGCTGATGCTGTTTTTATATATGCAGCAATGTTAAGTAGACCTATGTAGAACTAAACTGTTAAAAATAAAATAACTCTGACTTGACCTATTTTTGATTTTCAGATAAAACACATGATTCTGAAACGATCCGTGTTGAGTTGTTTGATACATAAGAACAACATTTTTGAAAATAACGGCCATAGTCTCACCAAACAATATCAGCCAATGTGATAGTCAATTTTTGTCCATCTTTTTCCCATTGGCTGGTTCATCATCTTGTGAGACTACAAAAATAATACTTTCCAGCAATCTCCACATCATACCACTTTAATCCCAATGCCCCATTGCTGCACAGATGATATCAGATTATGTAATGCAACAAATCATTAATATTTTTTGTCATTGTTTAAAAGACATAAAATTAGTATTTGGTTTGTTGTAGGGTGTCATGAATTGTTGAAGGGGTGATGATTGAGTCCAGTATTCCGTGCCTCCTAAAGTTCAAATGAGCAAAACATAAATGAGCAAGTGCTCAATTTTTCCTTGTTTCCAATAATGTGCATGTGTTGCTGATGTCAGCACTTCCTTGGCTTTCTTGTTACCTAGATATTTATGCAAAATTGCATGAATACCAGGGAAAAACTCTTTGCAGGCTTTAATGTTCTGAATAGTTTTATGCAATTTTGTATATACAGTTTGAATGAATTCTATGTAAATTGTCAAGTAGGAATTCAGTACATAATATGACTAAGATTCAAAAGCTTGTGGACCTCAAAAATAAAAAACTTGCATGATGGTGAGTAAAAAGAAGACACAATCTTTTCATGTTACTCCAAGAAAAACAGTAAATTTTATGTATTTGTGCATTTATGTTGTAGGTTGGAATTTCATGTAAGAACATAACTACACAAATGCATAAATTTTAATAAATAGGGAAAACCCTATAGGTGACTGTGAAAGATTCCACATGTGAATGTGGACTCTGGCTTACAGGTGTTTGTAATGACAGACATATTGTCTCCATAAACGTGTGTAGCAACACCTGTGGCAACAACCATCATCCTGAGTTTGTATCTCAGGCCTCTTAGTGTATCAACTCCTGTCTTCATGGCAAAAAACTCTGTGCAAAGACTCTTGTCTCAATTGTAGATTGTCACTTTGAATACCAGTCAGCAAGTACTATGTTGATTTAGATTAAGAAGCTGCTATGGGAATGTCAGGTCTGTTTGTTCCCAACATGATTGCTGTCTACAAACATGTGTACATCAACTGGTTTGCCCAGGGGCTTTGGGGCATTGGGTGGAATAGGTTTTCTGACATTGCCATAGAACTCCATCCAATCAATAACTGGGAACTGGTCTTTGTCAATGTCTAGATAGGTGGGATCCATGTATAGATGCAAGTTATGGTGTAAACCTAAGTAAGCCATGAAATGCAAATCAGTGTCCATGTGGCCTTCATGATAGTGCTGAATATTACGATAACAATGAGACTTCTGTTGCTAAGTCTATACAACCTAA
>JACCDI011193165.1_pt1 | contig 11437 bp, 9 predicted proteins | sample 7442791 | NCBI WGS metagenome assembly JACCDI01 (sample SAMN15323434, study PRJNA562643) | freshwater metagenome | isolation source: river surface water | place: USA:Blue River Watershed | collected 2017-08-15
GAAATATAAAGGTGAATACAGTGCTGTGCTGGGAACATACCTGTACACATTAATATATGTGGTGCATCACTATGTACTACATATATGATATAATGTACACAATGGTAATGCTATGTATGCTCTATAGGGTAAATGGTACACTTGGATTAACAACCAACCACTAGATACACCTATATGAATGTATACTATTCCTGAGAGTATATGTGTACCACAGCAATACTAATACTGTCATTACAAAGGAATAAGAGGGGAACCTGTCTGCCAATAGAAACTGAACCCATATATAGTCAATACTATCTCTTACTCTAATTATTTTATGTCTCCTTATCACACTTGTTTTTACCTTTTTGGATTAATTTAGCAGTGTGACGTTCAGTCTACAATAATGACTTACACTAGGGCAATCTATCATTTTACCACCAAAGATGAAATTGACAGGAGATTTGTATTGACTGGTCTCACATGGAACAATTGAATAGTCAATCATGATATGACATAATAGTACACAATGAAGAGATATCAAAGGTGCCAAATTTAAATGAAATAACTTTTTGAAGCAATAGTCTAATTTATTCCAGATTTGAACTGGAAAGTCTATAATCATGACACATCATCTCAAGACAGAGAATTCTTGAGATACTTTGACATTCAAGAGGTTTATTGGCTTGAAAACTGTTTAGGCTGACTATCCTTTAGTCCATGAATTTTATTTTGAATTCAGTTCTAATGTTTGATTATAATTCAAAAATATTTGCATTTTTTACTCATCAATCATTTTGTGTTTTTGCTCATTTGATTAATAATGAAATGATGCTTATGTTCCCAAATGATGAGCATTTTTATTCTCTTTTCAAATGTGTGTATATAAGATGATCTGGAGCTGTGTTTTTTTGTATTTGGTTGATTGATGTGTTAATTGAGATTAATCATAAATGAGTTATTTTGTTTCTATTTTTTATTTTGCTGTTTTCTCTATATTTAGTTTTTTCAAGAATTTCATAGTTCAAACTGTACTCGAATCTTGCTGTATAACACTCTCCCTCACTCCACAACTGAATTCAAACAAGTTTAGTAGCTGTCCTCTCAACTATACATTTAATCTTTTGTTTTGTTCATCTTTTGCCTAAATATTTAACTTTCTTTAATATTTATTCCCTTTCTGGTTTTATACCTTGGTGTGAGGGTTTTTCTAAATATAATAATTACTTTGTCAACATTTTCCATGGGGATGTCAATATTAATGCATAAAAATTTGTTCATTTCAAAATAGTTTTGCTGAACTTCTGCCTTACAGTTATTTGCTTTTGTCATCTTCTTCATCACTTTGTCAAGAGCTAGTTTAGTCTCATAGGATTCAGGACATTTGGTTGCATTCTCTGGGTTTTCCTGAAAAGTTGTCATTCAATGACAAATTTTCCAAGATAACTGACATGTAGAGAAGCTGTTGTTGTTATAAAATCAGTCTCATTTGAATTCTTCTCTTGATATTCTTTCTTACTGTATGCAGTATTTCCTTACTCAAAGCATTTTCTTTTCAACATTAATTACCAGAGAAACTTAATTTCTCTTTTTCAGGCCTGATTTCGTTTGTTTTCCAAGGCTTCTCATTTTATACATTTGTCTGCTTAGTGGATTAGAGATTAGGATGTTCAAAATAAACTACCTTCATTGTATCTCTGTGTTATGTGATGCATTACTAGTTTCTCATTTCTATTATTCAACTGAAAATTCTAATTGCAGCAGCATTATTGTCACTGTCTGAACAGAGAAGTCCAGATTACATAAGATTCCCTTTGATTCAAAATATCTTGTCATACAATTTACTAGATTCACTCTCTTTGATAATGTGACATTAGGTAGTTCAGTCTTCAACTTGATTTTGGCTTACTCTGATTGGAACATGTACCAGTTGTACATGGCTTAGCGGTATCTCCATGGTAGGCCTAATATGGGCCATAGGGTTTTGACTTCTTCTATTACAATGCAAATATTATCAGCTTATATGGCTTCATTATGACATGCCATTAGTCTGACATTTTCTTGTACAGCTAGTATTGATGAGTAGTTTGGAGGTAGTCCAACTATGTAATTTCTTTGGACAGACAGTAGCAATGCCTTCTACTTTTATTTTATGACATGACCAAGGTTGTTAATTATCAAACTTGCAGAGAATTTTCTGCTAAATATCAGGTATGAGTCAACATGCTACATTAAAGACTTGGAGACTCAACCATGTTGAATTGGTTGAGTATGGTACTTTATGTATAGGATAGCACTGGATAGTTGATCATTGTGTAATATAATTTTTAAGAAAAGTTGTGAATCTTTGTTCCTGGGTGCTTTTGCTGTGATGGGAGTGCATGAAAATCCTCTCCAAGTGGCATGAATTAATCCTGTTTTGCTTGTACCTTGAATCTTTGGCTATAATGTCTTATTCAAATAATGCTTATATGTGGTGTCCTTACAAAGCCTGATGGAGTCCAGCTTGGTGGTGGGTCATATCCTGTCATTCAGTTTTTGCAATACTACAAGTGATTTCATTTTCTTTATTTGACTTTCTTCTACAATTTAGTGCTCCTTGCATTTGCTTGAAAAGTATTGCTTGTAATTCAGCTAACACTATTTCTAGCCCTATTTTCCAGCTTACTGGTTCAAAATAATTAGTTGAGTTTTGTTGTCATCTACTATTGTTGTTGACTGTTGGATTCAAATTACCTCAAAGGCTTTCTTTGACTTTTTTTATCAAAAATTGCATTTTTGTTTAGATTCACTTTCTTCTGACAATGGTTCTCCATACCTGATGTTAGTCAATTGTTGAACATGAATTTCATTGCTCTTTGCATTGAATTAAATCCCATTGTGGTTGTCTTATCTTGTTGCTCTCCACAGCCAAGTTGATTCAACATTTAGCTCTATAATTCTGCTGCTATTCATAAATAATTAATGTCATTTATCTTTGCTGTTTACCCTCTAGAAGTCCATTGACAATCATACTTTGGAATATATTGGACACTCTGGTGTTGTTGGTTAATTGTTTTTCTATTATTATTTGGTGAAATTAGTAGGTAATAAATTATTTTATTTTGATTTTCTGTTTTACGCGTTGCTTTATTTTTATTCTTGGTAAACAATGTTGGAGCGCAAACTCTACTCAAGTTTTGGATACAATATGTAAATTGGTAGCACCTGACTACAATTACATCGTGGCTACAATAATTCTCTCCACATTTTCTGTATTTCGCTCCATTGTTTTCTATAACTTTTTTATTTTGATCATCAGTACTAAAAATACATGCATTTAATTACGTTGGTAAAATAAACCCAACCAAAGAAAAAAAGGAAATGCAAGTGATAGTAAGGAAAGATGGTGTTTATAACATGAATCAAAAACTAACTTGGCTTTTATACAAGATTATTTTTTTGAGCAAACTCGGATGTTAGTATTTTTTTACTTCTGCTTTTTCACATGACAATATTATTGTGACTGGATATTCCTATAAAGAAAGGTGCAATCACCATATCATATTCAGTCACTAGGAACTTTGATTTTGCAAATAAGGATACTGTGGTCATTTTTATCATGATATGCAATATTTTGTTTCTCTCTTATATAGACTATTCATTTTCTAAATGAAGATTTTCATCTTCATACCATATTCTGAATTCTGACATGTCAAATTCTTACTATTTGCTGACTTAAGTTTGCTGATGGGTCATCCTTGTCAACTACAATTGAAAATTGATACTGGTATCAAAAATTATGATGAATAGAAATTTTCTGTGACAGAGTATTCTTTTTGTTCTAGCTATGAGCAGAAAATTTTATTCGATTGATCATGCATAATTCCTTCATTGATTGTGCTGGCAACATATCCAAGTGGAAAACCTTCAACTATAATATTCAACTAACTGTACCTTTTTATTGATGATGGGACCCCCCCCCCAAATTCAACATAAGTTTAATGAAGTTCTTGGCCAATTGAATCAAAAAAAATCTACCTTTATTGAATCAATGCTTTCACGCTCAACTTCAAGTTTTATGATTTATTGGAAAAAAATATTTTTGCTTTGACAAGTACTGAGTATTTGTGATACTTGATAAAGGGATGTGCATAAAGTTGAGTAATAGTTCATTGCAGCCTAATAACAGCATATTAATGATGAATCTATGCTTTGTAACAGAATGTTATCTTTTGAGTCACATTTTATCAAGAAATGAACAAAATTGTTCCAATGACAAATGATAGGTGATTTTTCAACTTGCTCATGTAATTTTGTACAGCCCAAAATTCCCTTGACTAACCATAATTGCGCCTATCTAGTGGCTAACATATCTTGTTGTGATGCCATTGACATAAAATTTTATGTTTGTATGGTGTGTATTTGTTCCCACTGCTACTACACTGCTTCAAGAAAGGACAATATTGGACAACAAGAACATTGTAAAATATTTGTCTGCCAACAGAAATGAGAAAATATGGCAACTTAGTTGTACTTTGGATCATGAGTTAGATATTTTTCTAAGTTGCAGGTCAAGCCTTGGCCGTTTCTGCAGGCCCAGAGTTTGCAAATTGTTCTAGTTATATACTAACTTTCCAAAGTCGTTTAGTTGTACTTTGGGTCATGAGTTAGATATTTTTCTAGGTTACAGGTCAACCCTGGGCTTTTTCTGCAGGCCCAGAGTTTACAAAATGTTCTAGCTATATTCCACTTTTCCAAACTTGTTAGTATAGTTTTTGTGGTAAACTCAATATTGCACAAATGAAAAAATGGGCCTGGTTGCCTTGCCCATGAATTCTGTACCATGTGATACATTTATTTAAGCTGTTGAACAGTCTTGTGCACTTTGCAATGAGTTTTTCATGCTTTATGTATAATGTTTTCTACCTATGCACACTGATGCACATTTTTTAGGAAAGAATAACTTGGCAAGTAAATATGCTGCCAAAACTCAATCATATTATAATAAAAATGTCCAAAATCAGACACCCATGCTGATTTCTTAACATTAACCATACTATTGCCTACATTAATTTTGATACTGTGCCACCACAAACTCAAACTTTTCCTTTGTGAATTGTCCCTACAATTCTAGATAAATCCACTTCAATGATTTTGAAAACAAAAACACTAATAATAACATTGTTATTCTCATACTTTCTTGATAATAGTTTGCTTTAGGAAGATATCTTCAAGTTACATAGTGCTTTTTGTCTTCATAAAAATAAAATATGCTTGATTTTATAAAAAAAATACAGTATCTCAAGGATGACAAGTCATTATGTTTGGGTGACCTGGCTCATTGTGGATTATTGCCAATTGTAAAAATATAAAAATCACTTCTACATCATTACAAGGTAACATACATTATGGACACTCATGATTTTAGGCAGATAAATACTAAGCCAGCATGATTGCACCAAATTTTTTATTTGTTCATTATAACAATGCTCTCATGAAAAACTTTTCCAACTTGTCTTTGTCAGATCATTTAGTTAGTGATTGGCAAAAGCAGCAACTTTTTGACAGGATTTTTTTGTAGAAGAATCATTGAAAAAGCACAATCATTATATATTATTTCTTGCAAAACCAAATCATCAAACCTTGCATGCCATGCCATACCATACCATACCAGTAATGCCATAACATGTAAGCAATGCCATCACTGCAAAACAGTCCAATAATACAATGAGGCTGCTGACCCTCTTGTTGCAGCCTTTGGAGATGAGATACAGCCTCATCAGCATCAGGGAGGTGTTACAAACACAGCAGAAGTATGATGATGCCTCCTGAAACATCTCAAGATCTGCAGCACACCCAAGAAACAACAACAAGAACCTGATACCTCTCTTGCTGAGGATAATGTTGATGCTGATGGGGATTTCAAACAACAATGGTGTGGCATATTACCATGTAATGATAATGATAGAAATGTCATTTCATGCAGTCATGTCCATGAGAACAAAGCACAGTAATTTTGAACATACTTTGGAATGGTAATGTTTTTTGCAGTTTATTTTATTTTTATTTTGACATACATGACTAAGGAACTATCTGGATACTAAGATCAATAATAATCATAATCATCAATGATTGTGGAATGTGGATTAATTGCAGTAAAATAAAATTGTTGATTATGATGACTATTGATGAAGATTTTTATTTTACTGTACATATAAAAATCCTCATATTTTTTCAAACTTATGCAACAAAGTATAATGACTATCATGAATACAAAACAAAAGGATATGAATTCAATACCAAAGTTGCTTAGGCTTAGGATATGATTTTGAAAAATCACATCAGATAGTAGACTGTTCATGTAAATTTTCATTATTTTCATTTTCATTTCACACGTTTTCAGGTAGAAATATTATGTGGTCATTGTTTCCTTATTGTTTTCATGAGTTGATTGTATTACTGAAGCTTACTTGTTGACTTGTATTCCAATATCCATTTGATTATTTTGGAGGTGCACAATATTGAAACAAAAAACATCATCTTGTGTTAACAAATAATTTGAAAACCTAATAAGGATTATTTGACTCTACTTATATTTTCGAAACTTTTTGTGTAAGTAAGCATGTTAAGCTTACCGCAATAATGATACTCATTTACTTGGTTACTTTTCCCTGAATTGTAGTTGCTCTGCTGAGCTGGTACCAACTATGATGATATCTCCAATAATTGTTAGCCAAAAACTGATAAAGAAACGGAATCAATCTCCTTTTGTGAATGTAAACGATTCTCTTTCTTCATCGGTTATTGGAATGAAAATATCACTGAATCCAGTACGTTAATATATTATTTTGCAACTGTTCACGATAGAATCACGCAAAAACTCGAGAATTGTCTACGCCCACATCAATGCTGCCTTATTTCTCTCTCGTTTTTGTAGAGGGGTAGGGGAGGTGCCGCCATTGATGGGAAACGAGAGTATTATGTGTCGGTATTCACGCACGATGTTGAAAATCAAAGAAAACAAACGCTTTGCATTGGGTAAAAGAAGTGAGTGGTCTAAACTCGATTAAGTTAAGTACAAGTCATTTGAGTTTGTTATGCCAACATTATCGGAAGGAAGGGTCACTTCCGGTTTGCACATCTTCTCGGTGATTCTCTCATTTCCGTTCTGACACGAATTTGATGTCCACCAGGAAGAAATAATTAAATGTGTCCCACTGACACCTGTCAAAATTCGACATAATCGAGGAACACCACCCCTTCATCTGAAAGATTCATTGCGCATTCTGAATTGTCGCAAATCCCATTTCATGAAAGCATTTAAAATCATCGGCAATGTGTGCGTTATAGTGTCACACACCAATCAATGCCATGATCAGGAATCGATAATCCATACCCCATTGCGAGGAAATAATTACTTGTCCCAAGGGAACTTGAAGCCACCAGTCTTCTTAGGAGCTTCAGCTTTGGGAGCTCCCTTCTTTGCCGCGGGCTTCTTTCCAGCCGCCTTAGGCTCCTCCTTCTTGGTGTACTCGTCTCCGAACCACATGGCATTGTCTTCGTCCTCACGAATAGTGATTTTCGCGCCGCGTCCCTCGAGAAAGCTGTTAAGACTAGTCGATGAGGGAGTTGTTCGGGAAGTAGCGGGGCCAGTGAAGGCGGCGGCTTGGGCGGCGGCGAGGAGGACGATGGCGGCGGAAGTCTTCATGGTTAACGTTGTTCGATGCGGAAATCAACAGATGTTGTGTGATGTTTGATCAGTTGGACCTTGCGTCTGTTCCGCGACCTCGATCCTTCGAGTGGGTACAATAATATATTATATCGTTCCCTACGTTGTACTCTCTACTTTTGTCTGTGTATGTACGAACCATAGAGTCTTGGGCAGGTGTCGGGTGACGTGTGCACAAGAAGATCGCTATCACGAATGGTCTGGCCGGCGTTTTTTGTTCAGGTTATTATTTTTTTATGAAGCTGGATCTTTCTTCTACGTATGATGTGGTATTGTACAACATTATTATTTACAGTATCACTCCAGGTAGAGAGAGAGAACGAAGTCGCTCTCCGGAGACACGAAACATAAAAGTGTAACATAAAAAACTTACAACAAACCTTCCATCGATTTCGGAGTTTACTCTGGCAGCGGTACAGTTACGGTTCAGATTAGTCCAAACCTCCCATTTCTCTGTTTTCAACCGTCGTAATATCGCATAAAGTATTCCGTCAACTGAAAAATGGCTTCCGGAGGAAATAGCAACTCTCCATTTGCGTGGCTTGGCCTTCTAAAATGGTCTTTGGCATATTCCGATGGAACTAGACCAACCGAAGATGTGCAACCGATGTCTAAAGAAGATATCGCATTCTTAGAAAAGGTTATGAAAGAGGGAATCATCGATGAGGGGGAGCGAATGAAGACAATTTTGAAGGACTTGACGGACAGTTTAGAGGGTATGTTGGGATGCGGATCTATCGAGACGAAGGCAGATGACAACGAGGAAGGCGAAACAAAGAAGAAAGAACTCGACGAAGATGAAATGATTGAACTCCTTCAAGAATTGAAAGATATTGTAGAGCAAATTGATTACGCTCGTGCATTCATGGCTATGGGAGGAATCCCTTTTCTGTTGGGCTGTGCTACTTCCGATGAAGCGGCAATTCCGAAATCTATAAGAAAGTGGGCGTTGTCAGTGTTGGCTACAATGTGCCAAAATAATCCTCCTGTTCAATTGAGTTTACTGGAACATGGGCACATGCCTCCATTGATCCAGCTATTTTTTGATTACAGTCCAACAAATGAAAGTGATGGAGACGATTCCATGAGAGAAAGGATTGTCCAAACTATCAGCTGCAGCGTCCGTGGTCATTCCATGGCCGAGCATATCTTTTGTCAGAATAAACATGGAATTCTCATGGTGCATTTGGGACTGGGCATACAGTCAACAACAAAACCATCCGCTCAACTACGAAAACGATGCCTTTTCCTTTTGAGGGCGTTGGTCACTGCTGATGACGCTGTCGATTCGCGTCTGAAATCATTCCAATCTGCAATCTCCTTCGTTGCAACTCGTGGAGTTGACCCCAAAGAAGAAGCGGATGCGGAAATTCGCGAGATGGGCTTGCAAATGTTGATACAGGTGTTGCGACATGTGCCTCAACCAATATCCACCGACAGTTCTCAGTCCCCGAACGGTGGAGCATCTGAGGAATGCACTCTAGGAAAAAAGATTATACTCGACAACAAAACTCATCTTACTGCTTTAGGGGTTCAAAGGATTCAGGATATTCGTAAGCTTGAAAAAGGTAGCGAAGAATATGAAATGACAACGTTGGAATTGGAGGAATGGGAAAGCCTGATGATAGCTTTGGCGGAAGCTTCTTCTACAGATGCCTCCAATAGTACTGCCGAGAGGAATGAAAACAGAGAAGATACTCCACAACTAATGATTTGCGACATGCATCCTTAGATATGATTATTTGTCTTTACGAGCACAGAAGCGAATATATCGTTTGTTTTTTCATAATTCCTGGCACAAGATAACAATCTAATTTTCATTATAAGATATTGAGGTTTTATACCGCAAAATCATATAAAATCTAGAGTCAGTGTGGAGTTAGTAATGAATGTTCTCATAATTTTCTGTTATTATGGAGTTTTTCATATCAGCCCTTGAAATGGTGGGTACAGCGTTTCTACCACATATGGTGACTTATTATTGTTTGAAACTAATAAATCATACGCAAATAGCGGTTCGTTTTGAAAGAGAATTTATCTCCGGAGAAAATACCTTCTTATGAACAAAGTGTCATTCGACAAAAACTGCCACTAAACAACAGCGATTTGTTACCATACTCTTGACCTCACAGTTCGATTAATTATGTTTAATTTTCGTGAAAAGATCGTCCAAAATTCCAATATCAAGGATTTTATCCACATTTAATGAGCACAGTTTAGTCCTCGAAACCTTCTCAAAATCCATTTTTAAACCACCATCGCCTCCCCGCATCTCATACCACTCCGGGAAAAACTCCCTCTCGTGTTTCATTTCAGTTTTCATCATTTCCAACGCAAAATCATCCGGCAAGCATTGCAATCCCAAATGATCCACTAATCCTCTTTGTGCTTTGTTCATGATTTTGACTAGTTTTCGACTTAATTTCTCAGCTCCCTTTTTATCCATTGGGTACTTGAATTTTCCTTGATACCTCGCTTTGATGATGAGCCTCTCGTATTCGTGACTGCCCCCCACGTTAGATTTGGTCGTATTCCACATTCCTTTTTTGATAACGAGGCAAGTTTCCCTTGCATTCGGGACGTAATTGCAAAAAAAATTTTGCATGAGGGTTGTTGTTTCATCGTGGATATTCACCACCGCCACTTCCGAAAATCCATTTTGTTTGTAGCGCTTTATCAATTCCACAGTGTGCCTCGAATAAAAATCCTCATAATGTTGTTGGACCCACTCCACAAAGCTGGGATATTCTTCCTCGCCACTGGCATATTTCCCCATGTAAAGATCGATGATTTGATTGTAAAAGGATAGCAGCCAATCGTGCAATCGTCGATAGGTTGCCACGATTTTTATCCGAGTGTAAGGTTTGAGATAGTATCGTATCCGGTTGAAGTCAACCGTGGGTCGGTCTAAGTCTTCGGCGACAATTATTACGTTTTGAGAGGCATTGTAGGATTTTTCGAGGAATGGCGGAAATGTTTTCCTGATGCGATTACACATGCCAACATTTAATTGTCCCTGAATGATTTTTGTTCGTTTTGATTTGGCAATGGGGAATGGGGAATGAATGAAAATGACGTCGGAAAAGACGGTTTAAAATTGGTTATCATAAAATAATGATAATAATATCAAGAATCGTGCAGTATAAACTGAACTCACACCATCCTTTTTGTAATTTTTCAACATGCAGTGTGCAAAATTCAACATTGGCATTTTGTGGAATGTTCCGGGTAAGTCCTCCTCACTCGGAATCACCAAATTGTCCGCCTTCAAAAAAGGCAATTCTTTGCTGTGTGCCGAAACGAGAAAATTCTGTAGAGTTGTTGTCCCCGTTTTGTGTGGCCCGATGTGCAGAAGCACGTAGGGTTCTTTGCTTTGTTGTTGATTGTTATTGTCGTTTTCATAAGATATTTTATTTTCGCTGCCTTGTTCTACTTCGTTCATGTTTCGGTGTCTATCGATAGTTTCTTGCATCTCAAACTTATCACGAACGGTCCTCATTTGAGAACTTCCACTTGAAATGACTGCTTGAATATTTACCTCCTGGGTATGCTCGAAATCCGGACCGAGGAAAGAATTTATTAGGAATGCCTGGCGCCTGCTATGAAAGACGCTAACTACCGCAAATAGCAGTGCCACTGTTACGACGCGTTTTCTTCGTGACAACCTCATATTCCTCGCAACAAAGGGTACCTAATAAGTTCTTAGTTGCGCAGTGGCAGGCGTAGCTGCCAAAACGAAAGGCAGGC
>JACCDI012109067.1_pt1 | contig 11437 bp, 8 predicted proteins | sample 7442791 | NCBI WGS metagenome assembly JACCDI01 (sample SAMN15323434, study PRJNA562643) | freshwater metagenome | isolation source: river surface water | place: USA:Blue River Watershed | collected 2017-08-15
TATTAAACAAAACCTACGCTTCCATTGTTTTATACTTGAATTCAAAATAGAAGTATATGCAATGGTTTAAAGTGGTTTTTGTAGGTTTATTGCTTGTTTTTTCTGCAAATTTAGCTGTAGCGCAAGGCTCAGTTCAAAATACTGGTAAACTAAGCGGTGTCTTGGTGAACAGAAAAACCCAACAAAATCTTGGAGGTCTTTTGGTATCATTAACCCCCGGTAGTGAAAAAATGATATCGGATAGCAATGGTGTATTCAGATTTACGCGTCTTTTACCTGGGACTTACGCTATTAAAGTTACTGGACTTGGTATTCAAGATAAATTACTAACTAACGTCATAGTGACTTCCGGAAATGAAAATACCTTCACTATAGAACTTGAACCTACTGTTAATCAATTGAATGCTGTGACCGTTACAAGTAGGCGAAATACAGCAAAAGCAACCACATTAGAAAGTCCATTGAGTATCCAAAGATTGACCTCCGAGGATATCAAAGCAAACCCTGGTGGTAATTTTGATATCAGTAAAGTGATTCAATCTTTACCTGGTGTGGGTGGAGGTGCAGCTGGTGGTACTTTTAGAAATGACATTATTATTAGAGGCGGTGCACCAAGTGAAAACGTTTTTTACCTAGATGGAATTGAAGTACCCATTATCAATCATTTTAGTACACAAGGTAGTGGTGGTGGCCCTCAAGGTATATTGAATGTGAGTTTTATTCAAGATGTAAAATTAAGCACATCCGCTTTTGATGCTAGGTATGACAATGCATTGAGTAGTGTTTTTCAGTTTCGTCAAAAAAATGGTAACGCCAATAAATTACAAGGGAACTTTAGAATGAGTGGAACGGAAGTAGCTGCCACTTTAGATGGACCCATTTCTAAAAAAACAACTTTCTTAGCTTCGGTAAGAAGAAGTTATTTGGAGCTACTTTTTAAAGCATTGGATTTGCCAATACGTCCTAATTATTGGGATTATCAATTTAAGACCACTACAAAAATTAATGATAAAACCACATTGACTACGCTTGGACTTGCAGCTATTGATGAATTTAGATTAGCAGCACCAAAAGAAGCGACGCCAGAAAAATTATTTGCCATCAACAATAATCCTCTGGTAAATCAATGGAACTATACCCTTGGCGTTTCCTTAAAAAAATTAATTCAAGACGGATATTGGAATTTATCTATTAGTAGAAACACTTTAGACAATCAAGCAGATAGATACGAGGACAACGAAAAGCCTTCGGATGCAACACGTACTTATCAAATTAGAAGTAATGAAACCGAAAATAAATTACGATTTGACGTTACAAAAAATATAAATAATATTAGTTTGAGTTATGGCTTAGTGGCGCAGTATGTGCAATTTGACAATGCCTTTTTCCAAGTTTTTAGACCTGCTTTAATAGACAGTGCTGGTAAAAAAATACAAGATGCAATCACTTTCAATACCAACACTGGAGTTAATTTTTTAAGATATGGCGGATTCGTGCAATTGGGTACAAGATTATTTGATGATCGTTTGGCTGTTAGTGCAGGATTAAGAGCAGATGCAAATAGCTTTGAATCAAGTAGTCAAAATCCTTTAGATCAATTAAGTCCAAGAATTAGTTTAAGTTATGCATTAAGCAATGCGTGGAATTTTAGCGCGAGTTATGGGACTTATTTTAGACTGCCTAGTTATACGCAACTGGCTTATTCCAATAATGGATTCACCAATCCTGGAAAGTACATTCAGTCTAATCACTATGTTGCTGGATTTGAATACCTGCCTTCGAGTACAACAAGATTCACTTTTGAAGGATTCTACAAAGAGTATAAAAATTATCCAGTTAGTGTATTAGACGAAATTAGTTTAGCCAATAAGGGGATTGAATTTGGCGCAATCGGTAATGAGCCAATTCAACAGGATGGTAAAGGAAGGGCCTATGGTTTTGAATTTTTTGCACAACAAAAATTGACAGAAAAATTCTTTGGTGTATTGAGTTACACTTTATACTGGAGTGAATTTTCGGGTCTGGATAAAAAATTAAAACCTGCAAGTTGGGACAACAGACATTTAATCAGTACAACTTTAGGCTATAAGCTTCCAAAGAATTGGGAGCTAGGTATTAAATTTAGGTACCAAGGCGCTGCACCATATACGCCATACAATCTAGAGCAAAGTAGATTGAATTTTTTAACACTTGGGTCTGGCGTATTTGATTACGATCAAGTGAATACTTTAAGATTAAAAGCATTTCATTCGGGCGATATCCGTTTGGATAAAAAATGGAACTATAAAAAAACCACTTTTGATTTTTACATTGATATACAAAACTTCTATGCATCCAAAAGTACTGGATCACCTCAATATACTTTTAAAAGAACTGATGATAATGCTCGTTTCTTAAGTACCAATGACAAGCCTGTACAAACTAATGGCAGCAATGCAATTCCTTATTTGTTAGAAAATGCCGAAGGTACTTTAATACCAACTATTGGATTTATCATTGAATTTTAGATGCTTTGATTTAACTTCATCCGACTTTCATTTAATTGTATATCAAATCTGTTATGAAAAATCTAAATGCTATTGTGCCTGAATTGGCTATGTATATTCCAAATTGCGATCAATCCAATAAAGTAATTTCGGAAGTGACTGTTGGTTGGCATATAGAACATTGCTTATTGGTTATTAAAAAAATTACGGCAACAGTAGCCCAATCTGACCCCTCGCTTTTTAAAAGCAAGTTTAACCTCGCTCGATTTATTTATTTTTTAACTAAAAACTTTCCTAGGGGGAAAGCCAAAGCACCCAAAGCGGTGATTCCTACTGATGTAATTACATTAGAGACTTTAAAAGAAAGTTTAGAAAATACTTACCAGGCTATAGCTTATTTAAAAGAGTGCGAGACTAATCAATATTTTATGCATCCATTCTTTGGACAGCTTAATAAAAAACAAACAATCAAATTTTTAGCCATACATACCGAACACCATTTAAAAATCATTAGAGATATTTTAAAGTAGAGTGGATTTAATTTTCATTCAATTTCGAAACACATTTTATAAAGTCATCTTCCTTCTTTATTTTCAAATTATTTTTTTCTAGAATACTTTGAATTTTTGTTGCATCTTCTTTATAGAGACTTAATAGTTCATCATTTGACTTTGGTGCTTTTTTTAAACTCATTGATTGATCATACAAAAATAATTTAGGAAATTTTTCAATGGTTCTTAACATCGTTGCACTTCCATAAGGCTTTGCTTCGGTTACTTGTACAAAAAAATATTTGAGTAAACTAACTTTCCCTTTCGTAAGCACTTGATAAATTGTTTTATGATTTTGTTTTTCAAAAACAGGGAAACCATATTCAAAAAAAAGTAATTCACCATTTTTATTCAACTCAACTTGTTTGATGGCTGGAAGTACAGCTAGTTCTTTTCCTTCTGGTGTTTTATAAATCACCTCATTGCTTAATAAATTAATTTTAATAAGTACGTTTTCATAACGTTGTCCAGTTGCCAACACAATATTTGCAGGTAAAAATTCTGGATCAAAAAATGGTGACCCATAATTCTCCATATCTACTCCAAGATTCACTTCTTTGCCATTGCCATCAGTAACAACTATAATGGATTGCCCTATGTCCTTTAAGCTAAAATTATTTAATGTTTGAGCTTGGCTCAAATGACTGAAGCCAAGTATGCAACACAAGGATAGGCACTTCAATAAATGGTTCATGTTAGGGATATTTATGATTTAAAAGTAAGATTTATTCAACTTTGGGTAAGAATTTTATTTTTTTGAACCTAAGGCATTTAAAATCAAGCATTTTACCCTTATGTAAGAATTTTAATATAAGAATGAAATCTAAAAAAAATTAATAGTCATTATATATATTAATTTATATACTAACAATCGTTACGCCTCATTTTTATTTTTTTGCTTGCATTTAGTTATAAAATTGTTAAATCCTTTTTATATTCGTTAGGTAAAAGGATTAAACAATTTCCTTTTTTCAGCAAAATTTTAATTACAAAACAAAACAACATGACTAAAAAAATCATTGTAAGTGTTTGTGCTTTTTTAATGACCATTATGGTCGGCTTCGCACAAACAGTTACTATAACCGGTAAGGTTATCGATGAAAAGAATGATCCTGTTGCCGGAGCAAGTGTGCTTGAAAAAAGTACAACTAAGGGTGTGAGTGCCGGTAATGATGGTACATTTACCATTTCAGTAAAAAAAGGCGCAACTTTATTAGTTTCAGCTTTAGGCTTTGAAAGTAAGCAGGTAGTTGCTAGCAACACTAACTTAACTATCGTTTTAACTTCGGATGTGAAGGCTTTAAGCGAGGTTGTTGTAACAGGTGTTGGTGCAGCTACAAGTAAAAAGAAACTAGGGGTTGCAGTTGAATCTGTAAACCTTGCTAACCAAGTTAAAGTACCTACAGGTGATGTTGGTCAACAATTAGTTGGACAAATTGCTGGTGCTCAAATTTCTAGTACGAACGGAAATCCAGGTCGTCCATTGCAAATTTTACTACGTGGTATTAATTCTATTCAAGGCGGAACTTCACCAATGATCTTAATTGATGGTATTGAAGCACGTGCAACAAGTTTAAATGCAATTGACGTAAACATTATCGAAAGAGTAGAGGTAGTTCAAGGTGCTGCTGCTGCTTCTTTATATGGTGCGCAAGGTGCGAATGGAGTTATCCAATTGTTTACTAAGAAAGGTAAAATGGGTAAAATGAGTATTGAAGTTAGTACAAGTACTACTACTAATGAATTATTAAACGTTGGCGGTTTATCTAAAGCTAAATTCCATGCATTTGTTACAGATGCGAATAACAATGTATTGACAGGGTCTGGAGCAATTATGACTTTAAATCCTGCTACAATGCTTTATAATGGAGACGTTCAATACAATTCTTTAGGCGTAACGAGTTTTCAAAATAAACCTTACAATGCTAATTTAAAATATTATGATCATTATAAGATGTTTTTTCAACAGGGTTATGCAAACAACACTTCTGTGACTATTTCTGGCGGTGCTAACAAAATTGATTACTTATTTTCTGCTTCTATTAATAAGCAAAATTCAAATTTTGTTAATAATGGAGATTATCAACGTTCTAACTTAACATCTAAAGTAGGTGTTGAACTTGCTAAGGGCTTGAAGTTTACATCGACCACTCAATTAGTGTATACAAAAAACACAATGAACGATCAAACTGGCCGTAGTATAGTCTTTGCTATAAATAATGCTCGTCCTTTTGCAGACTTTACACAAAAAGATGTAGATGGTAATTATGCGTATTATTATGGAAATGCTGCTGGTGTAAACCATAACAATCCTTTTTATACAAATCAATATTCTTCTAAATTAAGCGCTCAAGTGGATGTGATACAAAACTTCAATTTAAACTATAAGCTTCCAAAGTTTTTAGAATTAGATGCAAAATATGCGTTGAACTATTCTAATGACAATGCAACTGCTAGATATGAGGACCAATATGCTAATCAAAATGCAATTGCTAACTCAACTAGATTTGTATATGGCTATATTAATCCAAATGCTTCAACTTCAGGTGAAATTGATAACTTTATCAGACGTACAACTTTCCAAAACTTTATTGGAACAGCAACTTTCCGTACAGACTTCCAAAAGGATTTTAATATTAATATTCCTTTAAGAACTTCAACAACTGCTGCATTTGATTACCGTAAAAATAATTTCAAGTACTTTAGTGCTTATGCATTTGATGCTCCTGGATATTCTCCAAAAGTCTATTATTGGAACTCAACACAAGCAGGTAATTACAAAGTAAATAATGATTATGTTGAACCATTTATTACTTATGGTTTATTAGCCAATCAAAGGTTTGAGTGGTCAGATTGGGCTGGTTTCTCAGTAGGTGTAAGAAGTGACTTCTCTTCTGCATTCGGATCTGGAGCAACTGCACAAACATTCCCAAGAGGGGATGCATTTATTGCGATTCATAAATTAAAGCCATTTCAAAAATTAAACATTGACAATGTAGTTAATGAGTTTAAATTGAGAGCTGGTTATGGTGAAGCGGGTATTCAACCAACTCCATTCCAACGTTTTTCTGTACTAGATGCAGTTAACTTAGGTTCTAATAGTTTATTTAAACAACCAAACACAACTCCTAATACTAAATTATCAGTTGAATTATCTAAAGAAACTGAATTTGGTGCTGACTTAGGATTGAACTTATTTGGTGGGAATTGGTTAAAAACCGCAAATATTTCTGCAACTTATTGGGAGAGAGAAACTGTAAATGCAATTTACACTGTTGATGCACCTCCATCTGCTGGTGTAGGCGGAACTTCAGATAATGCTTTTGGTTTAGGTTCTAGAGGTATACAAGCTTCTTTAAACTTAAATGTATACACCGGTAAAGATTTGAACTGGGATTTCATCACTAATTTTGCTAAACAAACTTCAGAAATTACATCGGTAATAGGTCCACCAGTTGTTTTATTATCACAAGCTGGTAGTGTGGGTATTACATTACAACAGGGATATAAGATTGGTCAATTCTTTGGTTTCAAAATGATGAAGTCATTAGATGAATTAAACCCTGTTACTGGTTTACCAAATATTCCTTTAGCGAACAGAGGTAATTTTGAAGTGGCTAGTAATGGATGGGTTGTTGATAAAACAACTAAACAAGCTGTTGCATTGCCTGGTCAATATAGCTTAGGTGATCCAAATCCTAAGTTTAACATGAGCTTTATCAATAATTTACAGTACAAAGGTATTTTCACATTCAACATGCAATGGGATTGGGTTGCAGGTGCACACTTGTACAACCAAACAAAGCAATGGATGTATCGTGATGGTATTCACTCTGATTATGATCAACCAATTACAATCAATGGAGAGACACAAGCTTATACTGCATTTTATCGTAGTATATATGCTGGTGGTGCTGCAAATGGCACTAAAAACTACTTCTACGAAGACGCATCTTTTTGGCGTTTAAGAAACCTATCTGTAGGTGTTGATATTGCTAAATTGACTAAGATCAAATATACCAATCGCTTACAATTAGTGATGTCAGGTCGTAACTTGATAACTTTCACACCATATACTGGTATGGATCCTGAGGCGAACTTTTCTACTAATTCAGCATTTGACAGAGGATTAGATCATAACACTATACCTAACACTAAACAATATACAATTGGTTTGAATATTGGATTTTAACCATAACTAAAAAAATTATCAGATATGAAGACTAATAAAATTTTGGTTGGATTATTAGGGATGGCTTTGAGTTTTTCAGCTTGTAAGAAAGACCTTGATATCTCTAATATAAATCAACCCACACCATTAAATGCCGAAACAGAGCCAGGTGTTTTTTCTTACGCAACTGGCGCTATTTATCGAAATGGTTTTTTCGACTTAAAGTACACGGATGGTGTTTATGGCCGTTACTGGACTGGCGCAATGGGTTTCCAAGAATTAATGGGAGACGTGATTGGTGCAGAAGCAGCTAATGCTTTCATGAATCAAATTGGCTGTCCAAACAAGGTTACTTTTGACGATGGTACTTCTTCGCTTAATCCAGCTTTTATAAAGACACAATACGAGTTATGTCGTTTTATAAATAAAAATGCGCAAGGCGGAAGCAATACCACTTACTATCAATGGGCTTATTCATACAATATGATAACTACAGCTAATACAGTTTTGTACTTATTGGATAAGGTAACATTTACCGGGAATGTAGCTGCTCAAAAAGCAACATTTAGAGCTTGGGCATATTGGTGGAAGGCTTTTGCATATGGTCAAGTTGGGTCAATGTATTATGCTGGTTTAATTCAAAATGAAATCAATGCTACTTTTTTACCTGCGTTTAAAACAAATGGTAATTATGTAACAAAAGAAAGAATCATAACAGAGTCAAACTTGTATTATGATTCATGTAGACTTGCAATTGCGGCAGCAAACACAGCTTCTGCTACTGAATATACTGCAACTTTGAAGAAATTAATTCCTTCTTATTTACAACTTGGTAAAGGTGGTGTATTAACAGCTGATATGTGGTACCGTAATATTAACACAATGAAGGCGAGAAATATTTTAGTGAATACGCCTGTCGCTTCTATGACTACCACTCAATGGAATAATTTATTAACATTAGTAAATGATGGTGTTAGATCTACTGATTTAATTTTCACTGCACGTACCGATAATAATGGTAGTTTCTTGGAGTCTGGAAGTTCTGCGACTATTGCAGATAGAACTCAATCTGCAGTTTCAACAACAAGTGGCTATAAACTTAGTGAGCGTTGGGTTCAAGAGTTTAAAACTGGAGATAAAAGAAGAGAAAATAATGTATCTACATTAACCTCTGTTGGCTTGTTTAATACAGATCGCGGAAACTCATTCAATACACGCTTTACTATTAAAAATAAAGGTAATGGTTTAGCTGGCGTTATAGTATATGCAAATAACGATCCTGGCGCAAATGAGATCACAATTGCTGCTACTTATGAAGAAAACGAATTAATGAAAGCAGAAGCTTTGATTAAAACCGGAAAAATAGATCTAGGGGTTGCTTCTATAGATGCTGTAAGAACATACCAAGGTGCTGGCTTAGCTGCTACTGCAACTGGATTGTCTGAGGCAGACGCATATGAAGAATTAAGAAGAGAAAGAAGAATCGCTCTAGTGTTTAAAGGTTTATCTTTCTATGATGCAAGACGTTGGGATATTATTGCTCCAGATAAGTCTAGAACAAAAGTTAATGTTGTTGATTCAAAAGGAAAATTAAGTACAAATGCCACAATTGTCTATGGATTCTTAGACTATTGGGATGTACCAGACAATGAATTAGCTTATAATCCAGCTGTTGCAGGCTCTGCACCAACAATGAATCCTAAGAAATAATAATTTATTAGGTAATATTTTGAAACAAGACCCTTCGGGGTCTTGTTTTTTTATCTACCTGTAGTAACTTTAAGCTATAAATAAATCCCATGATTAAGCTAATACTGTGTTTTTCATTATTTTTTGTCAACTTTAGCTATGCACAAAAAAATTCAATTACTACTACAGGCAAATTTGGGCACCAATTATTTTTAAGTGATGTCAATGGGCAGGCTTTTATAAATAATTATGAAGGCATTGTAGGGTCTGTATATGATCATACGCAATATCATTTAGCGAAAATCACTTTAAAGGATGGTAGAGTGTATAATGATGTGAAAACAAGAATTAATCAATTAGAACAAGAAGTCAATTTTATTGCATCCAATGGACAAGAGGGTTATCTAGGCAAAGGAATGGCTTTAGAAGTTGCATATCAAGAAAATAATCCGGCTTCTTTACAAGGAAAAGTATTTCAATGTGGATTTCCTGCGATTGACAATCAAAACGTAGTCTCTTTTTATCAAATTTTATTAAATGGTAAAACTAGTTTACTTAAATCGGTATATAAATCAATACAAGAAAGGAACAACGAAATATCTGGAGAACGCTATAAAGAGTTTACAACCTATGAAAATATGTATTTGTTGAAAGACGGGTCAATGGTAAGAATCAAAAAAGATAAATCTAATTTATTGGATTTACTTCAAGATAAAAGTTCAGCATTAAAAAAATACATGTTAGATCAAAAATTGAATTTAAAGAACGAAACGCATCTTATTGAACTAGTGAAACACTATAATACCTTATAAATGGATTTTGCTGAACGTTTAAATCAATGGGGAGGTGAAAAAAAGCCATTTATTTTTCTTATTGATTTTGAACAAAAAAAACCTTTGGCATGGCCTGTCGATGATTGTCCAGATTGGTTTCAATTTAGATTCATTAAAGCCAATTCTTTAAAAAAGACAACTACAAGTTTTATTGAACAAGATAGTATCGTTTTAGAAAAGCACCCTATTGGGCTTGCAGATTACCAGGATAAGTATAATCAAGTAATTAATGCACTACATAAAGGGGATAGTTTTTTGATCAATTTAACCATACCAACGCCGGTCCAAAATAAGCTAGATTTTCAGACCTATTTTGAACGCGCGAAATCAAAATATGTGATTTGGCTAAAAGAGCAGTTTATTGCTTTTTCACCAGAAACCTTTGTACAAATAGAAGAGGGGAAGATAGCCACATTCCCAATGAAAGGAACCATTGATGCAAGTTTACCTAACGCAAAAGAATTGCTACTTAATGATCCTAAAGAATATGCAGAACATGCTACCATTGTAGATTTATTAAGAAATGATTTAAGTAGGGTAGCTTCCAAAGTGAGGGTGACAAATTTTAGGTATTATGAAGAAATACCAACTCAAAACGGATTGATTGGTCAAGTGAGTTCGGCCATTGAGGGCGAGCTACCAAAAGATTATGCATCTAGGATTGGAAGTATTTTATTTGACTTACTACCAGCAGGGTCTGTATCGGGTGCACCCAAAAAGAAAACAGCCGAATTGATAGCTTCAATAGAAGGAACAGACCGTGGATATTATACAGGTATTGCTGGTTATTTTGACGGAGTTAATTTAGATAGTTGTGTGTTGATTCGTTATTTAGGAGCTGACAATATCTATCATAGTGGCGGTGGAATCACTTTTCAAAGTGATATGGCATCTGAATATCAGGAAATGATAAATAAAGTATATGTCCCAGTTTTTTGAGAGTATCCGCGTTAAAGACGGTATTGCTGAAAACCTAGGGTTTCATCAATTAAGGGTCAATAAAACCCTGCAGGCTTTTGGTGCATCTAGTCATAGCATTGAATTAGCATCTATTGTGCACAAATTAGTATTACCTGTAGATGGCTTGTTTAAACTAAGAATCTCTTATGACCTAAATGGGAGTTATCAATCTGTATTTACGCCATATCAATATAAGCAAATTCAAAATTTCGCATTAGTAGATATAAAGGGGCAATCTTACGATTTTAAATTTTCGAATAGAGCTTGGATCAATGAAGCGCTTATTAAGTCTGGTCAAGACGAGGTGCTAATGCATGAAGGAGGATTGATCAAAGACTGTTCTTATACCAATATCGTTTTTTGTGATGGGGTGCATTGGTTTACGCCAGCTGCACCATTATTAGAAGGCACACAACGCGCAAAATTAATAGAGGAGGGTGTTATTTTACCCAAAGCATTGTACGTTCAAGACTTACCGAATTTCAAGAAATTTAAATGCATCAATGCGATGATAGGATGGGAGGATGCAGTAGAATATAAAATTGAATCAATTAAAGAATACTTCCTTTAGCCCAATTCAATGCAATCAGTGTTTTAAAGAATTTCGTTTTGAGTTCATATCCTTTCAAGACTACCTCTATATATTTTATTTCTCTATTGTTGACTAAAAAGAGACTGCTCTCTCCAATTTCGAATCTTTCTAATTCAACGTCTAATAAACGCTTTGTATTTTCAACACTCTTTAAA
>JACCDI010268037.1_pt1 | contig 11435 bp, 9 predicted proteins | sample 7442791 | NCBI WGS metagenome assembly JACCDI01 (sample SAMN15323434, study PRJNA562643) | freshwater metagenome | isolation source: river surface water | place: USA:Blue River Watershed | collected 2017-08-15
AGTTGGAGTTATGTTCCCAATGATCAATACAAATCATCCACAGAAATCCTTAAAAACTTGGCCACAATTGTTTCGCGAGGAGGCAATTACCTGCTCAACATTGCTCCTTCGCCAGAAGGAGAATGGGACGAGGCCGCTTATAAAAATCTAAAAGAAATAGGACAATGGTTGCGTGTCAATGGAGAAGCCATCTATGGCACAACTCGACATGAACTGATAACACAATCAGACCAATACTATTACACACAAAAAGGAGATACTGTTTACTGCATCTATTTCAAAAAAGACGGCGAAACCTATCCAAAATATTTCCCCATTGAATATCCCAGAAAACCAGAAAGCGAAGTGCACCTTTTAGGCTCAGAAGCCAAGGTCAGTTATGAATGGAAAAACGGCATGAATTGGATCGTTCAGGATTGGAAGAAAACGGGTTTGGAAAACCAACCAGCCATTGTCTTTTATTTCAAATGTCGCTAGTCTTTGGATTTGAAATGATGCACAAACCCAAGAAGGTAAAAGCGCCATTCAGAATCAACAATTCAAATCCGAACTTGTAACCACTCAACCAATCTGTTCCGTTTTTATCCAATAGAAAGGAAAGCAAAGGAGACAACAATAAAATGATGGGCAAAAATTTGCTGTGCAATTGCCGTTGTGTCAAAATACCAAAAGCAAACAAACCCAATAAAGGACCATACGTATAGCCCGCAATGTCAAACAACAAATCAATGATGCTCTTTTCATTGATGGCTTTGAAAACAAAAACACAAAGCAAGAAAACCAGTGCAAAAGTCCAATGTACCGTTTTTCTTTTCCTCGTCTTCACTTCTTCAGTCCATTCCGTATGTCGTTCAAATCCCAATATATCGATACAGAACGAGGAAGTGAGTGCTGTTATCGCTCCATCCACTGAAGGAAACAAAGCCGAGATTAAACCCAAAATAAAAATGATGGAAACACCCTGAGGTAGGTAATTCATTACCACCTTAGGAAAAACATCATCGGGCGGCAGACTGAGTCCTTCTTTTTGAAGGAATAAATACAACATTCCACCCAACAGCAAAAACAGCGCATTCACTCCTACCAAGACAACAGAAAACAGCACCATATTTTTCTGAGAATCCCCCAAACGTTTCACACTGATGTTCTTCTGCATCATCTCCTGGTCCATTCCGGTCATGGTGATGGTAATAAAAGCTCCTCCCAATACCTGCTTCAAGAAAAATTTCTTGTGTAGGAAATCAAAATTCCAAACATCCAGATAATGATTGTCCTGCATTTGAGCAATCGCAGATGACCATGACAATTCCATCATATCTTTCAAACTCCACACACAAACCACAAGAGCGGTGAGCATAAACAAAGTCTGCAAAGTATCCGTCCAAACAATGGTTTTAACTCCGCCCTTCAAAGTGTAGGCAATAATCATCAACAATATGATCACACTCGTAATCGCAAATGGAATGTGCAATGCATCAAAAACGAACAACTGCAAAACATTGATGACCAAGAAAAGCCGAACCGTTGCCCCCATGGTTCTAGAAAGAATAAAAAAACCTGCTCCCCATCGATATGCCTGCGGCCCCAAACGATACTCCAAGTATCGGTAAATGGAAGTCAAATTGAGCTTATAATACAACGGCAACAAAACAAATGCTACAACAAAATACCCCAAGAAAAATCCCAAAACCACCTGGAAATAGGACCACCCAACCACGCCTACCGTGCCCGGAACAGAAATAAAAGTTACGCCCGACAAAGATGTCCCAATCATCCCAAAAGCAACAATATACCATGGCGCACTTTGATTGGCCTTAAAGAAACTTTGGTTGTCGGCATTACGCGATGTCCAATAAGACACCCCAAGTAAAACCAAGAAATAAGCCACCAAAATCATGGCCATAACGTATCCCATCATTGCTTTAAAAATTTTTCAAATACCTTTCTCCATCCTTTCCATTCCGACCAATCATTGACGCTTTCATTGTGCCAAATCATTCGCCAATCTCCTTTGCAGCCCTCAATGTATTTTCTGGCCTCTTTAATCTGCACCACCGCTTGTTCAGGATTCAATTGCATGTAGTTTTTTAGCGCAACATCCATTCCCCAAAAAGGCACCAAAACCAAATTTGTCACACAGCCTTTTTCCCAATCGAACCAAAAAAATGGACGGCTCGTCCCCGCTCTATATCCAACAGTATCGGGAAAACCCATCGAAAAATCCTTTTCAATTCCCATTGCCAACAATTTTCGGGGAGAATCGGGCATGGATTGCTTCAAGTAATGAAAACGCGCGGAAACTATCTTTTCACCCTTTGCTGATTTCAACCGCTCCAATTCATCGCAAAAAAGAGATTCATTCTGATGCCCCTCAACACTGGGATGCCAGCCCCAATCAGAATCATGTAACAAAGAAAACAAAGTCCTCCATCCGGATTCTTGGTCTAATTCCATCCCGCGATCCCACTTTCCTCTTTTTGCACAAAGCACAAAGTAAATCAAATCAAATTGTACTTCAGAACAACGATTCCTTATCCATGAATATGTATTGTATGGATCATCGCCACCCCAAATAACCTGAATACGACGACTTACCCAATCCCATTTGAACCGCATCACATCTCGAATCAATCCCGCGATTTGCTTCAATGGTGATTTGTATTGAAAGGCAAAAGGACTGTCAATGTCCACCGTTAGTTGCTGTTGCACTTGGCGAGCTTCCGTTAATCCCAATACCGCTAACAACTCCCCTCGCCATTCCTCCAGATAGGCCACGCCTAAACCGCTCCATTGATTTTGGATACAATCGACCGATAAAAATCGTCCATGCGCATCATGTGCATTGGGCAAATACTCGTCGCATCGCGCCAACAAGTAAAAAGCATATCCAAAGAGATCAAATTCACCAAAAGCAGGTAAGGCCGTCAAAGCATTTCGATAATTTATCATTTCTCGACGCTCATCCAACCACCATGGAAAATCCAAGCAAGGAAAATGTACCAATGCATCGTTCGATTCCAACCCGTAACCAATCACCTTGGCTCCAGGCGGAATGTGTGCGTTTTCTGCAACAAGATCAAAAGAAAATCCCTCCAACAAAAATCCCAATGCATGACGCAATCGAGGGGTATCTATGTTGGAAAGGATGGCGATCATTGTAAAAATTCATGAATAATGGCTGCCATTTTTTCGGCTGCATTTCCATCTCCGTACAAGGGTTTCCATGTCAAGTCTTTCATTTCTCTCACTTTTGCAAAGGCAGCTCTAATTTTACGTTCATCCCCTCCCGTTAAAAATGCCTTGCCATCTTCAACAATCTCTACCCACTCCGTGGTATCTCTCAGGATGATGCATGGCCTCTCAGCAAAATAAGATTCCTTCTGCACTCCACCCGAGTCGGTGACAATCATTTCACTCAACCGCTCCATTTGCAACATTCCAATATAACCCAGCGGATCCACCAAGTGAACGTGGTCTGCGCTTTCCATTTTGCTGAGCAAATCTTGCTGCGCAGCCAAATTCTTTTTTAGGCGCGGATGAACTGGCAATACCCACTCCAATCCAGCGCTTTTTGTCAAGTCCATTAATGTTTCCACGATGCCCCTGAGTAACACAGGATCATCGGTATTGTGATCACGATGAATGGTGGACAATACAAATTTCTTGTCCACAAATGGCAATACCTCCGGCCGCCATTCCATTGCACCATAATACAACGCGTTGTCATACATGACATCGCCACATTGAAAAACACCAGGCGAAACAGGGGAATAGGGCGCAGAAGATTGTTTCATGCCCTCCCTTTCTAAATTGACCATCCCCACCGGTGTGGGACTGAACAATAAGGTTGATAAATGATCGGTCACAATGCGGTTGATTTCCTCTGGCATGGTACGCTGAAAACTACGCAATCCTGCCTCAACGTGAATAACCGGAATATTGGCCTTGGCAGCAACCAAAGCTCCTGCCAATGTCGAATTGGTATCTCCATAAACGAGCACTGCATCGGGATGTTCGGCCAAAATTAAGGTCTCCAAGTCCATCATCATCTTTCCCGTTTGCAAACCATGCGTACCCGACCCTGCAGAAAAAACCGTATGGGGAGTGTCGATGTCCATCTCTTTGAAAAACACCTCAGACATCGATTCATCGTAATGCTGTCCGGTGTGCACAATCCATTCTTGCACTTTCCCTTGATAATCCCTTCTCCAAACCCGATTAAGCGCTGCGGCTTTAATAAACTGAGGGCGCGCCCCCACCACTGTCATGATCTTCTTCATTCTAATATGCCTTGATCGGCGAAGCTAAAATACGCATTACCGTGCACGATTAAGTGATCCATGACCAACAAATCCATGGCCTTTCCCACGATCCGCAATTTTATCGTGATTTCAATATCATGATCAGATGGCTTCAAATTTCCGCTAGGATGGTTGTGTGCCAAAATAATACCATGTGCACGATACTGAAGCGCCAATGAAAACACCTTTTTGGGGTCGACCAAAGTGGCCGACAATCCCCCTTCACTGATGCGCTTGGCCGCCATCACCGTATTATTTCGATTCAACAATAAAATCCAAAACTCCTCATGTGGTAGGTCGCCTAGGTGCTTTACCAAATGCTCAAAAGCATGCTTGGAACATGAGATAGATTTTTTTTGATCCAACTCCTCAAACCGCTTCCTTCGCGCCAACTCAAACACCGCAAGGAGAATCGCCGCCTTACCTCTTCCTATTCCCTTGATGGCCATCCAGTCGTGTAGCGTAAATTGTGACAACCGCGTTAGCTTACCAAATCCCTGGGCCAAGATCAAATTGGCCATCTCCATCACAGGGTAATCTTTGGATCCACTGCCCAATATCAATGCAATCAAATCCTGATTGGACAGGGACTCTGGACCTTTGCTCTGTAATTTCTCTCGTGGTAATTCTTCTTCCACGCACCAAGTTTCTTCGTTTGTTTTCATCTTGATGCAAAATAAAAAAGCCCACCTCAAAGAGATGGGCTTTTCAGTCCTATGAATTATATGCTCGTTATGCGATTTTATTTCAAACCGTTCACAAACAAAGCCAAACTGCTCTTCAAGTTAGAAGCTTTGTTGGCGTGAATAATGTTCTTCTTGGCCAATTTGTCCAACATTGAAGCAACTTTTGGCAACAAAGCCGAAGCTTCTGCCTTAGATGTCAACGTGCGCAACTTGCGTAAAGCATTACGGGTTGTTTTATGATAGTAACGATTACGAACACGCTTGGCGTCGTTAGAACGAATTCTCTTGATTGCTGATTTATGGTTTGCCATTTTCTTCTAAAATTGGAGGGCAAATATACTCGAAAGAAATCAAAATCCCAAAAAAAATATTTTTTTCTTATGGAACAAGTTGAAAAGTAAACAATTCCTTGTTATCCCCTACTGAACGGGAAACACAGGCCGCAAAAGGACGATGCGCATCTGCTGATCTCCACTGCTGGGCTTTGAACTGCATTTTTGCAAGTGTACACAATGCGACCTTCTCCTGGGGCAGAACCTCAATACCCACTTGTATGAAACGGGTTCCTTCATGCTGTCCAACGACAATGATTCCACTTTGCGCATCCGTTTCAAACAACGAGTGCTGAATTTCCTTGAGGGTATCCATCAACTTGCCCAAATTCTCCCATTGTCCAGCTTTGGTCATTCCACTCATGATGTCGATGATGGGTTGTAAGCTCTGGTGATCCAGTTTCCCCCGATAAATCATGTGTATCGCATTATCCTCCATCCATTTCTCCACCATCTTGGTAAATTGAATTTGCGGAGGAATAGTGGGTTCGTCGTTGTAATGAATGGTCACCTGCTGGTGAAAACAAAACTTTCCAAGTGGCTTGGGTTCCATTTCATACTCCAACTTGGAACCTGATTTTCTCGAAATTTCAATCAATCCCAGACCCGCTCCACCTTCTTCACCAAAACTTTCATTTTGAATGATCTCACGGTAACGCTGTTTCTTCTCCTCTGGACTCAAAGCATTGATATCATCCAAGGCGGAACGCAAGGGATCAACTGAAGATGGATTGATGCCATTGATTGTATTGATGGTTAAAAAATCAGACGAAGAATAAAATCCGAAAAATCCTTCCGCTTCCCCACTCTCTTCTTGGATTCCATGTCTGAGAATATTTTGAAAACATTCCACCATGAGAAATGAAGCGCGCTTTTTGATGCTGCTATTTTCTTTGTTGATCTCCTTGACATGAGAACCCAAATCCAAAATGGCCTCTGTAAAATGGTCCAACATGGTTCCTCTATATCCATAATAGGCCACACCGCCATCAAACATTTGATAGGCATAGAACAACATTTCCAAGTGCTGTTCACCTCTTGCACAACCGCGCGGTGTTTCTAGTGTAGACATTTCTTAAATGCGAACATAACCACATTTGCACTTTTTGAAAACTTTTTCCATCTTTTTTTTGACAAATATCAGTTTCCAATCTTTTTAACCTTTCCAATACTTATTGCTCTCATAACAATAACTTAATTCGCATGATGAAAAACACAGCCCTTATTAGTCTCTTAACTTTGTTCCTTCCCCTTCAAAACATTTCCCAGGATGTTTTGTACAACATCAACAATATACAATCGTTTGAAATCTATTTTGGGTTCTCCAATTGGGATTATCAAATGGACACGGCAAAAGCTGGTGCTGAAGGATACATCTTGGCGGACTCTGTTATTATCAATGGCATCACCTATGACAGCGTTGGTGTTAAATACAAAGGCAATAGCTCCTACAACGCCAACAACAACAAAAACCCGCTGCACATCAAACTGGATTATATTCATTCCAAAGCCCATTACGATCATTGTACCGACCTAAAACTGGGCAACGGTTTTTCTGATCCCAGTTTTATCCGTGAAATGCTTTCTTATCAAATCTTAAGAAATTACATGGACTGTCCCAAGGCCAACTTTGCCAATGTATTCATCAACGGCCAACTGCGCGGTCTATACAGTAATGCCCAATCCATCGACGAGCGATTTAACGGTGACCATTACTTCTCTGCTGAGGGTGCCTTTGTCAAGTGTAATCCTACGGGCGGTGCGGGCCCAGGCTCTTCAGCCACGCCCAACCTGGCCTATCTCGGCGCCGACTCTGCTTCGTATGCGGCTTCTTATGAACTGCAGTCTGACCATGGTTGGAATGAATTGGTAAGGATGATCGATACACTCAACAATTTCACCACCAACTTGGAAAACAACATGGACATTGATCGCGTGATGTGGATGCTGGCATTCAATGTGGCCTTGGTGAATTTAGACTCCTACTCCGGTCAATTCAAACAGAATTATTATTTGTACAAAGACCGAAATCATCTATTCCTTCCCACCATTTGGGATTTGAACATGAGCTTTGGCGGTTTTCCCGGAGGACAAACTCCCGGTTCCAATCAAGCCACAACCAGCGTCCTTTACAACAGTACGAGTACCGCTCATCCCCTCATCTCCAAACTATTGGCCATACCACGTTTCAAACACATGTATATCGCCCACATGAAAACCATCATGGATGAGTTCATTGCATCTGGTCTTTATGTAACGGAAGCGCTAAACATCATGTCCACCATTGATGCAGCTGTCAATGCCGATCCATACAAATTCTATACTTACACCCAATTCCAAAATAGTTTATCCACCAATACCACTGGCGGAGGTGGGGGCCCTGGTGGCGGTTCAGTCCCCGGCATTCAATTGCTCATGGATGCCCGAAACACCTATTTGCAATCCACCACTGAGTTTCAACAAATCGCGCCCACTTTGAGCAATCCCCTCATCTCCAACTCGATTGACTTTCAAAACAACTTTTCTATTTCTGTTGAATCTACCAACAATACAGTGGTGTGGCTTGGTTACCGTTTTGATAAAACGCAACGCTTCACCAAAATTCAGTTGCAAGACAACGGTCTTTCAGATGATGGAACCGCCGGCGATGGCCGTTTTGGTGCCATGATCAATGCCAATGGTACCCATGTCGAATACTATTTCTTTGCCGATAACAACAATGCAGGCATTTTCCTTCCCGCCCGCGCTGAGCACGAATTCTTCAATATGATCTTCAATTCCCAACCCTTCACCTCTGGTGACATCAGCATCAACGAATTGTTGGCCAGCAACAATGTTCAATTGGATGAATATGCTGAAGATGACGATTGGGTTGAACTTTACAACAACTCCAACCACATCGTTGATCTTACCGGATTGTATTTGACCGATGACGCGGCAATGCTCAACAAATGGGCCTTGCCCACTATCCTCATCGCTCCACAAGATTTTTCCATGATTTGGGCCGATGATGATGCTTGGCAATTGAGTGCACATGCCAATTTCAAATTGAGTGCCGCAGGAGGTACTTTAATGCTCACCGATGGCACCAATATTTTGGACAACATTGCCTACCCAGCGCAACAAGCCGATGTAAGTTATGGCCGATATCCCAACGGATCCAATGGCAACTGGCAATTCATGTCCACCACCTTTGATGCCAACAATTCAGGGGTTGTGAGCACGGAGGAGCAAACGGCAGATTTCGAGCTATATCCCAATCCTGTTGGTGAAACATTGACCCTTCAATCCTCAACCGGCATCCAGCATTTGACCATTCACAATGCCTTGGGACAACTTGTCTTAACACAACAAGAGAATCCAACTTCATTTGTTCAAACCAATGTATCGCATTTGAGCCCTGGAATCTACCACATCCGCATCACCAATCAACAAGGTCAATTCTTCCACCGTCAATTCATCAAGTTGTAAGGAAGTTATTGCTGTATTTTAGCCTCATGAAAAGAGGCGTAGCCATTTTAGGGTCAACAGGTTCTATTGGGACCCAAGCATTGGAGGTCATTGAAGCCCATCCAGAAAAGTTTTCTGTGGAGGTATTGACCGCGCAAAAGAATGCGGACTTATTGATTGAACAAGCATTGAAGTTTTCGCCCAATGCCGTTGTCATCGTGGACGAAAGCCAATACCTGAAAGTCAAAGACGCTCTATTTGATGCGGGTATCAAAGTATATGCGGGGGAAGAAAGCCTTTGTCAAATCGTACAATCTGACAGCATTGACATTGTGCTCACTGCATTGGTAGGCTTTTCTGGATTAAAACCTACTGTTGCGGCCATTGAAGCCAAAAAGCACATCGCCCTAGCCAACAAAGAAACCTTGGTGGTAGCGGGTAAAATCATCACGCAGTTGGCCAAGGAAAATGCCGTTAACCTCTACCCTGTCGATTCCGAGCATAGCGCTATTTTTCAGTGCTTGGCGGGCGAGTGGCACAACCCCATCGAGAAGATCATCCTCACTGCAAGTGGTGGTCCTTTCCGAGGAAAAACCACTGAGGATTTAAAAGGCATTAGAAAAGAACAAGCCCTCAAACATCCCAATTGGTCGATGGGTGCTAAAATCACCATTGACTCGTCAACACTCATGAACAAAGGGCTTGAAGTCATTGAGGCGCAATGGTTGTTCGACCTTAAACCCCATCAGATTGATGTCATCGTTCATCCCCAATCCATCATCCACAGTTTGGTTCAATTTGAAGATGGTAGTCTTAAAGCACAACTTGGATTGCCCGATATGAAATTGCCGATTCAATACGCCTTGGGTTATCCGCAGCGTTTGCCCGCAGATTTTCCGCGATTTCATTTCGCGCAATTTCCCAATCTCACCTTTGAAGCTCCAGACAAGGAGACCTTCCGTTGTTTGCAATTGGCTTATGACGCCATGGCCGATGGGGGCACTGTACCCTGCGTCATGAACGCAGCCAATGAGATTGCGGTATCGCTATTTCTACAAGATAAAATCGGTTTCTTGGAAATTGGTCAATTGGTTGAATCGGTCATGAAACACCACACCATCATTGACAATCCAGCCTTGAACGATTTATTCCAAACCGATATTTGGGCCAGAGAGACTGCCTTTCAAATGGCGCATTGATCAATGCGTGCGAAGCTCGATGCTCACGCTTTCTACTTGACCGGGAATGGGCGGTGAGACTTTCGTCAATTTGATGCGAATGCTTTCCGCCTCTTCAAAACGTGCTTTTAGCGCATTGAGAATTCGGTAACCTACCGACTCAATCAGTTTGGAACGTATCGCCATCTCACGACGCACAATATTGGTCACCTCGACATAGTCAATGGTTCTGTCCAAATCATCGTACAAGGCTGCCTCTTTCACATCGACATGAAACACCGCATCGATGAGGTACTTGCCTCCGATTACTGCTTCCTCTTCCAAACACCCGTGATGGGCATGCACCTCTATGTTGTTAACGTAAATAACTCCCATGGTATTTTAATACAACGATGATTATCCCAATCTTTCGATTCCAAAAGCTACCCGCTTCATCACTTCTTCCTTTCCAATAACAGATGCCACCTGCGCCGCAGCCGGTCCGGTCAAGGTTCCCGTCAACAACAATCGGAACAAAGGCATCACTGCGCCCATGCCCAAATTTTCTTCCTGCAAAAATTCCTTGAAACGATGGTCGATGCTTTCAAAAGAAAAATCTTCCAATGCATTCATGGCATCCGCCCACTTTTGGATGATCACCGAAGATTCGCCCACCTTCCACTTTTTAGAAACCGCGTCGGCATCAAATTCAGTAGGACCTTGGAAAAGGTACATGCCTTCCAACATGTCCTCCACAAACACCGCGCGCTCCATCATCAATCCCACCACATTCTCAGTGTATTCCAAACTCACGTCAATGCCTTTCTCCTTCAACAATGGTTGAAGCATTTGCGCCAACTCATGGTGTGGTGTTGCTCTGAGGTATTGTTGGTTGAACCATCTGGTTTTATCGGGATCGAATTTCGATCCGCTCTTCCCGATGCGCTCAATGGTGAAGGCATCGATCATTTCTTGTTCTGTGAAAATCTCTTGGTTGTTGCCCGGAGCCCATCCCAGCAACAACAACATGTTGATGAAGGCTTTGGGGAAATAGCCTCTTTCGCGGTAACCGCTGGAAATGGCTCCCGTCTCAGGATCTTTCCATTCCAATGGGAATACTGGGAAACCAAGGCGATCGCCATCGCGCTTGCTCAACTTTCCATTGCCGTCTGGCTTGAGGATGAGCGGCAAGTGGGCAAACAAAGGGGCTTCCCATTCAAAAGCTTTGTACAACATAACATGAAGCGGTGCGCTGGGCAACCACTCTTCGCCGCGAATGACGTGGGAAATGTTCATGGTCATGTCGTCCACCACATTGGCCAAGTGGTAGGTGGGCATGCCGTCTGATTTGAAGAGGACTTTGTCGTCCAGCTCGTTGGTAGAAAAGACAACCCAGCCGCGGATCAAATCTTGGAAGCGCACTTCCTCATTGCGCGGCATTTTGAAACGAATGACATAGGGATCACCCGCAGCCAAGCGCTTTTCCACCTCATCGGCGGGAAGGGTTAA
>JACCDI010756133.1_pt1 | contig 11435 bp, 4 predicted proteins | sample 7442791 | NCBI WGS metagenome assembly JACCDI01 (sample SAMN15323434, study PRJNA562643) | freshwater metagenome | isolation source: river surface water | place: USA:Blue River Watershed | collected 2017-08-15
ATAGTTGAATTTACTTTTATTATGCTTTTATAATGTTTTCAACAATTTTGACAGAAATGTATAGTGTTTTCATAATGAAAAGTTGAAAATTTTCTGTATATATTGCGTTTCATAGTGTGAAACTTTATTTTTTTGTGTATAATGGGTAAAAAAGGCGTAAAAATAGTCACAAATTATTACATTATGACTTTTATATGTCCTTTTATTAATCAAATAACCGCTTGTGTGTGTTCTCATATGACAACCTGAAACTGAATATATGCATAGTTGATGAATTTTTTAAGTGAATATATTGTTGTTTTATTATTTATAATGTTTTCATAGCATTCATAAGGGACTGAAATTCAATACATGTTATATATTTATATTGATAATGTTTTCATATAGGTCATGTGTGTATTGTAAGCTCAGCATCCTTGAACATGTTGTCTGTTGTAAAATACTTGCCTCTAGTCACTGCAAATAGAGCACCATGCATTGTGGTATTTACCAAAGCCTCAATGCGCTCTTTAGTGTTTGGCACAATGACACAAGTATCCCCTTTTTTGATTTTGGTTTCCAACATGACTGAAAGTAGATGCCCTTGAAATCTATGTGCCAACCAGATGTGATATGATACATGGTTGGCCTCTTGTATCTGAACCATTGTGACTTGCATCATATCTTCAGGGCTTGAATCATAAAGTTTCCTTCAAACTTTAGAGTTTGCCAGACACGCATGAGTTAGTGGAATAGCATCAACCTTTTCCTATGTAGTGTTACATTTCTTTTGTGTGAATGAATCAAGAAGTTGTGCTCATAATGAAAAATTTTGGTCTCTGAATTTTTCCCACCAAAAAAGGATGTATCATTCAGTGAATGAAGTTCAATTTTTATTTTTGGCAAGCCTATCAGCACAATATGCAGAAAGATTTTATTGCAACATTGATTTGAAGTCACCCTAGCCCTGGTCCGCCTCTTGGATTATAGTTGTGGTACTTGGGACAAATGGAAAGCTGTATAATCCTATTAGTTGCATGCATGCCATCAGATCAGCGTTGACCTAACCTGGACCACTGTCAACCTTGATCATCACTCTTTTTTGTAGTTTGTTGCATTCATGTGAAGAGAGGCAGATAATTTTTGTCTGGAGATATAATTGCATCTCTTCTTTATACATTCCTCTCTTATCATTCATTCCCACATTTTTTCCACAACACGATCAAAACCACATTGCCCTCTGATTTTCTTCATGACTTCATGGTATCAATTCTCATTTTTCTCTCTCAATGGAAGTTGTAGATATGGAGAATTGAAAATGGGGTGGGAAATTTTCTCTAAGAGCATTGCTTCCAGTGATCAACATTGTAGTTTGTGATGTTTTAAATGTTGTGCCCCCCTATGATGGAAGGGTACCATAATTGTTGTACAGCTGCCTCTTTTCTGTTAGATGCCATCCAAGTGCAAAGCACTTTCATCAAGGTTGATGACTTATCTCATCTGATCATTAGAGAAAGTAATTGACCTTTTTTCTCTTCTCAAACTTAGGACATCCATGACCTATTCCCAATGATCAAACCATGTAGAAATATTAGAGAATGATGTCCCCCATTGCTTCCTCTTTTCAACAGGCTGATAAAGATCAGGTTTGATTGGAATTGTTGATTGCAGTAACAGTTGATTGAGAAGATTTACACTTTTACATGCACCATTGACAGTATTGTTGATCATGACACCAATTGTGCACAAAAGTTTCTTTTGGGTTCATTATCCAGCTGTTTGATCTAGAGGAACAATGCAAAGGAAATTAGCAAAATGTTGATGTCTTTGGAAGAGATGCAGCATTGAAAATTTTGATGTCTTCAGAGGAGATGCAGCCTTGTGGTCCTTTCATTGGTGGCATTGTTCCTTCAAGCCCATTTTTGGTGCAAATTTGAACTCTTCTGGTTATGATTGTTTTTTATATTTTGTATTAACAAGATCACATATTTTCTGAGCAAGGTAGTTCTTTGATGGATCTTCTTATTCTCAGTTTGAGTTTTAAGAGGAGAATTGCTGCTTTGACGGCCTGGGTCATGTAATTGGTTTCTATTTTATTGTTGAGTCAATGGTCAATGCTGTTGCCATCTCCATAGCAGTGTTAAAGGTTGTTTTTGTTTAATGATGTTGACAATGGATTGTTATGAGTGGCAGCTTCTTTGTCATCCTCTCCATTTGACAATGAAAGTGTGAGCAATGATATTTGGGTTGAGTTGACTGTCGATTTTGTCACCCAGGATGGAATTGGACTAGCTACCTTTTTGAGATGGCAATAAACTTATCATTTGATTGCTTTATTGTTCAGTTCTTTGACAGAGAAACGTCCCGTTGCCCACATGGACTCAGGGACTGTTGAGTTTGGGCAATTGATTAGGGAATTTGCAGTAGTTTCAATAGCCTCATGAAGTCTGTTGCTTTCCATCCTGATGGCACACTACCAGAGGCCGCCAGATCTTCAAAAAATATGGATTTTGCATTGATGTGTGAATAGTCAAAAGGACTAGTGTTTGCATGATGTCATTGGGAGCAATTGGTTGAATTTGGCCTTCAACATTGGTATTTTGGTAGGTGTTAACTTGGACCTTTTTTGGATCCTCACCTCAATGGTCTTATTGGCATATCATGGCTTCTCCATGACTTCTATCAATGGTGTGTACCTTATTGGAAAGCTAACTTTAGCGTGTAAACGTTTCTAATAAGTGTTTGTTTTCATTTTTATAACTAAGAACAATATTTTCAATAAAGGAAAGAGGTCCTCAACATGGCAGAAATGAAAACAGAGCCTGTCATCACACAAATGTATTCATACTAAACTCAAACTATTTGTAACCCTGGTCCTGTGTATGAAAAATGATGATATGATGTTTTTCTCAACAAAATTCTGAGAGGGGTTCAAAAAAGTAGTATAAGTCAGAATAACCTAGAAGTATGATTCATAGCTAACCCCTGGTCTTGTGTATGGTAAAATGGTGATATGTGATGTTTTGCAGACAGAATTTTGACAGGAGTTCAACAAACTTGAAATTATCATAGGTCACAGTATCAGTATCATATCCAAGATTGAAAAACAAAAAAGGTGCAGAATTGCCTTATGAAAACTTTTTCTCCTCCCCCATGTCTTGACTATTTCAGTCAATACACATCTGCTCTCCAACTACTAAAAAAATAGGTCCAAATTTTGTGCAGCATCCCTCCAACATGACAATGTACTGCAGGTATAGGGTTGTATGTTGGTGTGATCCTTTTTCCATTGTATGAAGAATATGCACTCGAGTGATTACATTCATTGCAGATCAAAATTTTCCTCACTGCTATTGCTACCCCCCTCTTGCTTTAAAATCGGGTTGTCAATTGGTTCCTAAGCAAGATTTTGGCAGAAATCGATGCATTTTTCCTAGTTGCTTGTCTATGTAACAATCTCAAATATTTAAGTTAATGTCAGTGATTGCAAGCAAGAAGAGATTGCAGGAAACAACACTTTGTAGCCCGTGAGATGAATGGTACAAATTGTTGTGGTCATAAACATTAAGGCTATAGCAAACATTACATTGAACCAGCTTGGAGTATTGAAACTCTACTCACTTTTCCACACTATTACTATCAGTTCACTTGCTTGTATCTGTTTTGTAATTTGTATTCCAAGTCAAGTCTTCATAATTTGACCTGGCTCTTTCATAGTATTTTTCCTTGTGATCACTCAGAAACTTTTATTACATTTACCAACTTGTTTCAACTTAATTGCTATGCCTGGAATCAAAGATGTCAATATTGCTTCATTTTGAGTGTACTAAAAAATTTGTTATTCTCAGCTCCATATTTTCTTTCAAATCACAAAAGCCAGAATCAATCAAAACACTGCAGCTATACACAATATGGCTCTAACAGACAAAGTTTAAGCCCAACAATCCTGTCCATGTAATTGAACTAAAGTGGTTCCATCTCCTTCAGTTAATCTTTTCCTTTGACCAAATCAATCTAGGTAAGAATTCCACTTCTTGCACAACAATTAGTTTGATGGTCATGTAAAAAGGATTAGGCTTTCTGGGGTAGCACATCCTATCTTGGAAAGTAAATATGTTGTTCCAAATAAACATACTCAAACTAACAAGCCATATGTTTCCCACTCCCTGCCCCTCTCTGGGACCTCTCTAATCCAGTTTGTAAAAAGGCAGGTTTTCATATTGAAGCCTAGTTTGGTAATGGAACAAAATTGATGCTTACATATATATAACAAAAATGAGAATGGATGAGAATTTTCCCTATCTTCAAATTATTGGTTGACCTATCCCTTTACACCTCATTGATAACTTTTGGTAGTTGATAACGCAAAAAATAGTTTTTAAAACAGCGCTAAAACAAGGCTTCAAACCCCAACAGACCCCATATGATCCTGAAAGCTGAGATTGTAACCTTTAATTTGATATAGGCTAGGTCTGAGATGCTTTAATTGGTAAAGAGTTACCATTGCTCATACTTTGGTGTTTGAAGGGGGGGGGTGTCAACAATCAAATTGAAAAAAATGTGTTTTTGATCACATTTTTCAGTGCGGAGCAGACAAATGTAGTAGTAATTTTACCTACAATTTACAAGGTCTCAAAAATTATTTTAAGTTTTTTTACAACTTTTCAATCCAACCAGCCATAGCACGCAGCATTAATAAATAAAAATATAAAACCTAAATCAATAAACCGCCACCCAAACCCTTTTACCACGTATGTAATATGGCCACTTGTGCATTTTGGTTTGGTTTTGTTGGGTTGGGGAGAGCCTTGGCTTCATTTTGGACAGGGGTGTGATTTTATGATTTTCACTAACAAAACAGTGAAATGGCAAAATGGCAAAATAGCACATGAAAAAGTTGGGCGTGTTCAACTCATTTAGGTATGCAATAATGCTGTAGTGTAAAGGGATAGTCACTTCAAGAAAAACCAGAAATAGTGGTTGTCTAAAACCACTATCTTGTTTACTAGAAAATTGCCCTAATCATTTTTGATGAGCCTTCTTGGCAACAAGTACATTGGTTTGTTGATGATGTTGATAGGGAAAATCTCATGATGATGCTTGATGAAATCACTTAGGATGTAATTTTTCTTTGTTTTGATGATTTAATGAATTGTGTTTCAATGCAACAATCCCAAAGTTTGTCTCTTGTTGAGTTTATTGTCACTTGGAGCATGACAGATAAAAGAACTTTGTCTGGGGTTGTCACTATTGACTTGAAGACCTTGGTTTTGAACAAACTTGATATCCTTGGCAGATTAAGCAGTAAAGATAGCAGGATAAAGCTTATTGCTTCTACTTCTGCTGGACCATTATCAGGAGCAAGAGCTGCAGACTTCTCTGCTTCAGTTTGGTGGATGACAATCTTTGGAGGACCCTCCAACCTTTTTTGTTAACCCCGATTTTCAGCAAATCAAGTACTCAAAGAATCAGAAAAATCATTTCAGTTTCTTAGAAATATAAGAAAGAGCGTCAGTGTACATCTCCTTTGTACCAAATGGCCGTTATTGTGATGTAAATTATAATATCCACTTGGATCTATGGCATAGCTGTGACCACAATGTTATTTGTCACCTGCTACTTTTGACCACTTGAAGTTGTCCTTGTTAACTAAAACTTAACAGTAAACTAGGGATCAGCAAGTATTGCAACTAATGATCAATGATTGGGAGGCAAGCAAAAGTTATTGAAAGCTTCACCATTTGAGGAGGTGGAGCAACATGAGGAGAATGGAAAAATATCATAATATGATGCTGAGTTAGATGACAATGATAAGATCTCCAATGGATAGAATACTGCCTTGTTGTGCCCTTAACTCCCCAAATACACATGACAATCATCCATAATTAAATTTTAAAAATTAATGTACAAAGATAAAGGTTGAAAACATCATAAATATCATTTACATTACTATCAATATGTAGATATATCTGTAAGAAAACATTTTTTGTTAAATAAACTCATATTTGATTCGTAATCATTCACTGAATTGAAAACAAGGTCCATATCTTCTTCCATGCATGTGTGCTATTGGTTGTTCAAAGGTCATTGTGGATATGGTTGCCATGGTTGTGACCATCTGACAAATTCATAGCTACCCTATTGTTGGTCAAAAACAGGTGTTGGCAAGTTCAATACTCGATCCTATGTAGGCCTAGTTTTTTACTTTATTTTTTGTTAAAACCACCAAGATCTGTAATACTGATGTGAAGAGCTGCTGATGGGAATTTTTTTCTATGATTAGAATGACAGAAAACAGATATATCATACAGAGTTGCTCACATACCTATCAAAATGGAGTTGAATCCCCCCTCCATCAGGCTTAATGACAAATGATAAATGGTGAAAAATGACAAGAGATAATCAAATATCACCCCATATTTCAGAACAGGAATGGTAGCAATAACCCATCTTAAACTGTTACATAATGAGTTGCCAAAAACTTTGCAGATATTGACATGACTATTCAGAATGAAAATTCTACTCTTTTGGATTGTTATCATAAGCAAAAACTACCCATTGGGTAATGGTTGGGGGTTCATCACTACAACTTTGCTCATTTTGGCAATTCAGTATACTGGGATGAAAACCTGCATTGCCAACATGATGTAACTTAATTTTTTAATGACTTCATACATGAGACTCTTCTTTGCCAGTCTAGATTCCATTTGACACTATGTTCAAAGCAAAACTTAATACCAAAGTTAAAATTTTCATCAACAAAATTCTTTGGAACTCAAAGCCAGTTTTTCAACTTTTGTCAGAATCATTTTTGTATGATTTGAAATTTTTACGAATTTTCTGAATTTTCTATTTTATAAATACTTTTCACTTAGCTCCCAATTAAAGACTGAGAATATGTTTTCCTTAATTTGACTGAACTCAACAATTACACTTTTCCTTTATTATTGGTATATTTCATGTTAAATTTCCTGAATTTTTAGTCCTTGTTTTGTTTCTTGTTTGAATGTGAATTTTAACTTAATCAAGAGAGTGCTAAAATAGATTTGTCTAAAAACTTTATTTGAGTTTACTTCACCAATTTGAGCTAAGTCTATATGATTGAAGAACAAATATTTTTACATTTCTTTAATTTTTAGGATTTATAAATTTGAAAATTCCATGTGTAAACTGGATGTTACTTTGGCATCTGTTGATATGTTTCCACTGAATTATCTTGAACTCATCAATAATAATTTTATGTTGATCAATTGTGAGAATAATATTTGTTTCTTAGAGGCATCAGTATTGTTATCAGTTCTTATGAGTCCCATCAAACCTGAGTCTTTGCAATTTCAAATTCACTTATTTTGTACAAAGTTTTTTGCGATTCTAAATTCTGCATTTATACTGTCACTGATTTATTTTCCAACCAATTTGATATTGATAAGAAAAAATTCTTTGTCATGCAACAAAAATATTTTTTATTCTTATTGTTGGTTTTTGATGTTTCATTATGACTTTCATCAAACACAATAATAATTTGATGATACAATAATAATTTGATGATAGTGAGGAAAGGGTTTGTAGATTTATGTTACTGTTGTTAGTCTAGATTTTGTTCATTTGAGATTTCATTTAGCTGATCCCTGTAAGAAAGGAGTGATACATCCACTGCTTCAGTCTTCTGGTTTTGGTACCACCCAGGGGCTAAAAAATCCGAAATCTTTGTTGGGAATGTCCATGACATGTCCTGGACAAGTCCTAGACATGGTAAAATGTCCTCAAATCATATGGACAGCATGATCTGTCTGGACATTTGAGCACCAGTTTGATGCAGCTGTTGCGCGCGTTGCCCCCATACGCAACATCCATCATCCAAAAAACTTGAACTTTTCACTTTTTATTTCATTTTTGAACAGTTCATGCCTTCACAAAGCAGGTATGCAAATAAAAATATTTTGTGGCCAAAAGTGTTTTTTCACCTAAAGTTCAGGGCTTTGGGGGATTTGAGGACATATCCTGGACATGTCCAATGTCCAATGTCCTGCCCTGTGCCCTCAAATTTCACAGGACAGGACCCAACTAAGTCCAAAATAACTCAAAAATTGAGGAATTTACCTCAATGTTGTGAAAGTAGCAAATGTTTTGAAGATTTTGGAAATGCCAACATTATGTTGTAAAGAAAGAAAAATGTTTTCCTCATGGTTTGGAAACCACATGTTGCACCTTGATCCTCATGATCCAGCTTCTGTCACAATTTATCATTTATCATTGAATTGTTGCATCATAGATAGTAATGATGTAGTAACTAAGTCTGTAAGATTTGTTGCGCTATGAGAGGTGTAGTGGGCAAACAAAACAATTTAGCTGGATTTGTAAACCATTATTGTGTCATTCAATGAATCCAATAAATTGTGAGGATTATTGCATCATTCTGTGTCCCCTTTAGTAAGATATTGTGTAACTTTTAGTCATTCTTGTTTCTCCCAGTCAAGGCTGTGTCTATTCATGGGCATTTTGGGCTAACTTTGTTTGACAAAAACTTATTCAGAGTTTTACAATATTGTTCACAATCTGCTTCGTATATATCATGGTTCACTTTTAGTACAACCATTTTCTATTTCCCAGGAAACCAAACAAAGGTTTCTCAAGACCATTAATACTACTGTATTTGTCAATTTACAAAAATCACCATGGTCATCTTGTTCTATGAGATACAACATCAAACTTGATTTGGAATTATTCTCAAGTGTATTTTATGGTTCAAAATTACATACACAACTGTGATCAAGTCTCACCTGACTTGACATGGGATCTTGTTCAAATTGTAAACATGTTGATATATTCATACCATTGATTGTGTCAGATTTGTTATCAAACCTTCAAACCTCATTCTTTGGGCTCTTTTGGCAAGAAAAACAAACCCACAAACACACCCAGTGCATAACAATGTGTGTACCTTATGACATATGGCCTTGTCTTGGCCCAAAAAGGTGATACCGGGGAAAAACATCTGAGTAATAGGTATCATACCAGCTGGTGCATGACAATCACACTGCCATCAATTTAGAAAAGAGGTAGGGCCTGTTTGACCATGTGCTGTTGGTTACAAATGGAAGAACACATCATCAACATATTGATTGTTACATCATTTCTCAGTGACAATGTCCAAACATTTCACTGCCTCCATTTTTGTTTCCTCTGTGTTTGATTGTAAATAGATTGAAAATTAGTATTAAGAATTTCATTGAAGAGTAATTTTGAAATGTTGGCTTACTGACAAAAAATGATCTTACCTCTTATTTGAACCTACTTGGTATATGAATATTGCTCCCAACCTACTTATCTTCCTCTAGAAGGTGCCTGAAAAGGGCAATTCTACAACTCTGTTGATTTATTTTCACATTGGAAAAATCAACAACAACCATTTTAATATGTCTTGGTTTGAGCGATGACAATGTGTGCTAATCAGTCCATGTCATGATGAATAGGAAACTGGAAGAAGAATTTTGTAAAGGGTGATAAGTGGAGATGGTGTTAGTCTGCATATCAGACACAAAATTGAGTTTCTCATCTGTGATATATTTCTTGGATCATGCAGTTTTCTTTTGATTATTGTGAAGTCTCATACAGCATTTGTAGTGTGGGTATTTCCTTTTTTACTTTGAAGAGCTTTGGGTATTTTAAAGACATGATGAAATACACTTATCATTAGAAGTGGAGTTAGATAGGGAGGTGACAGTGGTATTTTTATGGGGGTGATGAGAGTTTTTATGGAATGCTGCACATCATTTTGTCAACACAGCTGCAGTGCTCACATTGGGCTGTTGGTACCACTTTTGTTGCAGGAGTGGTAGTGCACTTTGTTGCTTATTCCCTTCTCCCTAATAGAATGGTTTTGCATTGGAGCTCATACCATCCAGAAATTCTGATTGGTAAATGTGTTATATAGTTGACATTGTCAACCAGTTTTTCAAATTAGTAGAATTCAATTTTAAGGGTGGGTAGTGTAGTTCACACAATTTTTGTGGGTTCAAATCAATCAAAGAATGAAATATCCTTGATTGAAACAAGGGATAGAGAAAATTCATTGATATGACATACTTTTGATGTTTGAATTATTTGGTGTTTTTGCATCGATGAAATATTGCAATTCCACATTTAAATCTTGATATCTTCTCATCCAAGTTAGTAAGTACTGTTTTACTGTTGATGATTCCAAAATGAATGTTCAGAAGAAATTTTTAGGTGGGTCCACTCTTATTCACAACTTAAGAGTATGCCGCATGACATCAACACACAACCCAGGACACCAAAATAGCTTTGGATGAAATACAGAATTTCTTTTTCAATATTTTATGAAATCAGGCAAACATTGAAATATGTCATCAAAATGTTTGCCATGTTTCCAACTAAGAGAATAGGAATTGTTTTGAAGAAGAAGTGCTTAATCATCACAAACTTGCTCAATGACTGGTGATTTGTTATCAAAGCAAATTTGAAGCTTGTGTATGGCATTAATCAATGACTTGATTGATATCAGATCAGAACAGGAAGAGTATCATTCAAAGTGCTCTTTAATCATCTACAGAACCATTCATAGATGTGGTGATGAATTGATGCAATCATGTAAAACTACAACTTATGTTGTAGTTGAAATAATATATGGATGTGATGATTGAAACTTTGCTAGTAGTTGTCATGGGTCTGAAACTTAATTTAAAATGTTCATTGCCCAGTCTTTTCTAAATATAAAGACACAGAAAAATGCCAAACTTTTGAAAAAACATCTGCATTTTTTCTTGTTAGCACTTTGATCCTCTTGTAAATAGCTTGAAATGAACCAAAAGTGATGTGTAATTGAATTTTTCAAAGTATCATCTAGTACAACTTACATATGCATCTCAAATTTCAGATGTTGAAGATAGCATTTACTTTAAAAGTTTTACAACTTCTACCCAAGATTACAACATATATGATATGTCTAAAACATTTTTCACCTATCACTATCACATAAAAAATTGGTTTTGGAAGCCATTGAAAATGTCTTGATTTGTTTTGAATCTCTCAGATATTAATCTTATTTTATTATGATGATTTCAACTTGTCATTGGCTAAAACTATTTGTATTTTCATTACATATATGTTCATCAGCAAATCAAAAATTCAAAGTTAAGTTTATCTTTTTAAACAATTATTTTAATGAATGGTTGTAACAATGAATGCTGTCAAGAATAAATGGAACATGCTACATTGTTTGATGTCAATGAATTTGAAGTGTCAACTGGAATACATGACTTGTGTGAGTTCACAGAGAGATCCCCATAATCAACTTTTTCATTGTGTTCCAATCAAGATTCTGAATTCTTATGTACTCTCTTTGTTGCGTTATACTTCAGGCACCTTGATACAAATTAAAACATTGTTTTTTGTTAATAATAGATTCTGTCCAGTGCATGATCCAAAAATATTAC
>JACCDI010457775.1_pt1 | contig 11434 bp, 16 predicted proteins | sample 7442791 | NCBI WGS metagenome assembly JACCDI01 (sample SAMN15323434, study PRJNA562643) | freshwater metagenome | isolation source: river surface water | place: USA:Blue River Watershed | collected 2017-08-15
AAATATAAAATTATTTTAAAATATTTTAATTAAAATAAGTATTTAAAATAAGTATTTAAAAAATAATTGCTTACATAATATTAATAAGTAAATGGACATACGAATAAACCAATTAAAACTAAATTTTACGCATATAATAGATATTCGTGCGCAAGTTATATCTATTTTTGATATATTACAACAACGCATTGACAAACTTAAGTTGCTATATGCTGACTTTATTAAAAGCAATCGCGATAATTTATTTATTTTTGGTTTGGATTCATTTCATTTTCAAAGCAAAATTTTAGACATTGAATATGATGATATGAAACGACTATTTTTAGCTATTAATAATCGCATTTATTGTGAATATTTTAAGTTATATAATATTATTGTTAGTTATGTTTGTGAAACAATTAAAGACAAAAAAGCATTAGAAATGTTTAGTATTAATAATAGTTTTCCTGTTTATAAAGATTTAGAACCTTTTAAACAATATAAATTTGAAATTATTCAAGAAATACATGAAAATATATTGCTTTTACTATCATCAACTAACAACTATATTATTAATAAAGAACATGAATTAAAGTTACATCAAGGTAAACAAGAAATTGGTCTTAATATTGATAATTTTGTTAACACATTTAATTATAATGTAACCTCTATTCGTGATAAAACATTGCTTTTTATTACATATGTCGAGTTTTTTCATAAATTACATACAAAATATTTACGTCGTTTTGCTACAAAAGTTCAGGCAATGTATAATCAAATTAATAGCGATATTACATTTGATGAAAATGCTAATAATAAAAATCAATCAACTATGCTATCTTCGCCAGTAGTTGAAAAACCAACTTTAAAATCACGCTTTCAACAAGGTGTAAAAAATGTTATTAACGGATTAGCTGCTACTAATATTATAAAAGAAATAGAAAAAGAAAAAGAAGTTAAAATGGATAATAATAATAATATTCAAGTTGTTCTAACAAATAGCTTTAAAGAAGAATCAAATGTTTTAATGGAAATTATTGAATCTAATAAACCAATTGTAGTAGAAGAAAAACCATTAGAAAGCCTTATGGATGAAATTGTTAAAAAATGTGACGAAATTAGTGAAACATCTTTAAGCGTAAGCAACAGTGTAAGCGTTAGCAATAGTGTAAGCAATAGTGTAAGCAATAGTGTAAGCAATAGTGTAAGCAACAGTGTTAACAATAGTATAATTAATAATAATATTGATAGTATTGATAATCATACTAATAGTATTAATGCTTTAGAAGAAGCACATATTAAAGATGATGAAATATCTCTTTTAACTCAAGAAACAGAAGTAGAAGTAGAATTAGATGAACCCAAGGTTGAAGAAAAAAAGAAAAGGGGCAGACCAAAGAAAAATAAATAATATTTAAATATTTAAATATTATAATATTTAAATATTATAATAATGATTAATGTAGATGAATCAGTTATAACTTTTTTTATAACTGGACATGGTTCTGAATTTATATCAAGAGAATACGAATTTAATAATATGGCAATAGAACCTGGATTAAAAAGATTTTTAAATAATAATATAACAAGTTATGTAGCAGGAGGTTCTCTTGGTATGTGTAGTTGGAATATAAATGACTCTACTGCTTCTAAAACAAAATCAGAAGAAACATATGATATAGCAAAAGCAGAATTTGAACTACATCCCAATGAATCAACTGAAGAAATAATAAATGCTTATATACAGCCAAAAATACAAAACTTATATGTTTCTGGATTACAAAAATTAAAACTGGAACATGACGAAATAATAAAAAACAAAGTAAAAGAAGGTATTGAATTAAAAAAAGTTGAAGATGATTATAAGGTTACTATTTATGATAATCATTATAGACAAATTAAACCTATATATGAAAAAATATTTAATATACGTCCAATTAGTGTAACTGAAAATATTAATAATTATAATTTTTCTATTATTAATTATAAATCTAACAAACAATATATTAATTATTTATTTAACAATGTTAACTTTTATAATTTACTTAATGCTAATATTAATATAAAACAACAATTTATAGAACGATTTTATGAAATTAGTTTTGCTAACAGACTATATAGACATGAATTTAATGATAGTTTAAATAACTTAATAATTGAAGATTATCTATTTATAAATACTTATGATGAAAATAAAAAGAAAATATGGTTAGAAGCATTTCAATGGATGGCAAAATTAGAAATATATGTTTTTTTTGTTAGATTATTAAATATAACCGAAATACCAAATATAAATTTTATTTATAAGGATTTACATAATAGAATAGAACGACTTATTTATAAAAAAGATTTAGAAAATGGATTTTATTATATAATTAATGATGAATTATATACTTATTATAGACCATTTATGAATGGTATTATTAATAAATTAGAGGTTGATGATTTAAAAAATATATATGCTAAATTTGTTATTAGATATTCAGAACTTGTTAGAATTTTTAGATTATTAGGATTTACTTCTATATATATAATTGATGAAAGTTGTCGTTTATTAGTTAATACTTTAACTGGAAAAGCAAATATTGGTTATGGCATTGATATTCCTTTTAATTCAGAAAATCTTTCAAAGAGAACTGAGAGATTAATAAACCGTAGTGAAGCACCGCGTAAAATAAGATATACTAGAAAAAAGAAACCAAAACCTCTTCCTTTTGGTGGTAAGAGGAAAAAAAAATCTAAAACAAGAAAAAATATAAGTAAAAAGTAAAATAATTATTTACTATTAATTAATAATTAATAATTATTCATAATTTAAGTGTAATATTTTAAAATAACAATGCCAGAACCACCATCAATACCATTAGCATAACTATTTAATGTAGCACCAGTTCCATTACCTCCTTTACCTACACTTTCAATTGTTGTTCCAGTAGCAACTGTATTTGGCACACCGCCATTTCCACCAGCTCCATAAAATATTGGAGTTCCAGTAAAATTTATATATGAACCGCTAGCACCTGGACCTCCTGAATAATATCTACCATAATTATTTGAACTTATTTGACCTCCACCTCCACCACCTACTAAATTTCCATAACCTTGACCGCCATTACCACCTTTCCCATTTTTATTAGTATCTTGTATTAAAGACATATTTCTAGAAAATCCACCACCAGAACCACCTACTGATGTAATAGTATCAAAAGATGAATCTTCACCTGGGCTACCATTTGTTTCTGAATTAGTGCCACCTATTCCACCTTGACCACCATCGCCTACAGTAATTTGGTATGTGTTACCTGGAATAACAGTATATTTACTTGTTCCTGTTAAAGATTTTACTTGACCACCTGCTCCACCACCTCCGCCACCACTAATATTATTACAATACGTGCTATTAATAATATATGGTGAAAAGTAGTTTGTTGTTCCTACTAATGCTCCTACTAAAGTATAAACCATTTCTGTATTATACCACTTATTATAAGGATAAGTTACTCCATCTGGTGTAAAATTTTGTGATGCGGTTAACTGAATTGGGTCAACAAAAGATGATGAATTTTGTCCACTATTATACCCATAATACATTCTACCACTGTAACGACCATTGGTTAAAGGAACATTATTAATCCAATATTTATTTGCTTGTGGAATATTTGTAACTAGAACATCACCTAAAACATTTATTTTTGAATATGCTGCTCCACCACCGCCACCACCACCTACTACTAAATATTGAACAAATGTTACATCTTCTGGTGCTTGCCAAACTGATGCGCCAGGTGTTGTAAAAGTTACATAATTTACATTAGCATATGTAGTTTCTGTATAAGTATTTGAAATAGCGCCATCTCCTACAGCACTTGTAGCACATATACGAATATTATATGTTGTATTAGAAGTTAAACCAGATATTGTTATAGGCGATGTTATATCAACTGGAGATAAAGCAACAAATGGTGCGTTATTTAAGGAATATCTATAATTTGTAACAGTTATTCCATTTGATGCTTGTGTAAAAGTTAATGTAATAGAATCAGTTGTTTTAAAATTTGTTCCTGTTATTACAGGAGCTAATGGTCCGTTATTATTTACATCAGATTCTTGTAATGTAGTAGCATTTATAGTAACAGATTCATTACTTTGTCCAACTATGTTAACCGCTTTTAATTTAATATTATAATTAGTATTAGGAGTTAGTCCAGTAATAATAATTGGACTTCTAATTGCTCTAGAAAATGTATAAGTAATTCCATTATCAATTGAATATAAATAATCAATAATTGGAGTTCCGCCATCTGAACCAGCTGTAAATAATATAGTTAATTGAGTAGTATCTGCTACAGATGATAAATTAATTGGTGGTTCAGGAATTCTATTGTTATTATTGTTATTATTGTTATTATTGTTATTGTTATTATTGTTATTAATAATATTATTTACACTAACATTTGTTTTAAAATTAAATAATGTATGAATTGGATTTGGATCATTTTGTGTTACTGCTAAATGAGTATATGGTCTTTTTATAGAAGCAATTGCTGCTCTATTTCTGCCTAATCCTACTGAATAATTTGTTTGATTAAACCCTGGCATATATAATAATATAATATAAAAAGTATTTAAAGATTATCTACTATAAATAATTATTAGAATATACTTATAATAACTAATATGTTAACAAGATTTATTAGAAGACCTATTTTTCAGAAAATAAATACTATTAAAAGATTTAATAGTGATATTAATAATACTAATTTATTACAAGAAGTAAAAGAAATTAAAGTTAATGTTGACCATACTAATTACTTTCTTTCTAGAATTTACATAGTTAGTTGTTTAACTGGTGGTATGGCACTAGGTGAAATTGTTGGCACTTTATCATCTTTTTTTAAATAAAATAAAATAAAATTGAAATAATTTTATATATTATTTATAAAATAATATATACATTATACTAATACATATAATAACTAATATGCTTACAAGATTTGTTAGAAGACAGTTTATTAATAATAAACAAATTTATAGAGGGTTGTCTTACTATAATAATGATAATAAAAATAATGATTTAAATAAGAATGAAATAAACAATGGTCATATTTCAGCAGAAGAATATTCGAAAGATGTTAAATATGATATGATACGTGCTGATTTAGATAAAATAGATGATAAAGTAGAATGGTTAATGGTTTTAGTATTTCCATCATGGTTTGTAAGTATAGCTCAAGCAATTTATACTTTATTACATTAACACTAATTAAATTATTAAAACAATATAAAGATAATTTTTATATTATTTTAATGGAAAACGAATATGACAAGTTAAATAATAAAATTGAATGGATATTAGTATTTACTTTTTCAACATGGATAATGGGAATGGGATTTTTATTAAAACATTTAAATAATTAAATAAAAAACAATATAAAGATTTTTTTATATTATTTATAATGGATAACGAAAAAACTATAAAAGAATTATTTATTTATATAAATAATACAACAAATGAATTTAATGAATTTATGAATTGTAAATCAGAAGAATATAATTTGGATAATGTTATTTCAACAAATTCAAATACATCAATTTTATTTGAAATTAAAGAATTTTTATATAAAAAAAAAGAAGAACTACTTGATTTATTTAATAAATTAGGTTATACACAAGATGATATTAAACAGTATCTTTATGACAATTTAAATAGTAATGTTGAAAATAGTAATGTTGAAAATAGTAATGTTGAAAATAGTAATATATCTGAAACAGATGAAGCATGGATTGTTAATAATATTAAAATTATAAAAGATTCACGTTGTTGTTATAATAAATGGGGACGTTTAGATGTATGTAGACACGATGTAGTTGATACAGTCACAAATATAAAAACACGTTTAAGAGGTAATGAAATATGTTATTTTTTAAAAAAACATAATTTTAGTATTAGTCATTTTGATAAATATAAAAGCGATTATGAATATTTTAGAAAACAGTTTGACCCAACACCAGAAGATATAATTCAAAAAGAGGTTGAAAAAGCAATAAAAGAAGAACAAGAAAAAAAGTTAGCAGAAGAACTCAAAAAAATGGATGAAATAACAAATAAATATAAAGCATCAAGTCGTTTAGATAAATTAAAAGGAAAAAATAATATAAAATAAACAATATTAAAAACATATTATTATAATTAAATAATTATAATAATGTTTAAACAGCTAATACGAAGACAAACTATTTACACAAATAATGTTAGAAAACAGTTATTTTCTAATGATAATAAACAAAATTTAACTTTTTTAGACAAATTAAATTTAGAAACCTATTTAAAAAATATACAGGTTGATATTAATAGCATTAGATTTTGGACTATGTTAAATGGATGTGTTAGTATATTTACTCTTATTTTAAATTATAAAAAGTAAGTAAATTACCAAAAATAATGAAATGGTGTTTGTGATTTAATAAATAATTGCCATTTATCAATTAAAATTAAATAGTCGGTAAAGTTTGTTGATTTTAAAATATTCTCAAATTTATTCATAGGATGAATATCGTATTTTATGTTTTCTTTTCCAGTAATTTCATTTTCTCTAATTTGTAAAAATTCAAGTAAGCAATTAAAACACTCTAAAATAACATTAGGGTTTTTAATTTGAAAATCAATAAAATTATCAATTTCATAATAAGTTAAAGTTTTTACTGAATTTGTATCATATTCTATTCCTTTTTTAGTTGTTAATTTGGTTTTCATTTTATGTCTAGTTCTTGCTTCTAAACATTGTTTATACATGTTAGGAAATTTAGTAGAAACTAATTCGGTAGTGTAGTGTTCCATTATTATATTATATTATTGGCTTATTTTTAAGTTGTTTTTATAATATATTATTGGCTTAATTTCAAATTATAAAAAGTATATAAAAACTTGTTTTTAAGTAGTTTTAATAATATATATAAAAAATTGATTTAAAATTAGTCCAATAATATATATTATAAAAACAATATAGACATTATATATTACAAAATTATTACTAACTATGGAGCGACGATTGAATAAGAAGGCTGAAGGATATGTGAGCGAATTCAAGGAGGCAGTTCGTGAAAAAATGACTCAACTTGGTTTAACTATTACTAATGAAGGGCGACAGCTATTACAGTTTATTTATGACTACGAGCGTCTTGGGTTTGCCAAGGAAGATTTTATGAAACGCAAACGTGTTAAGAATGTAGTTCATTTATTTGATAGATGTTGTGCTAAACGCGCAAATGGCGAGCAATGCACCAGAAGAAAAAAGAACCCAGAGGATATGTTTTGTGGCACTCATATGAAAGGCTGTCCACATGGAATTGTAGAAGAAGATAATGAAGAAGAAACTGCTGGTAAGGAATCTAACCTTAAAGTAGAAGTTTGGGCACAAGAAATATGTGGTATTGTATATTATATTGATAAAGTTGGTAATGTTTATCAAACGGAAGACATTATTGCTAACAAAGTAAATCCAAAAGTAATTGCTAAATGGGCAAAAGATTTAGGTAATGATGGTAACCATGTTTACTCTATTCCTGAATTTGAATTTTAAATAGCCTTATAGGCTATACCGTCGGTTACAACGTAACCTTAAAGGATACCGTAGTTATAGACAATTGGTTACTTTGTTTAATTAATTAAATATAGTTACAGGTGCTATCATAATTCGCGCATTATTTTTAAATACTGCTAACATATGAAAAAAACGATGTTCACAATCTTCAAAATTATTGTGTTCTGTATAAAAACGACTAATTCTAGCTGCTTTTTTATTTTCATCTAATAATTTTGATGGTATATAGTTTGTATTATAATGTCCATTATAAACACAATTCAAAAACTTATTTGTTTTATAAATAGCAAACCCATTAAATGCGCTTAAACATTGTATTAATTGGTCTTTCGGTGTTTTTATTATTAATGTTTCAATATATTGCTTTGCCTGAGCATAATGATTTAAATGATGACAACTACCTACAAATGGACGTTTTGATAATGCCCATATATCATAATATCCTGTTGGATGTTGAAATGATAATGAATCCCAACTATCTTTTTTATCCACCAAGTAATATTTAAAAATATCTTCTTTTAAATTATAAGCACATTTATCATCACAATCCATCATAATAAAATATTCATAATCGCTAAAAAAGTTACGAATAGTTTGTAAACAATGATTGCGGCCTTTTGCTATACGATGTGTTCTATATTTTTTAAGTGGTTCTTTATTTACAAATAGCAAAAACTTACTATTTGATTGTGAAAATTCTTTTAACTTTTCTAATGTATTATCTTTTGATGTATCATAATAAACAATTATCTTATAATCATCAAATAAAGCGCCAATTTGAAGCATATTTTGATATATTTTATCTAAATATGGTCCACAATCTCTTATTGTTCCACATATACAACACTTATTTGCCATATTATATAAATATAATGCGTTTATTTTTATAATATTATTACATATTTATTATTAATGGATCAAATATCACAAAATATTTTATCTAAAGTTGGTATTGATTTAACTAACAATACAGATGTATCATTATTGATTAAGCGTGATACTTTGTTAGATGACAACATTTATGAAACTATTAAACCTCAACTTAATGATTTAAAAACGATTATTAATTCACACAACCATACTTGCTTACATAAAGATGCTGATAGTAGCCAAAAATGGCCACTTATTAACCTTGTTAGACAAATTTTACATCATTACAACTACAATATGGAACCTGTTAGAAAATGTGTTAGCAAAAATGGTGTCAAGGTTTATACACGATATTTTTTAATTAGTCCTAGAAAAAATTGAAAAACTTTTGTTAAGCGAAGCAAAAGTTAAGTTAACAACACTCAACTTAACAATTCCTTTGCTAAAATGTCGCTTAAAAGTAGCCTTATTAACTCTGACACCAACACTGATACCAGTTTAGAATGTATCAATGACAAAATATTAGCATCTTTGTTACTATTTTGTGTTTTACCTTTCTTGCTTATTGACATCTATTTTGCCATTACTTCTGCTAATTGTTCTACTAGGGATTTATCTACTTACTCTTTTAGTATTGAAATTTATCTAATTATTGATATTATTGCTATGTATATTATATTTACTATGTGCTTATTCACTATATTTATTAAAAATCCTAACAAATTCTTATCTAAACGCAGCCTACTTTTGTTAGATTTTATTTATATTGTTTATTCTACGGTTATATTTATTAATGGCTCTATTACTTATATTCACTATTTTAACAACAAAAACATAAATAACTGTAAATCTAATGTTTATATCTATATTTTAGTTAATTCACTTATTAAGTTTACTGGTTTACTAATATTTACTTACAAAAAATATATCAAATATCTTCAACTTAAAGCATTTGAAAATGTAGTTGATAATGTAGAAACAGTAAAAAATGATTTGTTAAATAATAATATAAATGGAAGTAATATAGACCCTTATACTGTTCAATCTAGTATAAATAATAATAATAATGTTTAAAAACGATAAGTTACTTTAGTAACTTAGACATATCTTTAAGCATTATCATTGCTGTATTATGTTCATCTCTTAACTGTTTTAACATTGCTTCTAACTCCTCTATCTTTTCATCTTTCATATATAACTTATATTCTAATAATTCTTTTTCTTTTCTTACATTTAATATTTCTTTTAACAATCTATCATCATTTGTTTGTTTTTTTGATATTTCCCAACTATCATTTGATTCATCATCATAATAAAATGATATTGAATCTAACCATTCTAGGCTATCATATATTTGCCTCAACTTTTTACATAAATAACTTAATACTATTACTACGGATTTTTCATTGTTGATGTATGTTATACTTTCAATATCGCCATATTTTGACATAATTTGGTCAATAAAATAAACATCATGTTCAGGCTTTAAATTTTCAATAATTAGTTCGAACATTTTTCAAACGCAGTAGAAGTTAAGTTAAGTGTTGTTAACTTAATTATTATATTTATAATTCCTATTTAATTAAAATAATATTAATCAATTTTTTCTTTTATTTCACTTACTAAATATTTTTCAAAGCATAAATCATCTATCTTTTTACAATCAGATTCTATTGTAGACGCATAGTTGTAAGCATAGCCTTTAAATGGTGTAATATACCAACTATTATTAGCATTATATAGTCCACAGCCATCAAAATCAAACAACTTTGGACATCCTTTAGCGTCTATTCCTATATTATCTGGTTTCCAATCTACATAAGCAATGTTAATGCTTTGTAAAAAATCTTTTACTTCTGCCATTTGTTTTACTATTTGATTAGTTAATGTATAATTAGTTTCTAACAATTCCATATCAAAATATGTAGGTGTTACATTATAGATTTTTACAATGTTTTTATTAACAGTATTTATATTAAATAACATATTTACTACTTCTAGTTCGGCTTTTGAATTTGTCATTTTTCTAAAAAATGGTTTACCATCATATAACTCTAATATAGGTTGTATTTCTCCATCTAATTGGTAAACTAATGATGTCATTATATATTTTGTTAGATTTTTATATTTGTTAATAAACTAACAAAAAAATTGAAATGCTTATAAAACAATTTAAATAAGTAATATTAATAATAGTTATATTAATTAAAAATGGCAAGTAGTATGTTACAAATGATACAAAGACTAAATCCTGATAAGGAATATCCTGCTAATACTGGCGTTAAATGGAGCGATGAAGAAGATAAAATATTATTAGAAGAAATTGGTAATAATATTGATTTTGAAACTATTGCTGAAAATCATAAACGCACTATTGGAGGTATCCATGCTAGAAGAAGAGAAATAGCATATAAAATGTATTTATCTTCTAATTCTATAGAAGAAATTGTATCAAAAACAAAATTATCTAGAGATGATATAAATTTAACTATTACAAAAAAACAAAATGCAACTGATAAAAAACAATTAAAAGAAAATTCAAATAATATTGCTATAACTGTTTCAGATAAATCAGATGTTAGTCAATTAAAATCCGACATTGTTAGTATGAAAAGTGATATTGTTAGTATGCGTAATGAAATTTTTGAACTTAAAAAAACAATTAATGGCTTAGCAGATATGTTAAAATTAGTTTATGAATTTGAGTCTGAACAATAAACTAACAAATTATCTAATCCAATTACTTCATATCCTTGCGTCCAATCTCCTAATATATGTATTTCCTTTAGATTTGATAAAACTTTTTTTAAATTACAATCTGTTTTTGCTTTGCTACAAAAAACTTCTTCTATTAGTGGCACATTAATTTCATTTGTCTTGCTAAATGGTATCAAATTTGGCTTCGATTCGGCTACTAAATTGTCGCGACTTATTAGCCTTACTAGCGAATTTTGATTTTTATTTAGCTTTGAAAAATCGCCTAC
>JACCDI011206761.1_pt1 | contig 11430 bp, 13 predicted proteins | sample 7442791 | NCBI WGS metagenome assembly JACCDI01 (sample SAMN15323434, study PRJNA562643) | freshwater metagenome | isolation source: river surface water | place: USA:Blue River Watershed | collected 2017-08-15
CATCGTCAACGTGGTGGGCAACGGCGGCAAGGTGGCCAGCCCGATCCACCTGCCCGGCGGCGCGGCCAATGCGGCCCTGATGCTGGCCAGCGCCGGACTGGCTGCGGCTTATGGCCCGCAGGGCATCCGCGTGAACGCCATCAACCCCGGCCTGACGCGCACCGACCGACTGCAAGAAGGCATGGTGGCCGATGCCCGCAACCAAGGCATCAGCACCGAGCAAGCCATGGCCCAAGCGGTGGCCCGCATCCCAATGGGCCGCATGGCCGAGCCCGAAGAGATCGCCAACGCGGGCGTCTTTTTGGCCTCGTCCAAGGCCAGTTACATCACCGGCATTTGCATGAGCATGGACGGGGTGCTGAACCCGATCGTGGTGTGATGGCCCGCCTGACAAGCGCCAAGCGCTTGGCCCTGGCCGCTTGCCTGGGGCTGATGGCCGCAGCCGCCTGGGCGCAACCCGCGCCTTTGGCGACGGTGCCTTCGGTGGACGTGCCCCGCTACATGGGCACCTGGTACGAGATCGCCAAGTACCCCAACTGGTTCCAAAAGAAATGCGTCAGCAGCACCAGCGCCACCTACAGCCTGCAAGCCGATGGCCAGGTGCAGGTGCTCAACCGCTGCAAAACCGCCAAAGGCGAGTGGAGCGAGGCCCTGGGCCAGGCGCGCCAAATCGGCCGCGCCAACTCGCCCCGCCTGCAGGTGCGCTTTGCGCCCTCGTGGCTGTCCTTCATTCCCTTGGTGTGGGGCAATTACTGGATCATCGACCTGGACCCGCAATACCAATGGGTGGTGGTCAGCGAGCCCAGCCGCGAGTATTTGTGGATCCTCTCGCGCACGCCCGAGTTGCCCGCAGCGACCTACCAAAGCCTGCAGGGCAAACTGGCCGCCAACGGCTTTGATCTTCAGCGCATCCAGCCCAGCAGCCCCTGAGCCCCCTCAGGGCAGCTGAAGGGTTTTGAGGAACATCAGCAAAGATTGGATCCGGTCTTGGGCTGACCACTCCGCCGTTTGGGGCGAATCGCCCGGTTGCGTCATGGCGCGTTGTTTGAACACCTGACCCCACACCGGCATGTCGCGCCAGCCGTGCGGCCCACCGTCCCCCGACCAACGGCCATCGATCAGCTCGGCCAGTCGGTCTTCTTCGAATCGCCCGCCATTGCGCTGGGCGATGGTGCGCAAGTCGGCAGGCGGCTTGACCAGCCAAGAACTCAGTGGCCCATCGCCTTGGCCTGCCCGGCCGTGGCAACTGGCGCAGTTGTCCCGAAAATCGGCCCGGCCCAGCGCCGCCGATGTTTGCCCTGCCGCGGCCAGCGGGATCGCCAGCATGACAGCGCTCAGCCAGTGAAGTGTGGGGTGCATGGGTTGATCCTTTCAGGGCCCCATGGTCCGACAGCCACCGCGTCTCGTCGGTACGCCAACGCCCCCAAGTCGCGTGCATTCACGCAACGGTCACTGACCTGGGTTATCTTTTCGGCTCGATTTGAAAACGCAGGAACCCCGCATGTCCAAAGACTTCTCCACCATGGAAGACAGCAACCGTTCTGGCAACGCCTCCATCCACGACCAGATCGCGGCCTTGCCACTGAATCGCCGCACCTTGATCCAAGGTGCGGGCTTGGCCAGTTTGCTGGGCTTGTTGCATCCTTTGGCGGGCTGCGCCAACTTGGGCACAGGCCAGGCGCGTTTGGGCTTCACCGCCATCCCGCCGGGCCAAACCGATGCGCTGGTGGTGCCCCCCGGTTATGTGGCGCAAGTGATTGCCCGCTGGGGCGAGCCCGTGGGCATTGCAGGCAACATGCCGGCCTTTCGCACCGACGGCAGCAACAGCGCCGCAGACCAAGCCGTGCAACTGGGCATGCACCACGACGGCTTGGCGTTTTTCCCGCTCAACGGCTCGTCCACCCACGGCCTGATCGCGCTCAACCACGAGTACACCGACGACGGCTTGTTGCACCCCGATGGCTTTGTGCCCATGAACGCGGCCAAGGTCAAAAAGTCGCAAAACGCGCACGGCCTGTCGGTCTATGAGGTCAAGTTCAACGGCCAAGCTTGGGAGATGGTGCGCCCCTCGGCCTATGCGCGGCGCTTCACCATGGACACCCCCTTTGACATGTCAGGCCCCGCCGCTGGCCACCCCCTGCTGCGCACCGCCGCCGACCCACAAGGCCGCACCACGCTGGGCACGCTGAACAACTGCGCCAGCAGCGCCACGCCCTGGGGCACCTATTTGTCGGGCGAAGAAAACTGGATGTTCTATTTCGGCGGCGGCACAGACATCAGCGCCCACCACAAGCGTTGGGGCTTGCGCGAGAAAGGTCTGTACGACTGGGAGCGCTTTGACACGCGCTTTGACGCGGCACAAAACCCCAATGAGCCCAACCGCTTTGGCTGGGTGGTGGAGGTGGACCCGATGGACCCGACCAGCACCCCTGTCAAGCGCACGGCTCTGGGCCGCGCCGCGCATGAAGGCGCCTGGGTAGCGATGACGCAAGACCAACGCGCCGTGGTCTATTCGGGCGAAGACGCCCGATTTGAATACATCTACAAATTCGTGAGCTCCGGCCGCATGCAGCCCGGCGGCGCCAAAGCCAACCGCCATCTGCTGGACGAAGGCACGCTGTATGTGGCCCGCTTTGACGCCAACGGCCAAGGCCAGTGGCTGCCGCTGGTGCACGGCCAAGGGCCACTCACGGCTGCCAACGGTTTTGCCGACCAGGGCGAGGTGCTCATCAAAGCCCGCCAAGCCAGTGACTTGCTGGGCGCGACCAAAATGGACCGGCCCGAGTGGCTGGCCATCGACAAGGCTTCGCGCTGGGTCTATTGCACGCTGACCAACAACAGCCAGCGCGGCGCAGAAGGCAAGCCCGACGTGGATGCGGCCAACCCCCGGGCCAACAACAGCATGGGCCAGATCATCCGCTGGCGCGAAGCCGGAGACTTTGACGGCATGACGTTTGAATGGAATCTGCTGGTGCTGGCCGGTGATCCGGCCAACGAGCGGGCCGAAGCCAAAGGCAATGTGAAGGGCGACATCTTCGGCTGCCCGGATGGGCTGGGTTTTAGCCCCAACGGCCTGCTGTGGATCCAGACCGATGCCCACGCCACGCAGATGTACAAAGGTGAATTCGCCCGCATCGGCAACAACCAGATGCTGGCCTGCGACACGGCCACGGGCGAGATCCGCCGCTTTTTGACTGGGCCGACCAACTGCGAAATCACCGGCCTGACCTTCACGCCCGATGGGCGCAACCTGTTCATCAGCGTGCAGCACCCGGGCGAAACGCCCACCGACCGCAGCGACCCCAAGCAGCCGCAAAAATACTCCAGCTGGCCCGACCACCAGCCCGACGGCCGCCCCCGCTCTGCGAACGTGGTGATCCGCAAAATCGACGGCGGCGTGATCGGCACTTAAAGCCCCGACCTACACAAGCATGGACCCAACCAGTCGGTCGGGCTTGGCTCAAGCGTTGAAGATCGAGACCGTTTTGGTGTTGAGGTAGGCGTCGAGTGCTTCGGGGCCACCTTCGGAGCCGTAGCCCGAATCTTTGATGCCGCCAAAAGGCAGCTCGGGCCAAGGGGCGGCGGGCTGGTTGACCCAGAGCATGCCCACTTCGAGGCGCTGGCTCAGCAGGTGCGAGGTCTTGAGCGAGTTGGTGAAGGCATAACCCGACAGGCCGAAAGGCAGGCGGTTGGCTTCGGCGATGGCGTCTTCGATGTTCTCGAAGGTGCGGATCGCGGCAATCGGGCCAAAGGGCTCGTTGTTCACCACATCGGCGTCCAACGGCACATGCGACAAGACCGTGGGCGCAAAGAACAGACCTTCGGTGCCAATGCGCTCGCCACCGGCCAGCACCTTGGCGCCTTTGGCGCGGGCGTCTTGCACGATCGCTTGCATGGCCACCAAACGGCGCTCGTTGGCCAAGGGGCCCATCTGCGTGCCGGCCACCAAGCCATCGCCCACCTTGAGCGACTGGGCATGCGCCGCCATCATCTGCGAGAACTCTTCAGCGATTTTGTGGTGCACCAAAAAGCGGGTGGGCGAGATGCACACCTGACCGGCATTGCGGAACTTGGCCGCACCTGCTGTCTTGACCGCCAGGGCGATGTCGCCGTCTTCGGCCACGATCACCGGGGCATGACCGCCCAGCTCCATGGTGGCGCGCTTCATGTGCTGACCGGCCAAGGCCGCCAGCTGCTTGCCCACGGGCGTGGAGCCGGTGAAGGTGATCTTGCGGATCACGGGGTGCGCAATCAGGTAGTTGGAAATCTCGGACGGTGTGCCGTAGACCAGGCCAATCACGCCTTCGGGCACGCCTGCGTCTTGGAAGGCGCGGATCAGCTCGGCGGGCGAAGCGGGGGTTTCTTCAGGCGCTTTGACGATGATCGAGCAACCGGTGGCCAGCGCGGCGGACATCTTGCGCACCACCTGGTTGACCGGGAAGTTCCAAGGCGTGAAAGCCGCCACTGGGCCCACGGGTTGCTTGAGCACGTTTTGCTGGACGTTGATGTTGCGCGGCGACACGATGCGGCCGTACACACGGCGGCCTTCTTCGGCAAACCACTCGATGATGTCGGCGGCCGACATCACTTCGACCTTGGCTTCGCCCACGGGCTTGCCTTGCTCTTGCGTGAGCAGCTCGGCAATTTGCGGGGCGCGTTCACGCATCAGGGCGGCGGCTTTGCGCATGATGGCGCTGCGCTCGTTGGCGGGGGTGTCGCGCCAGATTTCAAAACCCTTTTGGGCGGCTTGGGCGGCACGCTCCAGATCGGCCACACCGGCATGGGCCAAGCGGCCGATTTCGGCGCCGTTGGCGGGGTTGAAGACGGGCAGGGTGCGGCCGCTTTCGGCATCGCACCATTGGCCGTTGATGAAAAGCTGGGTGTTGGGGTAGGTCATGGGCTGGTCCTGATGAACGCCTGAATCGGCAGTGGGCGCATTGTGTCCGAAATGGCCCTGGCGTGCGTCAAGCACGGGACAGGCTCAAGGCTTCAAAGACTGGGCCAGGTGATCGATCAGCACATTCACCCGGTGCGGGATGTAGCGGTTGCTGGGCAAGACCGCGTAAATGCCCAAAGGCGGTGGCGCAAAGTCTTGCAGCAACTCGACCACTTCGCCCCGCGCCAAAAAGGGCTCGGCGATGAAGTCCGGCTGGCGCGTGATGCCCAGGCCTTCGGCCGCCGCCTGCGTGAGCGCCACGCCGTTGTTGGACCGGATGCGGCCACGCACCGCGAAGGCGCTGACCTGTCCCGCCTCGGCATAGGCCCAGGTGGCCGCGTTCATGGTCATGGAATAGATGAGGCATTCGTGGTGCCGCAATTGCGCGGGGTGCAGCGGCTGGCCATGCGCCGACAAGTAGGCGGGCGAAGCCAGCGTGAGCAAGCGGCAATCGCCCAGGTGCCGCACGATGTCGCCCGGCTGCAAATCGGCGGTGATGCGGATCGACAGGTCGATGCCTTCTTCGATCAGGTTGGCCCGCTGGTCCGAGAAATCCATCATCAGCTCGATGTGCGGCTGCGCCTTGGCAAAGGCCAGCAAGGCCGGCATCAGCCGCTGCAAGCCAAAGCTCAGCGGCAAGCCCAGGCGGATGCGCCCACGCGGCACGGCTTTTTCTTCGTCCAAACTGGCCTCGGCCGCGTCCACCATGTTGAGGATGACGCGGCACTTTTCGAGGTAAGCCGCGCCAGCAGCCGTGAGCGTCAGGCTGCGGGTGCTGCGCGTGATGAGCTTGACGCGCAGTTGCTTTTCCAGCGCGGCGATCTGGCGCGTGACAACAGAGCGGGCCACCTGCAGCTGGTCGGCCACGGCGGTGAAGCTGCCGGCTTCGGCCACCCGCACAAAGGTTTGCATCGCATCGAGTTTGTCCATTGTTGCTGATTGTGCAACAAGCATTTTCACATTGGCTACTTTTTCTGTTCTTCATCCCGCTCTACAGTCCGACCCATGCCTTCCCCCAAATCTGTTTTGTTTGTGCCACACGGCTCGCCCATGTTTGCCCTGCACCCCGGCGCTGCGGGCGCGGCCATGAGCCAGTTGGTGCCTCAGCTGGGCACACCCCGAGCCATTGTGGTGGTCAGCCCGCACTGGGAAACCGCCGTGCCCACCGTGGGCTTTGCCACCCGGCCCGAGACCCTCCACGACTTTGGTGGCTTTGACCCGCGCCTGTACCAGATGCAATACCCGGCCACAGGCTGCCCCGAAGCCGCAGCGCAGGTGCTGGCCGCCTTGCAAGCGGCCGGCTTGCCCGCAGCGCAAGACGCCCAGCGCGGCCTGGACCACGGCGCCTGGATTCCGCTGCGCCAGATGTTCCCCGATGGCGACGTGCCCATCGTGCCCCTGTCGGTGCAACGCCATTGGGGTCCAGCGCACGCTTGGCGTGTGGGCCAGGCGCTGGCGCCATTGGCCGCGCAAAACATCCTGGTCATCGGCTCGGGCAACGTGACGCACAACCTGCGCGATTTCATGATGGTGAGCATGCAAGGCGGTGCCACACCGGCCTATGTGCAAGCGTTTGCCGACTGGGTCCACACCCACATGGTGCAGCGAGATGTGGCCGCTTTGCTGAACTACCGCCAGCAAGCATCCGGCCAACGCGCCCACCCGACCGACGAGCACTTGCTGCCTTTGTTCACCGCTTGGGGCGCTGCGGGTGCTGACGCACAGCCCAAAGCGTTTTTTCGGGGCATCAGTGACCATGTGATCGCTATGGATGGCTACACTTTCCACTGAATTGGACACACGATGAGCACCCACTACACCCCCCTTGCCAAAAGCCTGCACTGGCTGATGGCCCTCATGGTCTTTGGCCTGCTGGGCCTGGGCTTTTACATGCGCGACCTGCCCCTGTCGCCCGAAAAACTGCAGCTGTACTCCTGGCACAAATGGGCCGGCGTCACGGTCTTTGTGTTGGTTTGGTTGCGCCTGGCCTGGCGCATCACGCACCGGCCGCCGCCCATGTCGGCAAGCCTGTACGGTGCCGTGAGGCTGGCCGCGATTGCTGGCCACTGGATGCTTTACGTGTTCATGGTCGTCATCCCCTTGAGCGGCTGGCTGATGAGCTCGGCCAAGGGCTTTCAAACCGTCTGGTTCGGCGTGCTGCCGATCCCGGACCTGATTGGCAAAGACAAGGCCTTGGGCCGCTCGCTGGCCGAGCTGCACAGCGCGCTGAACGTCGGCTTTCTCCTGCTGATCGTGGTGCATGCGCTTGCGGCCTTGATGCACCACTTTGTGCACAAAGACGACACGCTGCGCCGCATGTTGCCCGGCACATCTGATTAATGAGAACACCATGAACCTTTTGCACAAAACCCTGGCTCTGGCCATCACCGCCTTGGCCCTGCAGGCACAAGCCGCCCCTTACCAGGCCATCGTGCCCGCCAAAAGCAGCGTGACCTTCAGCTACAAACAAATGGGCGTGGCCGTGGACGGTCGCTTCAAGAAGTTTGCCGCGCAGGTCAACTTTGACCCCGCCAAAGCCGAAGCCGGCAAAGCCAGCTTTGACGTGGAGCTGGCCAGCGTGGATGCCGGATCGAGCGAGGCCGACGACGAAGTCGTGACCAAGTCTTGGTTCAACGCGGCGGCCTTTCCCAAGGCCAGCTTTGTGGCCAAGCAGTTCAAGCCCACCGCGCCCAACCAATACGAAGTCACCGGCAGCCTGACCATCAAGGGCCAGACCCGCGAGGTGAAGTTCCCGATGAAGCACACGGCGCAAGGCAAAGACGGCGTGCTCAGTGGCAGCTTCATCCTCAAGCGGGGCGACTTCAACATCGGCGAAGGCATGTGGGCCAAGTTCGATGTGGTGGCCAACGACATCCAGGTCAACTTTTCCCTCACCGCCCAACCGGGCAAATGAATTTCAACCCTACGGAGTAAAACCCATGACATCTTTGAAAAAACTCAGCGCCGCTTTGGCCTTCGCATCCCTGGCCGCTGGCTCGGCATTGGCCGCACCGGTGACCTACAGTGTGGACAGCTCACACACTTTCCCGCGTTTTTCTTACTCACATTTTGGCTACTCGACCCAGCTGAGCAGCTTCAGCAACACCACCGGCAAAGTCGTGTTCGATGCCGAAGCCAAAACCGGCTCGGTGGACATCGAGATCGACATGACCTCGGTCAACACGGGCTCAACCGTCTTCAACGGCCACATTCAAGCAGAAGACTTCTTCCACACGGCCAAGTTCCCCAAGGCCACCTTCACGTCCACCAAAGTGGTGTTTGAAGGCGACAAGCCCAAGACCATCGAAGGCAACCTGACGATCAAGGGCGTGAGCAAGCCCGTGACCCTGACAGTGACCGGCTTCCAGGCCATGCCTCACCCGATGATGAAAAAACCAGCCTTGGGTGCCAACGCCTTCACCACCATCAAGCGCAGCGAGTTCAACGCTGGCAAATACGCGCCTTACGTGGGTGACGAAGTGCGCATCGACATCGCCATCGAAGCTGTTGCACAGTGATGCACTGAGCCACTGACCCGGCACACCGGGTCATGCAAGGCCCAAGCCCCTCAGGATGCGCGATCGTCCTCAGGGGCTTTGTCTTGGGCGATCACCAAATCGGCACGCACGGCACGCACACGGTCATCGACGTAGTAGCCGCCGTACTCGGTGTATTTGAGCAAGACCCGGCCGCAGACCCCGCAGCCGAACACATCGCAGCGGTTGTACGGAAAGAAGGCCGGTGCAATCGGCGCATCCACCGAGTCGTAGCGGGTCTTGTGGGGGTGGCATTCTTCGTACGTCGGCTCGGGGCCCAAGCGGTCGGCCGGACGCAAGCTGCCCAAGGGCGTCAGCTGCGCTGCAGGCCAGCGCTCACCGGGCACGCTCTCCCAAGCGGCGCAAGCGCCCATGCTGCAGCTGCACGCCTGGGAGGGCTTTTGGGCCAGTGCTTTCAAGTCTGCGGCCAGCAGGGGGGCTTGTTCTGTGCTCATGTTTCAGGCGGGTGGGACTTGCGCCATTGTGAACGCCCGCGACGTGGAACGCGGACCCTGACGGTTAGTATTTGTTGACCTGAGCGAGGACCTGCATGTTCACGTCGACCACGCCTTGGCTGGCCCAGGACCGCATCCTTGTTCTATGCCCTTACCTGTTTTTCCAACCCTTCAGGAGACGCCCATGGCAATTTACGAACTGCGCACCTACTCGGCCATTGTCGGCAAAATGGCCGAGCTGACCGCCCTATACACCCACGAAGGTTGGCCCGCGCTGTCCAAGCACCCGCAAAAACTGGTGGGCTATTTCACCGGCGACATCGGCGCCCTCAATGAGCTGATCCACATCTGGAAGTTTGACGACGACGCGGACCGCCGCGCCTTTTGGGCCGGCGTGTTCAGCGACCCCGAGTTCATGGCCTTCGCCGCCAAGATCCGCCCGCTGATCCGCGAACAAAACAACAAGCTCATGCTGTCTGCGCCTTGGGGGCCTAAGCCCTGAGCGTTCTCCCTATGGTCAATCCCACCCAGAATTTGTATGATGACCTGATAACTATCCCTCAGGAGACCTCTCATGCAACGTCGATTTTGGCTTTGTGTTGCGGCCATGGCCGCTTTGCCTATGGTGCACGCCACGGCCATGGCGCAGGCTTGGCCTGCCCGCCCCATCAAGCTGGTGGTGCCTTTTCCGCCGGGTGGTTTGATCGACAACATGGCGCGTCTGGTGGCGCCCAAGCTGGGGCAAGAGCTGGGTCAATCCATCGTGATCGACAACAAGCCCGGTGCCGGTGGCAACCTGGGTGCAGCAGAGGCGGCCCGCGCCACGGCCGATGGCTACACGCTGCTGATGGCCTCGCCGCCCCTGACCATCAACCCCGCGCTCTACAGCAAGCTGCCCTACAAGCCTGAAAGCATCGTGCCCCTGGGCTTGCTGGGCCGTGTGCCCAATGTGCTGGTGGTCAACCCGGCCTCGGGCATCCAGAGCGTGGCCGATCTGAGCGCACGCATCAAAGCCCGGCCCGGCCAACTCAATTACGCGTCCAACGGGCAAGGCACTTCGCTGCATCTGAGCGCCGAGCTGTACAAAAGCCAAGCGGGCTTGTTTGTGACGCACATCCCTTACCGGGGCGCGGCCGCTGGCCTGACCGCCGTGATGGCCGACGAGGTCAGCATGATGTTTGACAACCTGCCCTCGGCCCTGGGCCTGATCAACGGCGGCAAGCTCAAAGCCCTGGCCGTGACCACGCCGCAGCGCAGCAGCGCTTTGCCGGGCGTGCCAACCATGGAAGAAGCGGGCTTGAAGGGCTACCAAGTTTTTGCCTGGTTTGGCCTGGCCGCGCCCGCAGGCTTGCCTGCACCGGTGCAGCAAAAAATCGAACAAGCGCTGGAGCGCGTGGCGCAACAGCCCGAGGTGAAAGCCGCGATTCAAAAAGCGGGCGCCGAGCCCACTTGGCTGAACGCGCCCAGCATGGCCAGCTTCATGCAGGCCGACACGGCGCAATGGAAGAGCGTGGCGTCCTACGCCAAGATCGCCTTGGATTAAACACAATCGGCGCGGCTTGGGTCTGCGCCACGGAGTAGATGACATGACCACAGTGGGTTTGATCGGTTTGGGGGCCATGGGCTCGGGCATGGCGGCGTCCTTGCGCCGCGCCGGGCACAACGTGCAGGTGTTCGATGTGCGGCGCGAAGTGGCGCAAGCATTCGCCGCAGAGGGCGGCGTGGCGCATGACACCTTGGCCTCGCTGGGCGCGGCGTGTGACGTGGTCGTGTCGGTGGTGGTCAATGCCGCGCAGACCGAAAGCGTGCTGTTTGGTGATGGCAGCACCGCCGGTTGCGCGGCCAGCATGAAGCCCGGCAGCGTGTTCGTGATGTGCTCCACCGTGGACCCGAACTGGTCGGTGGCTTTGGAAGCACGCCTGGTGGGCATGGGCCTGCAGTATGTGGACCCACCCATCTCGGGCGGTGCGGCCAAAGCGGCCTCGGGCCAAATGACCATGATGACGGCGGGCAAGCCTGCGGCCTATGCCGTGGCCGAGCCGTTCTTGAACGCGATGGCCGCCAAGGTTTACAAGCTGGGCGACAGCGCGGGCGCGGGCAGCAAAGTGAAGATCATCAACCAGCTGCTGGCGGGTGTGCACATTGCAGCCGCTGCCGAAGCCATGGCGCTGGGTTTGCGCGAAGGTGTGGACGCCGCCGCTTTGTACGAAGTGATCACGAACAGCGCGGGCAACAGCTGGATGTTTGAAAACCGCATGGCCCATGTGCTGGCGGCCGATTACACGCCGCTCTCGGCCGTGGACATTTTCGTGAAGGATTTGGGCATCGTGCTGGACATGGCGCGTGCCAGCAAGTTCCCGCTGCCGCTGTCGAGCACCGCGCACCAGATGTTCATGCAAGCCAGCACCGCAGGCTTTGCCAAAGAAGACGACAGCGCTGTCATCAAGATTTTTCCGGGCATCGAGTTGCCCAAAGGCAAGGCATGACCATCCAACTCGGTTGC